>JAEEGF011471145.1_pt1 | contig 11240 bp, 9 predicted proteins | sample 9134171 | NCBI WGS metagenome assembly JAEEGF01 (sample SAMN16246542, study PRJNA631951) | gut metagenome | biome: gut microbiome; feature: rumen; material: AP-attached | host: Bos | place: Iran: Karaj | collected 2018-10
AGATTTCACAGGTGCTGTATAATACTAATATATACTGAGTGATATCATCTGAAAATGATATGTATTGCCCATATTGTTTTGAGAATCATTGGAGGAAAATATGATCAATATAGTGAAAATTGATTCCCTGGACGGAATTAAAGATTTACTGTTTGAACAAGAAAGAAATAAAGAGACTGGAAGATACAGAAGTGCTTTCTTCTATCGTGGTCTTCCCGATGTTAATTTTGATCTCTCTACCAGCTTGGCACGTAATTGTGGAGACAAAGCAAAAGATCTTGAAGAACCCCTTTTAGAGAACTTTATTAAATATGTCAGCATCGAAGATCCAACGATTGATGAATCCATATGGAAGGCAATGATTGTCGGTCAGCATCATGGATTGCCTACCAGACTGCTTGACTGGACGCATTCTCCCCTTGTTGCATTGCACTTTGCCAATACTGAAGGGAATTTAGCAGTCCTTTTATAGTTGCTTTTAATCAGCTCTCTAAATCGTATTAATGAATCACTATATTTTTTTGCCATACTATTTCGTTTGATTTTCCTTGATCCTGTAATAATCCTCGGCATCCACACCGATTTCAACGTAGTCCTTCCGCTTCGCATTTTTGTTGCTCAAGCAAACGACAGTCTCTACGTGATCAGTAAACGGAAACATGTCGACAGGCTGTATCATTCTGATGTCATAGTGTTTTGACAGGTAATCGAGGTCTCTTTTCAAAGTGACAGGATTGCAGGATACATAGACGATCCTGTCCGGTCCCATTTTGACCATGGAAGACATAAAACGTATATCTGAACCGCCCCTTGGCGGATCCATGATCACTGCATCGATATGCGTCTTTTTTGCAGCCAGAGATTCGATGTACCTGCCCGCATCCTCGCACACGAATTCGGTGTTATCTATTTCATTGATCTTTTTGTTGATGATCGCATCTCTGATCGAAGAGCGGCTCGTTTCAACTCCGTATACCTTTTTTACATACTTTGAAGCTGCCAGACCGATCGTCCCCGTGCCGCAGTAGGCATCGATCAGTATGTCTTCTTTTTTCAGATGAGCAGCCTTGATCGCCGTCTCATAAAGGGTCTGAGTCTGATAACGGTTTACCTGATAGAAAGATGACGGCGAGATCCTGAATCTCAGCCCGCACAATTCATCTGTGATATGGCCTTTGCCATACAGAACGATGTTATCAGGTCCCAACACCAGAGATGTCGCTTTTTTATTGATGTTGAGGATGACTGTACTGATGCTTCGATCGTATTTCAGGATCTCCTCAGATAAAAGCTTTGCCTTCTGCATGTTTGGCGACGTCATGACAAAGACGACCATGTATTCGCCAAGATCGCTGCTTCTGATCAGCACATGGCGAAGGGATCCTTTTTTCGTCCTCTCATCATAGACGGAAGTGTGCGTCCTGATCACGGCCTTTCTGATCGATGAGAAGATCTGAGCCATTTTTTCATCAGCGATCATGCAGGATCCGACAGGAACGATGAAGTGAGAGTTCTGCAGATAATAGCCGCAGATGATCTTATGGTCCTCATCGTAACCAAAACTCATCTGAACTTTGTTGCGATAATGCAAAGGCTCTTTACAGCCGATGATCGGCTCCACATGATGAAAAGAGGAAAGAAGTTCATCTACCCTTTCCTGTTTCATTTCAAGCTGTCTGGAATAATCGATCCCCTGATATGTGCAACCGCCGCAGTAATCAGAGACAGGACATTTTTTCATGATGACTCTTTCTGATCCAGGACACAGAGGCACTCACTGTGGATCGTATAAGGAAACATATCGAATGGCTCAATGGCACTGATATGATAATGATCTTTCAGAAACTCAAGATCTCTGGCAAGTGTTGCCGGATTGCAGGAAACATAAACGATCTTCTTGACCCTCTTATCGATGAAAGAACTGATCAGTTCCCTGCTGATGCCTTTGCGAGGCGGATCGACGATGACGACGTCTTTATCAAGCAGGTATTCATCCATGTTTTTGGATGCATCCGCCAGTATGAAATCCGTATTGGCAAAGCCGTTCATTTCCGCATTATCTCTGGCGTTCCTGACTGCCGCCTCAACGATCTCCACGCCGGTCACATGTCCGCAATGCCTGGAAAGATACAGAGATATCGTTCCGATCCCGCAGTACAGGTCAAGTACCTTGCTGTCTTTGTGAAGATCTGCCAGCTCAGATACCCTCTTGTACAGCTTCAGCATCATCTCATAGTTGACCTGATAAAAGGATTTGAGAGACAGTTTTACTCTGATGCCATCATAGATGTCAAAGATGTGATCTCTGCCATAGAGGACTTTTTCATCGCTTCCCAGGATGACATTGCTGTCAGTGTCGTTGAGATTCATGATGACCGACCTGATCTGCGGGTAATGATCTATCAGATAGGCAAGAGCTTCACTCAGGTCGATGCGCATATCTTTCACGATGAAAGCGACCATCACTTCGCCGCTTCCCTTGCCATGTTTCACGATGATATGTCTGATCTTATCTTCGAAAGGCTTGCCGATCAGGACCTTTTTCATGTCAGCGATGATCTGATTGGCGATCTTTGATTCGATCAGACAGTCATCGAATTCGACGATGTCATTGGAATACTTGCGATAGAAGCCCATCTTGTGATCTCGGACCGGGATCTGGACCTTGTTCCTGTAATAGGTCCTCTCTTCACACGGCGTGATGTCTTTCACTACATAGTTCCTGAACGTATTGACCAGGACTTCTTTTTTCAGCTGCAGCTGGTGATCATAATCGATATGCCTGTAATCGCAGCCTCCGCATTTATAGCTGATCGGACAATCGGATGTGATCCGATGCTTCGACGGAACGATCAGCCTATCGATGATGCCGACTGCATAGTTCTTCTTTTCAGCAATGATCTTCACATCCGCTTCCTCGCCTTTGATCAGACCTTTGACAAAAACGACCAGCTCTCCTGCCCTGGCTATGCCTTGTCCCTCAACGGACATATCCACACATCTGCATCTAACGATCTCGTTTTTCATAGATTAAAAAACTTCATGTCTGAACATGAAGTTTATTCACCGCCTTCGCCTTCCGTTGTCTCACTGTTTTCCACAGGTGTTATGCCCTCGAGCTCAGCAGCCAGAGAGGCATCTTTCGGATGAGCCAGATCGTCGATCCCGTAGGTCTCTTCCGCTGAATTCTTATGCAGCAGTTTGTACTGACGGGAATTTGCCGCACCGATCTCGGACGCTTCCGCCGTCGTGTAGACGTTGATCTGCAGATCATACATCTTCTTTGACTCCGTGGCCGTGAAGTAAGTCGTGATCGGTGTGATCGAATTGACTGAGTTGTATGCGGAAGTGAGGATCGAATCGACCTGTTCTTCACTCAGACTGTCATTGGTATCGATGAAGATCCTGAGCTGACCCTGGGCAAGTACGACCTCTACTTCTTCGACAGAACCGATCGCATCGAGCTTCGATTTGATCGCAGCGACATTTTCTTCTGTGATCGCCGGATCCAGATCGTTGTCAAAACGGGAGCCTTCTCTAGGCGTTCCGGTCTGCAAAGCCGAAATGCCTAAGATCCCGAGAAAGATACAGATCGGGATAGCTATAATGATCAGACCGACGATCAGGACGATCGCTGATCTGGATAATCTTTTCTTTTCTTTTGTGCTCATAAAAAATCTCCGTACTATATTTTAGCACACTTAGAGCAGCTTCTCAAATTCTGCTTCATCCAGAGTCGTGACGCCAAGCTGACGTGCCTTATCCAGTTTCGAGCCGGCTTCCGTGCCATAGATGACATAATCCGTCTTTTTAGAGACAGAACCGCTCACATGCGCTCCAAGATCCTCCAACAAAGCAGTCGCCTCATTACGCGAATATTTTTCCAGTGTTCCGGTCAGAACGACTGTCTTGCCCGCGAAAACAGAATCTGTGGAAACGGATGTATCGATATAGTTCATATTGACGCCCAGTATCTTAAGCTGTTCCAGCATTGCCCTGTTTTCTTCTTCCTTGAAGAAATCAATGATGTATTCAGCAGTCACCGGACCGACATCCCTGATGGCGCTGAGCTCATCGAATGAAGCATTCATCAGGGCATCCATATTCCTGAAGTGTGCCGCCAGGACCTTGGCAGCCTTCTCGCCCACCTGCCTGATGCCCAGGCCATTGATCAGACGCTCCAGGGAATTCGCTTTGGAATTCTCGATCGCTTCGATGAGATTGTCATAGGACTTGGCACCGAACTTCTCCATCTGCAGGATCTCTTCCCTGCGGTTGTGCAGCTTGTAGATATCTTCAAAACTGCTCAGCAGTCCTTCGTTGAAAAAAGCTTCGACCCTCTTTTCACCAAGACCGTCGATATTCATGGCATTGCGTTCAGCAAAGTGAGCGATCGAATAGACCAGACGCGCCTTGCATTCACTGTTGACACAATAGTGGGCAGCCTCATCCTCAAAACGATACAGCTTTCCGCCGCAGACCGGACAGATCTCAGGGAAAACATATCTCTGTTGCGATCCATTCCGATTTTCTTTGATCGAACGGACGACTTCCGGAATGATATCTCCCGCTTTTCTGACGATGACTGTATCGCCGATGCGGATGTCTTTATCTCTGATATTGTCTTCATTGTGAAGAGTTGCAAAAGAGACTGTCGTACCGGCGACCTTGACAGGCGTCAGTTTCGCATTCGGCGTGCACTTGCCTGTGCGTCCGACCGTGATGAAGATGTCTTCGACGATGCTTCTGACCTCTTCAGCCGGGAACTTGTAGGCGATGGCCCACTTAGGGATACGGGATGTAAAGCCGATCTGTCTTTGCAGGGCATAGGAATTGACTTTGATGACCATCCCATCGATCTCATAAGGAAGATCGTGTCTGATCTTTTCTGTCTCTTCAATAAAACGGATGACGTCTTCGATATCGTTGAACAGCGTCGTCGTCTCATTGACGATGAACCCAAGTTTTTTTGCATACTGCAAAGAACCGTAATGGGTATCGGAATTGACATCATCCGGTACGTGGTACCAGAAACCGTCCAAGCCTCTGGAAGCGCAGATCCTGGAATCAAGCTGTCTGATCGAACCGGCAGCCGCATTTCTCGGATTGGCGAATTCTTCTTCCCCGTTCTGTCTCCTTTCCCGGTTCACCCGATTGAAAGAAGATTTCGGCATGTAGACTTCTCCGCGGATATCATACCTCTGCCTGTATGGAATGGCCATCGGGATGGACTGGATCGTACGGACATTTGAAGTCACATCCTCTCCCGTCACGCCATCACCTCTGGTCACGGCTTGCACAAAAAGTCCGTTCTCATAGATCAGAGACATCGCCAGACCGTCGATCTTGTATTCGGCACAGTATTCGACCGGACCATAGACGTCGGTGATCTTCTTCGACCATTCCCTGAGTTCATCATAAGAAAAGACATCGCCAAGCGAGAGCATAGGCCTCTCATGGCTGATCTTTCTGAATTCGCTCAGGATCTCATATCCCACCCTCTGTGTGACGGAGTTGGGATCATACATCTCCGGATGCTTTTCTTCAAGTTCCTGCAGTTCGCGGAAAAGCTGATCATACTCGCTGTCAGGCACCGTCGGCCGGTCCAGAGTGTAATATTCATAACTGTATTGCTTTAATAATCTTCGTAATTCGAGAATCCGCTCTTTTTCATTCATAAATCAATTATATTACATTCACGAACCTGAAATATGGTCTTTTTTACGTCTTAAATGGGTTATAATAGGATCGTTGCGAGTGAAGCAATCTTAAATACAGGAGGTTTGATTATGACTGTAGAAAAACAGGGTTTCAGCACTCCGATCACCGAAAGAGTCCCATGGGCTAAAGTGTCGGAAAGCAGCGATATCCCTTTGACACTTGACTATTTTGAAGGCTCCATGTTTGAAGCTGTAGAAAGAGTTGCCAAGCAACATCCGAACGCTATCGCCTTTGATTTCATGGGCCGTTCAACGACATATCGCCATATGATCGATCAGATCGAAAAATGCGCGAAGGCATTACGTACCATCGGCGTCAGAGAAAATGACTGTGTCACGATCGCCATGCCGAACTGTCCGCAAGCCATCTACATGTTCTATGCGGTCAATGTCGTCGGTGCCATCGCCAACATGGTCCACCCTCTTTCCGCCGAGAAAGAGATCGAGCACTATCTCAACGTATCCAATTCCGTGACCGCTGTCACGCTCGATCAGTTCTATCACAAATTCGAAAGGATCAGAGAAAACACCAACGTCGTCAACATCATCATCGCTTCGATCAGGGATGAATTATCCAGACCGATCAGAGCCGGTTACATGCTGACAGAAGGACGCAAGATCGAAAAGATCCCTAAGGATGCGCCGGTCATCAGATGGAATCAGTTCATGAAGATCTCAAACAGCTGTTTCTATAACTACCGCAAATCTCGCAAGGGTTCTGATCCGGCTGTCATGTTGTATTCCGGTGGAACGACAGGAACCACCAAAGGCATCGTCCTTTCCAATTCCAACTTCAACAATCTGGGCGACCAGGTCGTTGCGACCAACCCGATGTACAGACCGGGTGACAAGATGTTGGCAGCCATGCCGCTCTTCCACGGTTTCGGACTGGGCGTATGCATCCACTCCATGTTCTCACAAGCCGGCCGCGTCATATTGCTTCCGAGGTTCACTCCGAAGTCTTATGCCAAGGCCATCCTCAAGAACAAGTGCAACTTCATCGCCGGTGTTCCGACACTGTTTGAAGCCCTGCTGAGGATCCCGCAGATGGAAGGCAAAGACCTCTCCTATCTGAAGGGCTGCTTCTCCGGCGGCGATTCCCTTTCGATCGAGCTGAAGAAGAAACTGGACAAGTTCCTCTATGACCATCATGCAACGATACAGGTCAGAGAAGGATACGGCACGACAGAGACCGTTACAGCCTGCTGTCTGACTCCGCCTACGATGTACAAGGAAGGATCCATCGGCATCCCGTTCCCTGATACGTTCATGAAGATCGTCAAGCCGGATACGGATGAAGAAGTTCCTTACGGTGAAGAGGGAGAGATCCTGATCTCGGGTCCGACCAACATGCAGTACTACTGGAACAACCCGGAAGAGACTGCCATGACTCTGAGGAAGTCCGATTTCGACGGACGCACCTGGGTCCACACAGGAGACCTCGGCTACATGGATGATGAAGGCTTCATCTACTTCAAAGGCCGTTCCAAGAGGATGATCATCTCATCAGGCTACAACATCTATCCGGCACAGCTGGAAAACATCATCGACGCTCATGAGGACGTCCTGATGTCCTGCTGCATCGGCGTACCTGATCCATACAAGATGCACAAGGTCAAGGCTTTCGTTGCATTGAAACCGGGCATTGAGCCGAATGATGAAGAAAAAGAAAAGCTTCTCGCACACTGCCGTCTGCATCTGGCCAAGTACGAGATGCCATATGATATCGAATTCAGAGAGTCCATGCCAAAGACACTGGTCGGCAAAGTCGCCTACAGAGTCCTTGAAGAAGAGGAACTCAAGAAGATCGAAGAACAAAAGAAATCCGCAGAATGATCTGCGGATTTTTACTTGCAGTTTTCCAGATAATACCTTAGCACGGCCGCATCACGTCGCTGAACGATCAGATCGACCTTGCTGGTGAACTGATGCTCCAGCCGGTATAAAGCCTCTTCTGGATCGAGCCAGAGGATCTCCTTGATCAGGATCTTCTCCTCTTCTGTCCTTTCCGGTAAAAAGCTTTGAGATGTATCGAGCAGGACATGTGCGAAGCTGGAATACGTGATCCTGCCGATGAGATTGTAGGCATCCAGAACGTGGCCGATCATCGTCATCTTTTTTGACTTGTATCCCATCTCCTCAAGGATCTCTCTTTCCAGAGCATCAAAGATCCCCTCATTCTCTTCCATGCCACCGCCGCAGGTCTCCAGATGGTCGCGTACTCCGAAATAGTCTTCACCAACGATATGCAGGAAGCCGAACTTGCCTTCTTCGTTCTCGGCAAGTGCCCTGGCCGTGTAACGGATGTGATCATAGCCTTCGAACGGGTACAGATCGTCATCGATCCGCGCGATCACCGGCCAGTCGCTTTCCACTTTGATGCGATTGAGATCGTAAGTCATTTTCCCTCCTAAAGAAAAACAGGCAATGCCTGTTTATTCCAGACCGATCAGGTATGAGTATACCGGCTGACCTCCGTCTATGACCTCACACTCGAGTTGCGAATTCTCGGCAATATAGTCTTCGACCGCCTTGACTTCCTCTTGATCTGAGCCTTCGCCATAGATGACTGTGATCAGTTCTTTCTCATCGTTTTCAAAGAGATGATCCAGCAGTTCAAAGAGCACTTTCCTGCGGTCCGGTCCGGATGCGACGATGCCGTGGTTGGCAATGGCGATATAGTCGCCTTCCTTGACCTCGACGCCCTCGTAGCTGGTATCCTTGATCGCATATGTGACACTGGATGCATCGACATTGGCAATGACATCCTCAAGATCGGCGATGATCTCATCGACTTCGCCTTCCTTGTTGAACATGCCGACTGCGGAAAGACCCGCCTGTACAGACTTGGTTTCCATGACATAGATATTGCGCTCGCTCATGACAGACTGGGTCTGTTTGGCAGCGAGGATGATGTTGGAGTTGTTCGGGAAGATGAAGATGTTCTCACAGTTGTCAAGCTCATTGATGACCTTGACAAAGTCTTCCGTCGACGGATTCATCGTCTGACCGCCCGAAACGACGACGTCAGCACCCAGATCGTAGAAGAGCTGCGTCACGCCTTCTCCGGCCGCGACCGCAACGATGCCGTATTTCTGAGGCTCTTTCGCCTTCTTTTCTTTCTTCTTTTCAGCCTTAGGTTCGGTTCCGGCGTTGGCGATGATCGTGGAATGCTGTTCCTGCATGTTTTCGATCTTCAGTTTGACGAATTCGCCGTATCTTTGACCGATGTTGAGCGCATCGCCTGGTTTCAGCGTGTGGACGTGGACCTTTACCAGATCCTCATCCTTGACGACGACCAGGGACTCACCGCCCATATCCGTCAGTTTCTTCTTCAGTTTATTCTCATCGAATGTATCGACGATGTTCTCGTCCAGTCTGACGATGAATTCCGTGCAGTAACCGAATTCTTCATTCTCCAGCATGAGAGCCGGATTCATCTCGACTTCTTCCTTCTTGGCTTCGAAATCGAACGGATGGCCTTCGATGTAGGCCTTGAAACCTTCCAGGATCTTCAGCAGGCCTGCACCGCCTGAGTCCACGACGCCGACTTCCTTCAGCACCGGCAGGTAGTCAGGCGTATGTTCCAGTGACTCTGCCGAATAATCGACCAGTTTCGTGAAATAGGTATCCAGATCGAACGGTGCTTCTTCATAGTCGTGGTTGGCATACCAGGCCGCCTCACGGATGACGGTGAGGATCGTGCCTTCGACCGTTTTCATGATGGCCTTATAGGCGACACGGGCACCGTTTTCAAAAGCCTTTGCCACATCGGCCGTCTCGATCTCCGATTTTCCATCGATGTGCTGATAGAAACCTCTGAAGATCTGTGAGGTGATGACGCCCGAGTTTCCTCTGGCACCCATCAGAAGACCGCGTGAAAATGCTTTTGCCACATCAGAAATGGAATCGGATGAACATTTGACAGCTTCCTCGTAACCATTGGTAAAAGTCATCGACATATTCGTGCCTGTATCACCATCCGGGACCGGGAAGACATTGAGTGTATTTATTTCAGCGGCATGATTCTCCAGGTTGGCGCAACCCGACCTGATCATCCCCTTGAAATCTTCAACATTGATCTTATTCATTGACAAGTATCCCTTCCACATGGACATTCACGGAATCGACATCCATGTTTAGTGTCTTTTCAAGAGCGTATTTCACTCTCTCCTGCAACTGGGTCACGACTTCAGAGATCTTGACGCCATATGAGATAACGACATAAACATCGATCTTGATGCCCTGCTTGTCATTCTTGACGACGATGCCCTTGGCATAATTCTCTTTCTTCAGCAGTGCGGAATAGCCGTCTACCAGATAATTCTTTGAGACCATGCCGACGACACCATAGCATTCGTTGACTGTAGTACCGGCCAATGATGCGATCGCGCCGTCTGAGATCTTGATCTGTCCTAAACTCGTCTTCTTATTAATAGGCATTTTCACTCCTCCGATTAACTATTACATTATAGCAAATACTGCTTTTGAATTAAAAGTGTATGATCATCAGTACTTGATAATAAAACGGTGCTTTTTTATGGTAAAATATATAGCGTCATTAAGACTGAAAAGGAGAAAAAATGAGCAAAAAATACGTTTATATGTTTGCAGAAGGTAATGCGAACATGCGTGAACTCCTTGGCGGTAAAGGTGCTAACCTGGCTGAAATGGCCAGCCTTGGCTTACCGGTACCTTATGGCTTCACCATCACGACGGAAGCATGCAACGCATACTACGATGACGGCAAGAAGATCAACAAGGATATCATGTCACAAGTTAAGACTGCTTTGACAAAACTCGAGAAACAGGCAGGCAAGAAACTTGGTGACTCAAAGAACCCGCTGCTGGTTTCTGTCAGATCCGGTGCCAGAGCAAGTATGCCTGGTATGATGGATACCATCCTCAACCTGGGTATCAACGACGAAGTCGCAGAAACCATCGCCAACAAGACGAATAACGAAAGATTTGCATATGACTCATATCGTCGTTTCATTCAGATGTTCTCGGATGTCGTCATGGAGCTTTCCAAGAAGAGATTCGAAGAGATCATCGATGAAGTGAAAGAAAAGAAAGGCGTCAAACTCGATACTGAGCTTGATGCTGAAGATATGAAGGAACTGGTCAAGAGATTCAAGGCTTTCTACAAGAAAGAACTGAAGGAAGACTTCCCTCAGGATACCAGTATCCAGCTGGAAAGAGCGATCGAGGCTGTCTTCAGATCGTGGAACAACCCGAGAGCCATCTTCTACCGTAAAGAGAATGACATCCCTTCTTCATGGGGTACAGCTGTCAACGTACAGATGATGGTCTTCGGTAACATGGGTAACGACTGCGGTACCGGTGTTGCCTTCACCAGAAACCCTGCAACAGGTGAGAACAAACTGTTCGGTGAGTTCCTGATGAACGCTCAGGGTGAAGACGTCGTCGCAGGTGTCAGAACACCTCAGACGATCGACCAGTTAAAGAAGGTCATGCCTGGCGCATACAAGGATTTCAAGAACATCTGCAACATCCTGG
>JAEEGF010384509.1_pt1 | contig 11239 bp, 7 predicted proteins | sample 9134171 | NCBI WGS metagenome assembly JAEEGF01 (sample SAMN16246542, study PRJNA631951) | gut metagenome | biome: gut microbiome; feature: rumen; material: AP-attached | host: Bos | place: Iran: Karaj | collected 2018-10
CTTCCGGTTCTGTGCTGCTTTTTTGCTCTTTTCGTTTTCCTCCGCAGGGATCTCACCGATGCCAAACACGCCCTGGCCGAAGGCCACTTCATGGCCTGCTTTTGCCCAAAGGGTGTCTTCTTTCAGACGGAAAGATAGGGTCACGGTGTACTCTCCGGGATCTTCCACCAGCGCAAAGGGCAGAGCAACCTTCTTTTTGGAAAGGGGCTTCACCGCAATCTTCAGCTCCCGCTCCTCCACCGGGCGGCCTTCTTTTTCCAAAACAGCAACCGCAGTAAAGACATCCGTGTTCAGGAACAGGTTCTTGTTCCATACTTTGGCTTCATCCAGATCCGTGACTTCTACGGAAATGTTCTGATAGTTATATTTCACGGACTGCATCTTGGGAGATTCTGCGCGGTTTTCCCCGTACAGGATACCGTTTCCGCTGAACTCCCCGTCCGTGGGCCGTTCTCCACAGTCGCCGCCGTAGGCTGCAAATTCTTTGCCGTATCTGTCTTTTTTCAGGATCACCTGATCCACCCAGTCCCAGATAAAGCCGCCCTGATAGCGGGGTTCCGTATCCGTCAGATCTGTATACTTGTACATGGCACCGCAGGAATTTCCCATTGCATGGGTGTATTCGCAGCAGATAAAGGGCTTCTCTTTATTTTCTTTCAGGAACTGTTTGATCTTTGTTACCGGCGGGTACATCTGGCTTTCCATATCGCTGGAGTCATTGTAACGGCGGTCATTTACGATGCCTTCATAGTGCACCAGTCTGGTGCGATCCAGCTTATGGAACAGCTTGCTCATGTCATGCAGCACATTTCCGCCAAAGGACTCATTTCCCAGAGACCAGATCAGAATGGCGGGATGGTTCTTGTCCCTCTGATAGCAGGAATTCACACGGTCCAGCATCATGTCACGCCAGTCATCTCTGTCACCGGGCAAAGCCTCGTCGATCCCCCAGGCTTTCCGGGTGATGGGCTCCCACATGCCATGGGTCTCCAGATTATTCTCTGCGATCATGTACAGTCCGTACATATCGCACAGTTCATACAGGAAGGAAGCATTGGGATAGTGAGAGGTGCGGATGGCGTTGATGTTGTTCTTCTTCATGGTGATGATGTCCTTCACCACTTCTTCTCTGCGGACCCTTCTGCCCTCCAGAGCACCGAATTCGTGGCGGTTTACACCCTTGAACACGATCCGCTTTCCGTTTAACAACATCAGTCCGTCTTTCATCTCAAAACGGCGGAATCCCACATTCTGAGGGATCACCTCCTGCAAATTTCCCTTTTCGTCGAACACTTCCAAGGTGCAGGCATACAGGTTGGGAACTTCCGCGCTCCAGAGAGCCGGCTTCTCCACTTCCAGTTTCAGAAGGTTTTCACCCTTTTTCAGGGTAAATTCCCGTACCGTAAGGCCTGTTTCCCTGTCCTTCCCTGCAACCGCTGCAGGCAGGTTATCCCATCTGCGTTCCAGGGATAAACGCACTTTCCCCTTGGCGGTTGTCTGCAAAGCTACCTCAAGCTCAGCCTTGTCAAAGGTATCATTCAGATCCGTGATCACCCGAAGGTCGCTTACATGTACCTCGGGGATGGCATAGAGGTAAACACTTCTGTAAATACCGGAAAAGCGGTAGAAATCCTGATCCTCACACCAGCTGCCGGAAGTCCACTTGAACACCTGCACTGCCAGCTTGTTTTCCCCTTTTTTCAAAAGAGACGTAAGTTCAAATTCGGTGGGGGTAAAGCTGTCTTCGCTGTACCCCACAAAGGTACCGTTGAGCCAGAGCGCAAAGCCGCTCTCCACACCCTGGAAGGAGATGAAGATCTTCTTTTCCTTCATATTTTCCGGCACAAAGAAATACTTCACGTAAGAACCTACGGGATTAAAGTCCTCCGGGATCTGACCGGGCTTTATTTCCGCATGACCATCCCAGGGATACTGCACGTTCACATACTGAGGGATGTCATAGCCTTCCATCTGGATGTGGGCGGGCACACGGATGTCGTCCCAGTTGTGGCAGTCGGTCTTCTCCGCTTCAAATCCCGGTACGGTCTGGGAATAGTTTTTCGCATAGGAAAACTTCCACAGCCCGTCCAGACTGTAGCGGAAACTGCTCTGCCCCTTTCTTAACTCCTCTGCGTCCCTGTAAGCCACATGGTCGGAATGGGCAGGGATGTTGCCCTCCTTAAAATAGGTGGGATCTTTTACTTTACTGTAATCAAATTTTGTTGGCATGATATTCCTCCGTGTTGGTGTACCTCTTGTACCTTGTGTACACCGAATAAATATATCCAATAATATGTTACATGTCTTTTATATATCAGGCTTTCTACACCTTCATAACGGCCTGAGCAATCCTGACAGCGATGTCACCCTCTCTTTGGATCACTGCCTGTGCCACCTTTACGGGATCCTGTCCTTTCTCAAAATCCGTTCCTTCTCCGAAATCCGCATCCTGCCTTCGGGATTTCCCCCCTGCCTCTACCATCAGGGCTTTATCCGGGTTTCCCGAACTGCCCCACAACGTTTCCACAGCCCGGTTTAGATCCCTCATACGGCAGATCAATGCATGAAAGTCCTGTTCCGTATCCAGAAGGGTATGTCCCTTTTCATCCTCCGCAGCCTGGAATTCACAGGTGGAAATCACCTGCATGGCGAGACGCAATTCTCCGCCAATGTCCGACGCTTCCATTAGGAGATCCGGTTTTTTCTCCAGACATTTTAGGAGGCTCTCCTTGGCCTGCTGCCAGTCCTTTTTGCGAAAGCATGCTGCCAGCAGATCTTTTGCCTCTTTTGTCTCCGCTTTTTCACCGATGATGGCCACACGGCACTCATACACCTTCAAATGCCTTGCCTGCACATACACATACAGCAGAAACTCGGACAAAAATCCGTACAGCCGCTTTGTGTAGCCATCATACCCTGTCATGTCCGTCCGGCGTTCCACTTCGAACAAAATGTCAAACAGCCAGCTGCAGTAAGCATCATACAGAGGTTTTTTGGCCACCAGGATATTTCCGAAGAAGGTGTGATTTCCTTCCACAAGCCTCCGAAACACCACCGCATCCTCGGGATACTTTTCTGTCAGCACCTGCTCCAGACACTGAAGATCCTTGCTATGGTGGTCCACAGCAAAACCCTCCCGGTAACTGCCCGGCAGTTCCAATAAAGAAGAAGTGATCAGGTCAAAGGAATTTTCCTCGCCACACAGGATCCTGCGGATATCCTCCGCATTCAGGTAGGCCTCCCCTTTGCCCTCCTCCCTCGGCTTTACAAGATATCTTCTGTAATGACAGGTCCCTACGATATCCGATCTCCTGTCGTTTTTCCAGATCCAGTAAAGTCCCGTCAGCTCGCTGAAGGTGGGGTTCTTTTCGGAAATCTGGTCTCCGGGCACATTTTCTTCCTCTTGCAGCAAAACCTCCGATGGGGCAGGCAACTGCCGACCTTCCAGATCCCGGTCATCTCTCTGATAGCCCAGGTCCTCATGAAGGGCAGCTCCCACCTGAAGCGGTACAAACATGGGATCCGCCGGCGGATCAAACTGTTTATGTGTCAGCACATACATTCTCGTACGCATATCCACAGTATAACATAAGGCAATGAGGCAAGCGAGAATGCTTGCATTCTCATTTGCCGACTGCCGAAGACTGTGAACGCAGTTCACAGTAACATAAGGCAACGAGTCTTGCGGAGGAGCACTAGTGTCTCTTTTCAGTTCTGAGTAAACCAGGGACGCTCTGCCATGGATGGCAGAGCGCGTCCGAAACCGACCTTGTGCATCTAAAAAGCTCCATGCCGTCGATCACTCGTCGGCATAGAGCAACTTTACATTGATATCCTGATTATAATTCCCAAACCCCTTTCCGAAGATGGTGAGACCCCCTACATGCTCTGCACTCTCCGGAACCTCCAGTTTTAACCTGATACTGCTTTTGGATGTGAGACCGAACCGATCAATGTTCACATCAGAGATTTTCAAGCCATCGATGAAGGTCCCACGCTTATTTACCACCAGCATCTTTAAAAGACCGTACTGATTCCAGTTAGGGAACCACCAGTCCGGGGTAAAGATCCCCTTCACATCCCCAAAATCCCCGGGAGATGTCCAGGTGCCCACCAACACATCATTGATGTAAAAATAGATATCCGAGGGCCACACATCATTGATCCCGGGCGCTTCGGAGCTAAGTTCCATGGAAACACAGATCTCCTCGATCTTCTGCTTAAAGGGTATAAAATTCGGGATCACATACTCCACATACCCCTTGGTAAACCACAAAATGTCAGCCTTGTACCGGTCAGGATGGGAAAAATAGCGCGTATCATCCACCTCACCGATCAGCCGGTTGCGGGATGCAAGACCACAGGTAGGGAACACCTCATAGTTGGAAAACAGACCCACCTTAATGTCCGTAGTGTACACGTTTTCATTCTTCGGGGCATCCTGTACCTCGATCAGTATTTTATCCAGATGGACGGAACAGGCCTTCTCGTTTCCGTGACCTCCGCCTTCGGAAGATACGGTAACGACACCGCACTCCTCCAGTTTCCGGATGTGGCCGGTAAGCGCCCCGTTGGAGATCTTTAAATAGCTTGCCAGCTCATTCATATTCATTTTACGTTCTTTCAGCAGGATCTTTACGATCTCGATCCTGACGTCGGATCCCAACGCCTTGAACAAGTCGAGCCCTTCGTCCAGTGATTTAATATGGAGCATATCTTACCTTCCTTATCAAAAACCTATGATACACCAATCTGCCTCTGATTTCCATTCCCTCACTATCTCAGGATATTCTCATAATCAAAAACGGGCCGGGAATCCTTATCCCATTTGACCTCCATCAGCATGGTATGTCGGTTGGGATCATACAGTGGATCCCCCTCGATCTCACGATAGGTTCTGGCATGAAATACGCAAATATCTTTCCCGTCTTCATCTTTTGTAAAACTATTGTGACCGGGTCCATAGAAACCTTTTTCCGGACAGGATGCCAACACCGGCTTTTTCTCCTTTACCCAGGCTTTGGATCCAGCAGATCCTCGTCTTCCGAAATGCTCAGCATTCCCATGCAATAGCACTCGCCCGTTGCGCTGGCAGAATAGGTAAGATAGATCTTTCCGTCATGTTTCAGAACGGAAGGCCCCTCATTTACCCAAATATCCACCCTCTCCCAGTCATAATCCGGAGTGGTCAGCAGGACCTGCTCCGTAGCCAGCCTGGTAGGAGACTCCATTCTAGCTATATACAGATTGGAGATCCCGACACCTCCGCTTACCTTTTCCGCCCAGATATAATACCTTTCTCCCCTGTTTTCCAGGATCGTTGCATCCAGACTGAAGGAGTCAAAAGAATAAATGTCATCATCACTCCTTTGGATCATGCCCCGTTCCACCCATTCATCTTCCAGGGGATCCTGTCCCAAACATTCCAGGACATAAGGCCTGAGTCTCCAGATGTTGTCTGCTCTGGATGCCGCAAAATACACAAACCATCTGCCATCCAGATAATGCAGTTCCGGGGCCCAGATATGCTGACTCATATCTCCCTCTTCATGCTTCTGCCAGATGTATTTTTCTTCCGCTTCCCTTAAGCCCTTCAGAGTCTTGCTCTTTCTAAGGACGATCCTGTCATAGGCGGGCACGGAAGCCGTAAAATAATAGGTCCCGTCTGTATGCTTCAACACATAGGGATCTGCCCTCTGTATGATAAATGGTTCGTTGTAAGCAGTGATCTTACCGTTGATCTTTTTTTCCATATTTACCTCGTTATGGTGTCGTATTTAACCCCCCACAGGCCGGCATTTTCACCAACTGCCGTAAATACCATAACCTCATTCCCCGCTTCATCTGTCTGTCTGCAAAATACACCGCTGTAGGTAATGTCCCCCAGAGTAATGGTCATGTAGGGGCTGTTCTCCTGCAGAGTATAAGAGCTCTGTACTTCTGCTCCGGTTTCATCCAGGGTATAAACACTCCCGGCGCCATCCAGATAGAACACAACAGGTTCTGCGATGGAGGCATCTATGGAAGTGCCCTGGGCGACCACATAATACCTGCCTGTGATCTCCTCCGATGTATACCCGTTCTTTTCAATGGTCTCACCCTGATACATGTAGGGCAGGAGCACGGGCCAGCCCTCTTTGTTCAGAAAGTATTGTTTTACTCTGGGCTCATGATATTCTCCCCGGCTCTCAAAGCGGCTGTGATATACCAAAAACTTTTTCCCGTCTTCATCGATGAGAGCGGAATTATGACCCGTAGCCTTGTAGGCATTTTCCAGGGAAGGCAAACGATAATTACCGCTTAATTTCAATCCGAAGCCGGCATGATCCGTGTCCAGATACCCCGGCCGGTTTCCCTTCATGTCGGTATATTCTCCGTCCACTTCCCGGGAACGGAAGACCCGGATCTGATAGCCGCCGTCCGCGGTCAGTTCCCCATAGGAAACGTAAAGGTAATAATAGTCACTTTCCGGATCATAGAGGATATAAGGTCCCTCGATGGACTTATGACCTCCTCCCAACAGTTTTTTGCCAAAATAGGGGTCTGTGTCGGAGGCAGGGTCCGATTCCGGGTGAATGGCATTTCCCGTCTCTTCATCCAATTCCAGCAGGAAGATCCCTCCGCTCCAGGATCCGTAGACCAGCCACATCCGTCCCTCTTTGTCATAAAAAGCGGTAGGGTCTATGGCATTGGGCCACAGGGAGTAATTGTAGGAATGATCCGGTTTCAGGTAGGTCTTTTGCATATCTGCCTTGTCTACATATTCCAATATGTTGGTCTTATCATAATTTACGCCGTTAAACCCGGAACTTAAAATGGTGCCGGCATACTCATACTTTCCGTCTATGGTTTCCGAAGTAGCGTACTCCAGTGTGGAGGCATTCCAAGTGGAAGAGGTGCAGTAATACATGTAGTACAACCCCTTCTTCCGGTTATAGATGATGTCCGGTGCCCAGACATGGCACTTTTTGTCATCCGTAGGCACCACACTTTCTTTTTTCCCCGTAAAAGAAAAGATCTCTCCGGTCTCGTCCGTAAAAATGGAGCCAAACACCTTGTTGACACTGCTGTATCCGTTTCCGCTGTAGGCCCAGTGTTCCAGATCCGAGGTGTAAGCCATGGTCATGTGGGAACCCACAATATAATACTTATCTCCGGCTCTCACCACGGAAGGGTCATGTACGGATATACCGGCACTGTATTTTCCTTTATCAAAGATTTCCAGATCTACCGTATAGTCTCTGTTCACTTTGTCAGCTTCCTCTTGCTCCGTCACCGACTCTGCCGCATTCCCGGCTTTCTGCCCGCTTTCGCCGCAGGCCGTCATACAAACGCAGACCGATGCCATCAGCAGAGCCAGGACGTTTCTTTTTTGCTCAAAGATCTTTTTCATGTGCGCTCCCATCACTTGATACCGCTTATGGCGATGGATTCGATGATCACTCTCTGGAAAGCGAAGAACAGAACCAAAGTAGGAAGCATGGCAATCACGGAAGCTGCCATGATCAGCGCATAATCACTCTGGATCGCGTAGTAAGCATTAAAGGACCGGATCACTACCTGCAGGGTCCAGGTCTTTTCGCTCCGCAGGAAGATACTGGGTGCCAGATAGTCGTTCCAAATTCCCATGAACCACAACATGAGTTGTGTACCCAGGGGACCCTTCATCAACGGAAGATAGATACGGGCATAAATGCCAAAATATCCGGATCCGTCGATCTTGGCCGCATCCATCAGATCCGAGGGGATGCTGTACAGGTTCTGACGCAGGAAAAAGATCATGCTCACGTTTCCAAAGCATCCGGGGATGATCAGGGGAAGCAGTGTGTTGGTCCAGCGAAGTTTTGCGAACAGGACATACTGCGGGATCATGACCACCGCAAAGGGTATCATGATGGTGGCAAGCAGTGCCAGAAAGAAGGCATTCTTACCACGGAAATTCATTTTCGCAAAAGCAAATGCCGCCAGAGAGGAGGTAAAACCGCCCACCAGAAGGACAGGTATCTCTACCGCAATGGTATTAAAAATACCACTGACAAACTGTCCTTTCTGCAGCACCTGGGAGTATTTACCGATCAGGATCGGATCAGGGAATATGGTGAGGGACCCTGAAAGGATCTGGTTTTTCGTCATAAAAGACGTGGCGACCATATAGATCAGGGGGAACACCATTGTAATGGCAAACAGGAACAGCACTACAAAGATGAAGATATTCAGCATTTTCTCTTTGGGTGTCACCACGCGGTCGGATACATAGTCCTTACCACTGGATCTTCTGCTGCGCCTACTGCCGGTCATCGTTAAATTAGCCATCTTCTGCGCGCCTCCTTAATCTATCGTCTTGACCCATCGGTTCTGGCCCTTGAAGTTAATGGCCGTAATGATGAATATAATGGTTGCCAGGATCACCGCGATGGCACATCCGTATCCTAACTGTCCGTTGGTAAAGGCTTTTTCATACAGATAGAACACGACCGTAGCTGCGGAATAGTTGGGACCGCCGGAGGGCGTCATCACCTGTACTTCCACGAACACCTGGAAACCGCCGATCATGGAGGTGATCAGGATATAGAAGGTAACGGGAGAAAGAAGGGGCAGGGTGATGTTGCGGAATTTCTGCCATCCGTCCGCTCCGTCGATCATGGCAGCTTCATAATAATCTCTGGGGATATTCTGCAAACCGGCCAGATACAGGATAATGGAGCTGCCCAGGCCCTTCCACACCATGAAGATGATGAGGGAGATCTTTACCATGACTTCATCCCCCAGCCAGTTGGGCCCGTGGACTCCCGTGATGGCTTTGTAGATCCCGTTCAGCAGACCGTAATCGTAGTTGAACACCCAGGCCCACAGAATGGATACAGCCACCAGGGAAGATACCACAGGGACATAGTACATGGTGGTAAGGAGTCTCTTTCCCGGTATTTTCCGATTCAATCCCATGGCAATGGACACGCCCAGGATCATTCCGATGGGGATACCGATCATGTATATGACGGTGGTCACCATGGCCTGCCAGAAATGCTTGTCCGCAAAGATCTTGGCATAGTTTCCAAATCCCACCAGATTGCCCAGCAGGGAATTGATCCCTGTCCATTTACTGGTACTGGCGATCACCGCAAAGGCGATGGGATACGCCATGAACAGCATAAATCCCACAAAAGGGGAGGCTATGAACAGCCATGCCCAGCGTTCCTCTTTTTTCGCCATGGCAGAGAGTTTCGTTTTTTTCTTCATCGTATTCATACCGGATACTCCCTAAAACGAGAGTCCCTCCAAGTGATCAGAGGGACTCCTATTTGTATCTGTTGATGGTTCAAATGTTACTTACTTGGTTGCAGAGTTCTGAAGCTCGATAGCTTCATCCAGAAGGCTCTGCATCTCAGGCTCTACCTGTGCACAGAAGTCGTCCACAGTGATATCGCCGTTCTTGATGTTGAATACACCGGACCAGAAAGGAGTGAACCATTCAGAGTTGTAGGTGTAATCGAACTCCTGCAGTGCTGCTGCATAATGATCGTTGTTATCGAAGTAACCGAAGATCACGTCCACGTTGGAAGCGTAAGGAACGGTTCCGTCAGCAACTGCATCTTTGAACTCGCCGTATGCCAGGTCAACGATGTTGGGCAGCTGGATGGACTGACCGGTGGTGATACCGGAAACAGCCTTCTGGCCTTCAACGTTGGTGGACAGTTTAGCTACCAGTTCAGCGCACAGATCAGGATATTTGGTGGTAGCGGAAACTGCGTAACCTACGGAACCCATCCAGGTGTGAGATCTGCCGTCGCCGGAAGGACCTACGGGCCATCCGCAGAGGTTCCACTTGTAAGGGAAGGTGTTGGGATCCATGAATGCAGCCACATCCCAGGTACCGCAAGCGTAGAAACCGATCTGTCCGTCAAGCCATCTCTGATATCCGCCAAGTGCGGTATCCTGCTCTACGGAAGGAGTCAGACCTTCTTTGGTAAGGTCGGTATAGAAGGTAAGTGCCTCTTTCAGCTTGTCGTTGTTGGCTACGTTAACCTTTGTCATGTCGTCGTTCAGGAACTTCACGCCGTTGGAATACAGGATAGGAGTCATGCCCCACTGATCTGCACAGGCTACGCCCCACTGATCCACTTCACCGTCACCGTCGGTATCCTTGGTCAGGGCTTTACATACCTCTTTGAATTCCTCATAGGTGTAAGGCTTGTTGGGATCGGGATAATCCAGTCCGGCTTCATCAAACAGATCCTGATTGTATGCAAATGCGAAACAGGACAGATCCTTGGGGAATGCATACAGGCTTCCCTTTCCGATGCTGTTTCCGTCATATCTGTAGATCTCGTTGGTGGTTCCCCAGATGCTGTTTACGGTAGCATCATCCACATACTGATCCAGAGGAAGAACATAACCGTTATCCACATAAGAACGAACTGCTGCAGGTCCTACATAGAACACATCGGGCATATCCCCTGCGGTCATGCTGGCGATCATCTTCTGGTTGTACTCATCCTGTGTGGTAACTTCGAATACAACTTCCTTCACCTGATCCTTGTGTTCTTCCACGAACTCATCCACCAGCTTCTGGTAGATGTTTTTCTCGTGTTCCTGCATGTACAGGAATACGCGGATGCTCTCCTGACCTTCGCCGGTCAGTGTGGTTGCAGCGTCTTCCGTCTTCTCCGCAGTTGCAGTTGCAGCTCCGGTCGTATCTGCACTTCCTGCTTCCGGTGTCTGTTCAACGGTAACAGTTGAACAACCAACCAGGGAAGAAACAGCCATAAGTGCAGCACATGTCACACCAAGTACCCTCTTCTTCATAGTAAACCCTCCTAAAAAATGTGTGATAAAGAACTACTTACAGGTAAATATTACTAATACCTATAGAGCCAGTCAATAATTATTTTAGATTTTCTTAAACTATTTTATATCTTTGTTAGATTTTACTAAAAATTAAACTTGTTTAGGTAAAACTAAATTACCTTTATTGTGCGAAATTATATTCGACCGGTCCATCATCGGTTCACAGTCCCGGGGAAAAACCGTTCCGACAGTTTCCGGAACCCCGGTTCAAGCTCTCTCCTCACACGAAATCGAGTAGGCTGACTCCTACTCGATTTCGCACGCGAACATTCCGCACTTCGTGCTCCATGTCCTTACGACCGGCAAATGAATTTGTATGCAAGCATCCATTCGCTTGCCGGTCTTGTGCAGCAAAAACCCCGTCCGGCCGCAACCAAACGGGGTTTTCTATCTT
>JAEEGF010619968.1_pt1 | contig 11239 bp, 12 predicted proteins | sample 9134171 | NCBI WGS metagenome assembly JAEEGF01 (sample SAMN16246542, study PRJNA631951) | gut metagenome | biome: gut microbiome; feature: rumen; material: AP-attached | host: Bos | place: Iran: Karaj | collected 2018-10
TGAAACGACACGTTCGCTGTTCTGATTGTGGCGGCTACTTAACAGGTTATACCGTCAAGAGCAGAGGTAGGGATTACTACAAGTGCAACAAAAAGGGATGCAAGAGCAACCATAGTACGGATAGACTACACCAGCTGTATTATGCCTTACTGAACACATACAGCATCCCCAAGCCACTTATTCCAATCTTGACGAAGGTGTTGCATAAAGTGTTTAGGGAGTACAACCAGGAGCGAAGTGACACGAGAACCCTCCTATTGAAGAATAAGAGCGAGACAGAGAAGAAGTTGACAGCCTTAAAGGTGCGTTTCGGTATGGGTGAGATAGATAGAGACGTCTACTGCACTACATCAGAGCATATGAACGACCAGCTGACACAGATACACAAGGCACTTCAAGAAGCGGAGCGAGACCTATCGAACGAGCAGAAATATATCGCTGACGTTATCGCAATGTCCTGTAAATTAGGCACTTTGTGGCAAGAGAGCGACTTCCGTACACGTCAGAAACTCCAAAATCTCGTATATCCAGACGGTATTTTGTTTGATAAGCATTTGGGCAGTTATCGAACAGAAAACGAGAACGAAGTATTCCGTATATTCCGCAGTATATCAACAGATTACATCGTTGGAAAAGAAAAAGCGGCAAGTGAAAAACCTCACTTGTCGCCTTCTGTCGGGATGAGGCGACTCGAACGCCCGACCCCTACGTCCCGAACGTAGTGCGCTACCAACTGCGCTACATCCCGATTTTTGGGTGATTTCTTAGAAATCGGCTGCAAAGGTAGGAAAAAGTTAGGAGTTAGGAGTTAGCAGTTAGGAGTTTTATTCCAGTCTTAACATTATTTAACCTCGACTTACAGCAATTCTGGGAGTTCGTAGAGTTTGACGGCGTTGCTGCCCTTAATAAGGATGCAGTAGTCGTGCGGCTGTTCTGCGCGGATGGCAGCCTTCACCTCTTCGACATCAGCGAAAAGTTGAGAGTCTAGAGACTCTAAACACTTTTTCCATTCCTCTCCCACGAGCCAAACCTGGTCGAAACCGGCCTCGCGTAGCAGGTTGACTACGCGCTGGTGCTCTTCCTGACTGACTTCGCCTAACTCTCCCATCTGACCGAGAATCACCATCTTGGGGTTCACCTGCATGAGTCGGAAATTCTCAATGGCAGCCTGCATGGAGGTGGGGTTGGCATTGTAGGCATCGACGATGAGGCGGTTATGCTCTGTAATGATCATCTGCGAACGGTTGTTCTTGGGGATATAGCCTTCAAGTGCACGGTTGATATCAGCGAACGGCACGTTGTTGACGTAGCCGACGATGATGGCTGCCAGCATGTTGTCGAGGTTATAGGCTCCGATGAGGTGGGTGCTGATCTCCATCCAGTCGCTGGTGTAACCGGCTTCTGCATCCTGCTCGCGCCAGCGGAAGCGCAGGAAGGGGTCGCAGGCAATGAGCTCGCCCCGGATGAGGATGTCGGGGTTGTCGCTCTGTCCGTAGTAGTAGATGTCTGGGTGACTTTGAGCTTTGAGTTTTGAGCTTTGAGCTTTGAGTATGTTCATCAGGTGTTCGTTGTCACGATTGATGAAGAGGGGCAGGTCACGCTGGACGAGGAAATCGTACAGCTCACCCTTGGTCTTGCAGACACCTTCGAATGAACCGAAACCCTGCAGATGGGCACGTCCGACGCTGGTGATGAGTCCGCAGGTGGGCTCAGCGGTCTCTACGAGTGTCTTGATATCACCCGGATGGCTGGCTCCCATCTCAATGACGGCGATATCGTGGTCTTCAGTAAGTCGGAGCAGTGTCTTAGGTACACCGACGTCGTTGTTGAAGTTGCCCTCGGTGGCCAGTACGTTATACTGGGTGGAAAGTACGGCGGCAATAAGCTCCTTGGTGGTTGTCTTGCCGTTAGTGCCCGTAATGCCCACCATGGGAATCTGGAACTGCCGACGGTGCTCACGTGCCAGATCCTTGAAGGTCTGGAGGGTGTCGTCAACGACGATGAGCCGTGGGTCCCCCTCGGGGGACGACAGGGGGGCTTCACTTACGATGGCGTAGTTACAGCCCTTTTCAAGTGCCTGGAGGGCATAGTCGTTGCCGTTGAACTTGTCGCCTTTCAGTGCGAGGAAGATGCTCCCCTCAGGGCAGTTGCGTGAGTCCGTCGTGATGCACGGATGCTGACGGTATAGCTGGTACAGTTCCTTGATGTCCATAATGAATACTAATTTTGTGCAAAGGTAGTAAATAGTTAATAGTTAGGAGTTAGGAGTTAGGAGTTTTTTAAGTATTTTTTAATAAGGCGGCAGCAAATTTTTCACTTTTCACTCTTCACTCTTCACTTTTTTTCGTACCTTTGCAGTCACTATGAGTTATACGTTGAATATACACGGACGGCTGATGGACCTGGAGGTGCCTCGGGTAATGGGAATCCTGAATGCGACGCCCGACTCTTTCTATGCCGCATCACGGGTACAGACGGAAGAGGCTGTGGCCAGCAGGGTGCAGGAAATCCTGGACGAGGGCGCCGACATGATTGACGTGGGGGCCTGTTCCACGCGTCCTGACAGCGCTGCGGTGTCAGAGCAGGAGGAAATGGAACGCCTGCGCTTGGCACTGACGGTGGTAAGGCGTGAGGCGCCTGATGCCGTAGTGAGTGTTGACACATTCCGCCCTTCAGTAGCCCGCATGGCCGTAGAGGAGTTTGGAGCCGACATGATTAACGACGTCAAGTCGTCGGCATCGTTCCGTTCAGATGACAACGCTCAACTCAACAACATGTTCCGTATGGTGGCACGGTTGGGTGTGCCCTATGTCCTGATGTCGCAGGCAGCGGACATGAAGACGATGCTCATGGAACTGGCACGTGACGTGCAACAGCTGCGCGACTACGGTCAGAAGGATATCATTGTTGACCCAGGTTTCGGCTTCGGCAAGACGCTGGACGACAACTATGCCGTGATGCGTGACCTCAGTCAGCTGCAGCTGCTGGAACTTCCTGTATTGGTAGGTGTGTCACGAAAGTCTATGATACACCGTCTGTTGGACTTGAAACCCGAGGAGGCGCTGAACGGCACAACTGTTCTGAATACGATGGCTCTGGAGCGTGGCGCAAAGATATTGCGCGTGCATGACGTGAGAGAGGCGGTGGAGTGCGTACAAATCTGGAGGAAAATCAAATAATAAATCGTCAAATTGTAAATAAAAAAGGGTGTTTGACTTTATAGAATTCGGAATCAAGGACATTATCGATATCGTCTTAGTGGCGATGTTGCTATACTATGTCTATCGGCTGATGAAAGAGTCGCGTTCGCTGAACGTCTTTATCGGAATCATCATCTTTGTCATCATGTGGCTCATCGTGTCACAGATTCTTCAGATGAAACTGCTGGGCTCCATCATGGACAAACTGGTGAGCGTGGGTGTTATCGGACTGATTGTCATCTTTGCCGAGGATATACGCAAGTTCCTGTATAATGTCGGTTCTCACCAGCGAATGCGTACACTGCGCCGCTTCCTGTCGTTAGGACGAAACAATGCTTCGAATACCGGTGTTGACAAGAAGATGATGATGGCAGTGGTCATGTCGTGTATGAACATGAGCCGCCGGCGCGAGGGAGCACTCATCGTTATTGAGCGGAACATTCCCCTTGACGAAATCGTACAGACGGGTGAAATGATTGATGCCCAGGTGAACCAGCGGCTGATAGAAAACATCTTCTTCAAAAACTCGCCGCTCCACGACGGAGCCATGATTATCTCCAACCAGCGGATTAAGGCTGCCGGCTGTATCCTTCCCGTAAGTCACAACCTTGACATTCCCAAGGAATTGGGTCTGCGCCACCGTGCTGCTATGGGCGTCTCGCAGGAGAGTGACGCACTGGCCGTTGTGGTCAGTGAGGAAACGGGAAGCATCTCTGTAGCCGTTAAAGGTGAGTTCCGCCTGCGACTGACGGCTGAGGCCTTAGAGAGCATCCTGGATCAGGAACTGGCGAGATGAGACATGAAAGATTAAAGATGAAAGATTAAGATTGATAGATTAATAAATTCCAAACGAAAGAAAACTATGGGTTTAATTGAACAAATTATTGCGCGTGCCAAGAGTAACAAGCAGCGCATTGTGCTCCCCGAAGCTGAGGAGGAGCGCACATTGAGAGCCGCCGACCGTGTGTTGGCAGAGGACATTGCCGACCTCATCCTGATTGGTAATCCTGACAAGGTGCATGCACTGGCTAAGGAGTGCGGGCTGACAAACATTGACAAGGCAACACTGATTGACCCGCTGAACTGCGAGAAGAGCGAGGAGTATGCCCAACTGCTGACCAAGCTGCGCGAGAAGAAGGGTATGACCATTGAGAAAGCCCGTGAACTGGTGAAGGACCCACTCTACCTGGGTTGTATGATTATCAAGACCGAGGGTGCTGACGGACAAATCAGCGGTGCACTTTCCACTACGGGTGAGACGTTGCGTCCTGCCCTGCAGATTATCAAGTGTGCTCCTGGCATCACCTGTGTCAGCGGTGCTATGCTGATGATTACCGAGAAGCCTGAGTTTGGTGAGAACGGCGTGCTGGTAGTTGGCGATGTGGCCGTAACGCCGATGCCCGATGCCAATCAGCTGAGTCAGATTGCCGTCTGTACGGCACAGACTGCGAAGAGCGTGGCTGGCTTTGCCGACCCGCGTGTGGCTATGCTGAGCTTCTCGACGAAAGGCAGTGCTACGCACGAGGTGGTTGACAAGGTAATTGAGGCTACGAAACTGGCTAAGGAACTTGAACCGACGCTGAAGATTGACGGTGAGCTGCAGGCTGATGCTGCGCTGGTTCCCGGTGTGGGCAAGAAGAAGGCTCCCGGCTCTGAGATTGCCGGCAACGCCAATGTGCTGGTGTTCCCCAACCTCGAGGTAGGAAACATTGCCTATAAGCTGGTGCAGCGCCTTGGCGACGCCATCGCCATCGGTCCAATCCTGCAGGGTATTGCTCGTCCGGTGAACGACCTGTCTCGCGGCTGCTCGGTCGAAGATATCTACTATCTGGTTGCCATCACCGCTTGTCAGGCAATGGATGCAAAGTAACAGGTTAGAGTTTTAAGTTAAAAGATTATGAAGATATTGGTATTAAATTGTGGTTCGTCCTCAATCAAGTACGCGTTGTACAACATGGACGACAAGTCCGTGATGACATCGGGTGGCGCTGAGCGTGTAGGCTTGGACGGTGCCTTTGTGAAGGTAAAGCTTGCTAACGGCGAGAAGAAGCAGATTATGCACGACATTCCTGAACATACAGAGGGAGTGAAGTTCATTTTCTCGCTGTTGACCGATCCTGAGATTGGTGTCATTAAGTCATTGGATGAGATAGACGCCGTAGGCCATCGTATGGTGCATGGTGGTGAGAAGTTCAACAAGTCAGTCATACTGACCGATGAGGTGCTGAAGACCTTTGAGGAGTGTTCTGACCTGGCCCCGCTGCATAATCCCGCCAACCTGAAGGGCGTGAATGCCGTGAAGGAACTGATGCCTGGCCTGCCCCAGGTGGGTGTGTTTGACACCGCCTTCCATCAGACCATGCCTCCCAAGGCATTCATGTATGCCATTCCTTACGAGCTGTACGAGAAGTACGGCATTCGTCGCTATGGCTTCCACGGCACCAGCCACCGCTATGTGTCGGCCCGTGCCTGTGAGTTCCTGGGTATCCCCGCTGAGGGCACGAAGATGGTAACTTGCCACGTGGGCAACGGCGGAAGTATTGCTGCTGTGGTTGATGGCAAGTGTATTGACACATCCATGGGCCTCACTCCGCTGGAAGGTCTGATGATGGGAACACGTGCAGGTGACATTGACGGTGGTGCTGTGACGTTTATTGAGAAAAAGCTCGGACTGGATGCTGACGGTATGTCGAACCTGCTCAACAAGAAGAGTGGTGTGGCAGGTCTGACGGGTGGCTCCAGCGACATGCGCGACGTGGAGAATGCCGCCAAGGAGGGTGACCCTCGTGCCAAACTGGCTCAGGACATGTATTTCTATCGCATCAAGAAGTATATTGGTGCCTATGCTGCCGCTATGGGTGGCCTCGACGTAGTGGTCTTCACGGCCGGTGTGGGTGAAAACCAGACCAGTATGCGTAGCGAGGTATGCAAGAACATGGAGTTCCTCGGCATCAAGTTTGATGAAGAGAAGAACAAGGTGCGTGGTGAGGAAGCTATCATCTCTGCCGACGACTCACGTGTGAAGGTGGTTGTTATTCCTACCGACGAGGAACTGATGATTGCAACGGACACCATGAATCTGCTGAAGTAATTCTTATTTAGTTCATAATTCATAGTTCATAGTTGTCAGCCAAGTCCCACTACCTGACAGGCGCAGCCCAATTATGAACTATGAATTATGAACTATAATTATAGTACTGGATGTTGGTCATGAGCTGCATGTAGTTCTTCTCCTTGGTAGCATCCATGATGTAGAACAGGTCGATGATGTTCCAGATGTAGGGAACGAAGAACATAATGCCACACGTGATGACGGCAATAACCCAGCCAATGATGAAGACCACCAGCTTCAGGGCGCCAATGCTGTTGTCGCCGATATAGAAGCGGTCAACGCCCAGACCTCCTAAGAAGAGTCCAAGGACCAGTGCTGTCATCGGGTCCTTGAATCCGCTGGCCAGGACTTGCGAGGCATTATCAGGTCCAATCTGTTCAAGCATTTGTTTGATTTCTGGCAGACGGACAGCAGGAAAATACTTCCCGTAAGCCATAACTAGCATGTTGATATCCATATTATTGTTGAGAGTTGAGTTCAATTATCAATGATTAGAGCATTCCATGCTTGTAGCGCCAGATATTATAACCCCAGATGACGGCCTCGAAGACCAGAAGAGGGACATACACCACAGGGCGGTTACTCCATTTCTTGAAGCGCGTATAGCAGTTGTTGAGCTTGTCCGAATGGTGGAACAGGTCGTAAACGGCTAACACCACGCCAGCCAGGAAGAACGGCACAACGAGATAGACGTTGGGATTCATCAGGAAAGCATCCACCGGGTGCCCCTTGACGAGCAAGATGAACGCACGTGTTCCTCCGCAGCCGGCACAGGGCAGGTCGTAAAACAGTCGCGACGGACAGATAATAATATTATAGCCTAGGCGCTGTGTTATCAAAACAAGCAACACCCAGGCTATACCGATAATACAAATCAGGATAAGACTCTTTCGGCTTATCACGATTGTTTACAGGAAGTTAATGTTCTGCATGAACTTCTGGTAGTTCTTCTCCTTCGTAGCTCCCATGATGAGGAACAGGTCAATCAAGGCCCAGATTCCGCAACCGCCACCAGTGATGAGCTTACCTACGCCGAGGCCGATATCGCCAATATAGAAACGGTCAATACCGCTGACGCCAAGGAAGCAGATCAGGGAAAGACACAATGCCACAGTCGGGTCCTTGTACTCCATGGCTAATGCCTGACTGGCTTTTTGAGGACCGAGCTGCTCAAGTGTCTGACGAATGGCGGGCATACTTTCCTCAGGGAAGTACTTGGCGCAGTTCATCAACAATACATTAATCTGATTGTCCATGGTTTTACAGGATTTCGTACATCTTGTTCATGTTAAACTCACGAGTACGCTTGCCGGCTGTGAAAATGTCGATGATAGCCCAGATACCGCAACCACCGCAAGTGCAAAGCTTGACAATACCCATCGTGGTGTCGTTCAGCATGAAACGGTCAACACCATAGCAGCCAACAATCCATGCGATAATCATCATCGTGGTGGGGTTCTTGAACTGCAGCATCTGCAACTCATCAAACTTGCTGTCGTCAGCAGCTTCCAGTCTCTCACGAATTTCAGTCATTGCCTCTGCGGGCAGGTTAGCAGCCTGTGCTGCCAGGAACTGATCAATTTTCTCTTTAATCATAATTATAAGTATTTTAGGTTGAAATAAACATCTACTTCATCAGTCTTCAAAATCGATTGCAAATATACTTAAATAATTTATAACTTAACCCATGAAGGGCGTTAAAAAATGCTAAGGACGACTTTCACCCTCAATAAACTCTTCCAAAAACATGTGTTCGCCGTCAAAAACAGCATAGGTAAACTGATTAATCCAGTCTCCAAGTATCATGACGCGTGCCTTTTTTGTCAGCTGGAGGTCCAGCTCTATGTGGCGGTGGCCGTACATGTAATAGTCAATGTTGGGATGCATCTGCATATACTGACGGGTGTAGCGCACCAGGAACTCCTTGTTCTCTCCCATGTAGGGCGGAATGCCAGTTTCTTTATGCTTCAGGTAGCTGTGTTTCGCCCACGTCTGCCCCATCCAGATGCTCCAGCGTGGATGGATAGTGGAGAAGGCTACCTGACAAAAACTGTTATGGAACACCCAGCGCAGCAGCTTGAACTTCTTGCTCGGGTCGCCCAGTCCGTCACCGTGAGCCATGAAGAACACCTTACCGTAAATCTCGGTGGTCAGTGGTTGTTTGTGCAGGATGACGCCGCATTCGCGTTCCAGGTAGTTGTAGGCCCAGATGTCATGGTTGCCCGTAAAGAAGTGTATCTCCACGCCCATGTCGGTCAGTTCGCTGAGCTTGCCGAGGAAACGGGTGTAGCCTCGAGGTACCACGTATTTGTATTCGTACCAGAAGTCAAAGATGTCTCCCAGCAGATAGATGGCACCTGCTTTCTCCTTGATGCTGTCCAGGAAGCGCACCAATCGGCGTTCCTGTGTCCGCCCGTGGGGAATGCCCCATGAACCTAAGTGGGCATCACTTAAAAAATAAATATTCTTCATTGTGGTTCTTGTTTCTTATATTCAGTCGAAGCCTAACTCAACGCGGGCCTCCTCACTCATCATGCTTTGGTCCCAGGCAGGTTCGAAGACGAGATTGACGTTGGCGCTCTTCACACCCTCTACGCTCTCGAGCTTTGTACGCACGTCCTCGAGAATGAAGTCGGCAGCAGGGCAGTTAGGGGCGGTAAAAGTCATATCCACCTCAACATTGCAGTCTTCCTGCACGTCAATCTTGTAAATCATGCCGAGGTCATAGATGTTGACGGGAATCTCCGGGTCATAGACGGTTTTCAGCACATCGACGATGCGCTCTTCCAGCATTGTTTTCTCTTCTTGTGTCATCAATTATCAAATATCAAATGTCAATTATCCTACAGTCTTCCTTGTTCGTGATAAGAATAGTAATGACCGTCGGTGATGATGAGATGGTCCTGGAAGTGAATGCGCATTACCTCGCAGGCTTTCCGCACACTCTCGGTCAGACGGTCGTCTTCTTTACTCGGACTGATACTACCCGAAGGGTGGTTATGGGCCAGCACCAGAATGGTGGCATTGGCCAATACGGCCTCCTTGATGATGAGGCGTACATCAACGGCAGTTTCGGTAATGCCTCCGTGCGACAGCCTCAGGTCTTTGATAAGCCGAAAGTTCTGGTTCATCAGCAGCACCCATGCCTCTTCCACGTCCAAATCCTGCATATGGGTATGCAGATAGTTGTAGATGCGGGTAGCAGTACCCAGGTCAGGACGTTCTTCCGCCTGCACACGTTGGCGACGCTTGCCCAGTTCGCAGGCAGCCAGAATGGTAATGGCCTTGGCTTCGCCGATACCCTTGAACTCCATCAGTTCGCGGATGGTTTTCTTTCCCAGTGTGTTTAGGTTGTTGTTACATTTGCCTAACACTTGTTTCATCAGGTCAACAGCACTGATGCCTGGTGAGCCGGAGCCTACGAGGATGGCCAGTAGCTCTGCATCGCTGAGTGCCTGTGGTCCTAAGTCTCTCAGTTTCTCGCGAGGTTGGTCTTCTGGTGACCATTTGGCGATGGTTAGTTTGTCTGCCATTACTTGTAGAATGTTTTCTCAAACGCCTGAAACTCGTCCTTCTTGAGCACGCAGCGTTTCCACCACGACTCGATAAAGCCCAGTCCGTAACCCATCAGCTGGACGAAAGCCGCAGGAACGGAAAGCAAACCAACCTTGAGGCTGCGGTTCTTACGTGTGGAGTCGATGACGATGAGGATACTGTAGAGAACGATGGGTGCCAATGCTGCCACTACCACCCAGTACCATAGGCGGAAGTCGGCCTGATTGCCATAGACCATCATGATACGTCCGAAGGCTCCGGCGAGAATCAGCGCGATGACGCCTATGGTAAATACCGTTGGCAGCAGGTGGACAAGCTTGAGCGTACCAGGGTGGCGTTTCTCCAGGTTGATGCGAGCGATACCACTGTTATACACCTGACGGAAGAACTTCCGGAAGTCGGTGCGACGCTTGTGCCATACCCATGCTTTCGGAAACAGGCGTGGCTGATAGCCTGCCTCGACAATGCGGTACGAGAAGTCGATGTCCTCGCCGAAACGCATCTTGGTGAATCCGCCCAGTTGCATATAGACGTCACGACGAACGCCCATGTTGAACGAACGGGGATAGAACTTATCCAGTTTCTTCTTTCCGCCGCGTATGCCGCCCGTGGTGAAGAATGATGTCATGGAGTAGCTGATGGCTTTCTGCACAGGGGTGAATGACTCGTGCGCTGCATCGGGACCGCCCCATGCGGCTATCGGCTGTTGGCTGTTAGCTGTTAGCTCTTGGTCAACGGCATGCATGTAGCCTTCTGGCAGCACAACGTCTGAGTCCAGAATGATAAGCCACTCACCGTTAGCGCGCTCAGCCCCGTAGTTGCGACTTTGTCCTGGGCCGCTGTTGTCCTTGTAGTAATAATGTAAATCAAGGATGTCTGCGTACTTGTCGCAGACATCCTTGCATGTCATTTCTGAACCGTCCTCTACAATAATCACCTCAAAGTTCTTCACCGTTTGGGAGCAGAGGCTCTCAAGCAGTTCGCTGACCTCGTCAGGTCGATTATAGACAGGAACGATGATGGAATAATTCATTTACTCCTTGGCACGAGCCAGATAAGAGCCGTCGCGGGTGTCAACCTGAATCAGGTCGCCCTCGTTGATGAACAACGGCACGCGTACCTCAACGCCAGTCTCCAGCGTAGCGGGCTTCAGCGTGTTGGTGGCGGTGTCGCCCTTGATGCCGGGTTCAGAGTGCGTCACGCGGAGAATGGTCTTGACGGGCATCTCAGCATAGAGCACGGTGCCGTCGGTAGTGTCGCTGACTACAGAAACGACATCGCCTTCCTTCATATACTCATGGCCGATAACCAGGTCGTTGGCAATGGTAATCTGCTCGAAGGTCTCCTGGTTCTTTTTGATACGGCCTTCCTG
>JAEEGF010506370.1_pt1 | contig 11236 bp, 7 predicted proteins | sample 9134171 | NCBI WGS metagenome assembly JAEEGF01 (sample SAMN16246542, study PRJNA631951) | gut metagenome | biome: gut microbiome; feature: rumen; material: AP-attached | host: Bos | place: Iran: Karaj | collected 2018-10
CTGTTCGTGGACGGCCGCTTCGGCACTTTCTCCGTGAACAAGATGGAGGCGGAAGCCCTGCGTGACTTCATCTTCAAGGCAGCCGACACCGTGCGTATGCTCGCCCCGGATGCCTGCCGCACGCTGCCGGATCCCTCCCGCTGCTGCACGTCGGCGGTCAAGGGCACGGAAATGGACATCTACGACCCTTTGAGAGAGTCCGTCACTCCTTCGCAGCGGAGGGAAGCGGCGCTCGCGGCCGCCGTGGCCGGACGCCTGGCCGGCAAGGATCTGGACGCCGCCCTCGCCTGCGGGCACGAAGGTATGCGGCTCATTTCCGAGGAGGGCGAGTACAGCGATTCCGTGTTCGACACGCTTGTGGTGGACAGCCAGGGGCTGGAATGCATCCATAGCGAAACGTCCTTCGACTATGGGGTGGAGGTCACGGTGGAGGATGCCGAAGGCAACAAATACAGCGATTACTGGTGGACTTCTTCGCCCCGCCTGGCAGGATTCGACGCCTCGGACTGTGGCTTCGAGGCCATACGCCGCGCCTGCGCCCAGGCCGGCTCCGCCCCGGCCCCGAGCGGAAAATACAACATGGTGGTGTCCAGGGATATGGCCTCACGGCTCGTCTCTCCCCTGCTGAACGCCCTCAACGGCTATTCGATACAGCAGGGCAACTCCTTCCTCGTGGGAAGCGAAGGCCGGCAGCTGTTTTCAGCCGGGCTCAGCATCGTCGACGAGCCCTGGCGCAAGGGCGAGGCCGGCTCCAAGCTCTTCGACGGAGAGGGCGTGGCGACCAGCGAGGCCCCGATAATCGAGGAAGGCACCGTACGCCGCTACTTCATAAACACTTATATGGCCGGCAAACTGGGCATCGCGCCGACCGTCGAGGATGCAATACGGCCGCGTGTGTGCCCCTGGCCGGCTCCCGGCCTTGACGCTGCCGCCCTGATGCGGCAGTGCGGCGAGGGCATACTCGTGACCGACTTCAACGGCGGCAACTGCAATATGACCACGGGAGATTTCTCCTACGGGATTTCTGGCCAGATCTTCAAGGACGGGCGCATAGTGCGTCCGGTCAGCGAGATGCTCATCACCGGCAATTTCCTGGACCTTTGGCAGCACCTTCTCGCCGCTGGCGACGACTACCGCCTCTGCGCCACCAAGCTCGTCGGCTCCCTGGCCTTCTCCGGAGTGGATTTCAGCGGATAGGGCACAAAAAAAGGCACCGCTTTCGCAGTGCCTTGGTAGTGGGTAGGAGAATCGAACTCCTATTGCGAGATTGAGAATCTCGAGTACTAACCGTTATACGAACCCACCGGATTGGAGTGCAAAGATAGTGAAGAAATTTGATTCAGCAAATTTTTTTTGCTTAATAATTATTATATTTGCTTGATACTAAAAACCAATATCTTATGAAGAAGTATTTTGCTGAGTGCCTTGGCACTTTTGTACTCACTTTCCTCGGCTGCGGAACGGCCATGATGCTGGGCTGCGGCACTCCTGCAGGAGTTGTCGGAACAGCAATCGCCTTCGGTCTTGCCGTTGTAGCGATGGCCTACACCATCGGCGGCATCAGCGGTTGCCACATCAACCCTGCCATCACCCTCGGTGTGGCCCTTTCCGGACGCATGAGCTGGAAAGATGCCTGCGGCTACTGGTGCGGCCAGTTCATCGGCGGCATCATCGCCGGTGCCCTGCTCCTCTGTGTGGCCAATGTGACCGGTGCTCCCGGCGCAATGGGTGACCCTGCAGGCCTCGGAGCCAACGGCGTAGCCAACGCCGGCGGCGTGTGGGGCGCATGCCTCGTGGAAGTGATCGCCACCTTCCTCTTCGTGCTCGTGGTGCTCGGCACGACCGATCCCAAGGTGGGTGCCGGCAACTTCGCCGGACTGGCCATCGGCCTGAGCCTCATCCTCGTGCATCTGGTGTGCATCAACCTCACCGGCACGTCCGTCAACCCCGCCCGTTCCTTCGGTCCTGCCCTCTTCGCCGGCGGCGACGCCCTGAAGGATGTGTGGGTGTTCATCTGCGCTCCGCTCGTGGGCGGCGCACTGAGTGCATGCTGCTGGAAGGCCCTCGCTCCGAAGGAGAAGTAGATTCTTCGCTTCGCAGTAGCGCTGGATTACAGCTTAAAAAAGTGCCGTGGAGACCGCCTCCGCGGCATTTTGCATTTCTGCCGGCACGCGGGGGAAGAAATCGAAGCCGGCGCGGGCCTCGATGGCGTCGATGGTGGTCGCAAAGGATTCGTCGGCATAATTTGCGCCCGGATGTGCCTCATTGGTGAAAATGTAGGCACTGCCAATAGCGCCGGTGATCGTGCCGGAACTGTCGAAGCTGCACATCATCAGGCACTTGTAGAAATGGCTCGGCACCGCGACGGAGATGCCTTTGCTGGGGAGGCGCATCTCTTCACCCTCGAACAGCACGCCGGTGACAACGTAGAGGGTGTCGGGCCCGGTTGGGGCCGCCGATTTGACCTTTCCCTCCAGTGTGGACCACACGCCGCTGTTGAAACTGTTCTGCCACTGGGGCGCCTGGTTGGTCAGGTAGAAGGTCTGGGCATTCTGTCCGTCGGTCGTCTTGCGATAGTTGGAGGCCACGAAATGCCCCCTGCTGTAGCCCACAGCCTGTGCATTGTCGAGCCCGGTCTGCTGCCATTCAGCGGGGAATGCAGGGTCGTAGTCCCAGCTGTTGCTGCGGTCCACCCCTGTATCGGCCCATGCCTCAGCGTGCATTGCGTGGGCGGTCCAGAGCGGGCAGTGCTTTTCGCCGTCAAAGAGTACGGTGTAGTTGCGCCTGCGCTCCTCGGAGATGGAGAAGGTATGGGTTGCTATTCGCTGCATGGGATCGGCGGCGTCCCAATACCAGTAGATGTCGTCCCTGGAGTCGTTGTAGCCGCTTCCGGAACCGGTACCAAGAGCGACCGCGGGCACTTCGAGGCAGTCGAGCCATGTGGCGCCGGATGCCGTGCCGGTGTGGCGCTGACGGCAGGTGGCAAGGTCGAGACCGAAGGAGATCATGCCGGAGCGGCGGAAGGTCCTGTCGGACAGCTGGTAGGTGTAGCTTGCCTTGTCGGTCACCACCACTATGCTGCCGCCATAGCGGCCGGGGGCCACAACCATGTACACGTCTGCAGCGCTCTCGCGGGATGTCCCAAGGGATGGCGCCTCGCTGAGCGATGTCTGGACGGAAGTACTTGAAAGACCGGTGATTGCCAGGGTGCTTTCATCCGTGGCGCTGATGGCCGTGATGTCCTTGGTGAAGGCGCCGCTGATTGGGATGGCGGCGTTGATGGTCACGCTGGAGATGACTTCGGAGGCATATCGGGAGTCCGTGGAGAAGATCTGGAACTGAATCATTGCGCCGAGGTTCATCAGGTTCATTTCGCCAAGATAGGCGAAGTTGCCGCTCGCCAGCACGCCCTCCGGCACCACATAGCCTTCCGCGGCCATTGGCATCGCGTCGAAGTCGAAGCTGCCGCCTGCCTGATGCTGCACCGGGGGGATCTTCATATGCGCCTCGGTCATGCTCTTGGTGCCGCTGTCATAAGGGTAGTATGCATAGACGGTCTCTCCGGCCGAAATGCCGCCGAACTTGTAGATCCTGAAGGTGGAAGGAGTGCCGGGCTGGATGTTGGAATATGAATGGGCTCCGCCGGCACCGACAGCAGTGCCAAGGCGATCTCCTGCCTCCCAATGGCCGAACTTGCCCCTGGCATCCTCAGAAAGGATGGACTTTGTGTCCGGGGCGCCGATGGACCTCGTGTCCGGGGCGCCGATGGACATGACATACTCCCCCACCGGCTCCTCAGGAGCAAAATCCTTCGAACAAGCCGCCACGACCACAAGTGCCGCAAGTGCCGCCGATAGCCTGCTATATAAGCCCACCATCTTCATAATCAATGTATTCAGTGTGATCGTCGGGATTATAGCTGGAGGCGAGCATATGGAACGGAAGCCACGACAGGACCTCCGCCTCTGGCTGGATATAAACCACTTTACAGCTTGCCTTGCTCATTCTGTCCGAAATATAGCGATTATTTTACTAATTGGTGTCATCTTCCGCTGCCGCTGGAAGAAAAAGATTGCCAGCGGCAGCAGTTTGCGCCTGTTATGCTCCAGCTGGAAGGAAAAGACCGCCAGAGGCAAGGCTCAGGGCCGGGGGCCAGGGCCAGGAACAAGGGGCCAGGGGCCGGGGCCAGCCCACACCCACGCCCACGCCCACAAAAAAGCGGCCCGGATTCCTGGAACCCGGGCCGCTTGCCTATCTGTATCGCTGGAAGGATTACTTCTTGCGAGCCTTGTAACGCTGGTAGAACTGGTCCACACGGCCGGCGGTGTCGACGATCTTCATCTTGCCGGTGTAGAAGGGGTGAGAAGTGTTGGAAATCTCAAGCTTCACAAGAGGATACTCAACACCTTCGACAGTTATCGTCTCCTTTGTGTTGGCGCAACTGCGGGTGATGAATACATCTTCGTTGGACATATCCTTGAAAGCTACAAGTCGGTAGGTTTCGGGATGGATTCCTTGTTTCATAAAACTAGTTTTAAAAAATCGGGCGCAAAGATAATGATTTTTTGGGAATATGCAAACTATTCTTCGAGCCAGGTGCCAAGCTCGGTGTAGATCTTTTCGGCTATGAATTTCATAGCCTCGGATCCGGGATGGCAGCCGCCCACGTCGCCGCTGTAGTCGTGCTTGGGCATATTGGGCTGCTTGCCCTTGTTGCTGAGGGTCGAAGGGGTATAGCCGCCGAGGTCGTTGAAACCGTTCACGCGGAAGAGGTTCACGGTCTTGGCTCCATAGCGGGCGGCGATTTCAAGCACGGACTCCTCGATGCTCTGGCTGAGGTAGTCGCCGATGATGCACACCACCTTGCACTGTGGATAGCGCTCGCGGATCTGGCAGAGCAGCTTCACGTACGCCTCGCAGAAGGTGCCGTCGGGCAGGGCGTTGATCTGGGCGCGGGTCTTCGCGGCATCGGCAGTGGCGTAGATGGACTGCATTATGGAGGCGGAAGGAGCTGAGCCGCCGTAGATGTTGGACGCGTCGTTGCGTATGGCCACACCGGGAGCCAGCGGGTCGGCGTTATGCGCCCAGTCGTTGGTGCCGCCATGGATGAGGATGATGTCGGGACGTCCGCAGCCGCCGCATTCGGCGAAGCGGGTCGTGAAGTCCTTCTTGAACCAGGCATTGGTCGCGGAGCCGTAGCGGGCGGCGTAGTTGGCGTCGGTGGTATTGGTCACGGTGGAGCCCGAGAAAGCGATGTTGGTGTCGATCTCGCAGGACTTCAGGTAGTCGTGGGCCAGACGGTACCAGTAGGTCTCGTTGACGAGGGTCAGGGTGCCGTCGGTGGCGGGATAGTGCGCAGAGTAGCCGGAGGGGATCCATCCCTTGAAGGTGGAGATGGAGTCACCGATCACGCTCAGGCGCTTGGCGGCCTTCGGCTTCACGTTGGGATCTGCAGGAAGGCCTTCGATGGTGGGAAGTCCGTCGGAGCCGGCGATCCATGTGGTGCCGCTGGCGGTGGCTTGCAGTTTGGCGAGGAGGGTGCCGTCGGAAAGCTGGGCGGTGGTGAGGGCCTGGTTGCCGCTTTCGGTGGTATTGCCTTCGGCGGGGCCGATCTGCTTCATCGCTTCATCCCAGAAGCAGTTGCGAACGGTCGTGGGCTGGGTGCAGCGGGCGTAGATTGCTCCGTAGAAGCAAGTTCCGGATACATCGGTGACGCGCTCTCCCCTGTTGAGCACTATGGGAGGCGTGATGGTGGAATAGCAGTTCTCATACACGGTGGTGCCGGTGCAGTTCTGGTAGCCGCTGATGCCGCCGAGGGCGCCGCGGTTGCCCACGGAGATGGTCTGCACGAGCGAAGGGGCGGCATAGCAGCCCTTGATGGTGGTCACGCTGCTGCCGTGGGTCCAGCCGCAGAGGCCGGTCACAAGCGAGTAGGAGTTGGAGCCGCCGTTGTTGCCGGTGGCGGTGACCTGTGCGCCTATGGAGGCACAGTTGGAGATCGTTATCGGTTTGGTGGCGCTGCTGACCTTGAGCGAACTGCTCAGGAAGCCGGTGTAGCCCACAACGGCGCCAACGGAATACTGTCCGCTGACCACGCCATAGCAGGCGCATTTGTCGATCACAAGCTCGGAAGTGGGCACTGCGGCGCCGACGATGCCGCCGACGAAGTATTTGTCGGAGCCCATCTTGCCGTAGCTGCCGAACACGCACTCTTCGACGCGGCCGCCCATCACCTGGCCGACGATGCCGCCGAGGATGTAGCCGACATTGGTCAGGTTGCCTTCGAAGGAGCAGCCCTTGATGAGGGTCTGGGCGCCTTCCGCCTTGCCCACGACGCCGCCGGCCCAGTGGTAGTAGACATTGACCGTGCGGCCCATTGCCACGCGGCAGGACTCTACAGTGGAATCCTTGGCATAACCGACGATGCCGCCACAGAACTTGCCGTAGAAGGTGGCGTCGCCGTCGAGGGTGCAGTTGCTGATCCGGGTCTTGTCCATCCAGCCCACGAGACCGCCGGAGAAGCCGGCATTCGCCTCGCCCACGGTCAGGCCGGACACATACTGGCGCACCTGGCCGCTGACGGTACAATTCTCTATCACTGAATTGCTTGCATAACCGATAAGGCCGCCGCAATAGACATATTTACCGTCCACGAAAGCATCCACGAGATTGAGGTTCCGGAGGCTCGCGCCGTCGGCCTTTGCGATGAAGCCGGAGGGTTTGTTGGCTGCGGTGACGGGTTTGAGGTTGGATACCGAATGGCCGCCGCCGTCGTAACTGCCCTTGAACACACCGGACTCGGCGATAGGCTGGAATGCCTTACCAGCCATATCGATGTCGGCGGTCTGGACGTAGAATGATGACACAAATTCAGAAGCCTTGCTGCCGTTGGTGTAGATAGACAGTGAGTCCAGGTCACGGGGAGTCGCGATCTGGAAAGGATCGGCCTCGGTGCCCTGGCCGCCGGAGAAATGCCAGATGGTGGACTTGATGTCCGCATCTTCGACCTTGATCACCAGGGTGTTGATCTTGTTGGGCTCGAAGTTGATTTCCTGGGATATGGGGGCGGTGCGTGACACGGCAATGCTTTCGTCGTCAAGCACGATTTCAGCCTTCAGGTTGCCGCCTGCTGCGAGTTTAGTCGGATTGAGAATGACGAAGGCACCGGTCTGGCCGTCTGCCGCCCAGTCGCTACCCTCGTATTTAACTCCCACGTAATCACGATTGTAGGAGCCCTCCCAGCCGGAGATGGTGCCCTTGGTCAGATCCACGATCACCCTGCCGGAAAGCACGGCGCCGGGCACCTGCAAAGACAGGCTCTTGATCTTCTTGCCGGAGAGTTTGGCGCCGCTTGTGGCATCATGCACCACGAGGCGGGCTATTGCGAGCACTCGGCTGAAACGCAGCGGCTCGGCCTCCTTCAAGGCGCCGCCCGCAATCGTCAGGGATGTGCCCGAAGAGACCAGCAGGTCGGAATAAGGGTCGAAACTGCCGAGCTTCGGCACCAGCTGCTCGGCGGGAACTTCGAACCTGTAGTACTGACCGGAACGGCTCACCTTCATGCGCCTCGGATAGAAGGCATAGATGGTGTGGGTGCCGTTGCCGAGCTTCACGGAGCCGCCGAAAAGACCGCTCTCACCGTCTTCGGACTTGTTGCCGAAGCCGCAGTCGGCCGCATAATCGCCGTCCTGCAAGTACGTGACGGTCAGCGAGTCACCCTTCTGCCACCTGGGCACCCAGTTGGGAGCAGCATACTCGATGTAGGTGCGTGTCTGGGGCTGGGTAGCCGACAGGGTCAGGGAAATCGTGGGAACATTTGCGGAGGAGCCCCCCTCGGGGTCTTCCTTCTTGCAGGCCGTGGCTACTGCAGCTACAGCCAGGATTGCGACTAAAAACTTTTTCATCATTTAATACGGTATGGAGCGTCGTCGTAGAGCAGGAAACGCTTGGCCTTTCGTATCCATTTCTGCTCTTCGAGCTTGACGTGTTCTTGGACAATGTCGAAAGTGATGCCGCCGCGAAGGTATTCGCTGACCACCGGATCGTCGATGCGGTCCAAAAGGGCGGGGCTTATTTCGAAACGGGAGTCGCGGTCCGCCACCCAGCGCATCAGCTGGATGGTGTGGAGCAGCGAGTGGTAGGGGGCGCCGGGCAGCAGGATGATCTGGTAACCGTGGCACACCTGCCCCGCGTACATGCCCCAGGCGGGCTGGAACGAACAGGGGCGCATCAGCACGCCTTGGGGGCTCGGCGGCACGGCGGCGTTGCTGAGGAAGGGCGCACCTATATATTCATAAGGACGCGGGGTGCCTATGCCAGGCGTCACTGAGGTTTCCGTCCACAGGGCGCCTCCGCTGTACATCTCGCAGCTGAAAAGCCCGGGAAGATCGGGCGCAGGAGCGATTGCCCACGGCAGCAGGTCCCGGCCCTCATCCGAGCAGAGGGCTGAAATCACGTGGAGCGGAAAACGGGCGCCTATCTCGCTGCAGTAGAGGTTGCAGAGCTCCCCGAGCGTGAGGCCGTGGCGGTGCGCCACCTTCGGCGTCCAGGCGTCGGGCTCCAGTACGGGGATCGTGCCCTCGACCACACGACCGGCGGGGTTGATGTGGTCCACGATATAGATTGACGGCCCCTCTTCCATGCGGGCCCGGAAACTCAGGAGGCGAAGCACGTCCCTGGTGGGGCCGAAATAGCGGGAGCCGCAGTCCTGGATTTCCACCACGACGGCATCAAGCCCTTCGAGCTCCTCGATGCTGAAATCGATGTGCCCGGCCTCCGGTGAGAATTCCGCACCGGCGGGGCTGAACACGCGCACGAGGTTTCCGCGCGCACGGAATATGTCTTCAAGGAAGGACTGGGAACTGCTGCTCCAGCTGCCCGGGGTGCAGAAGCACGCCACGCGGCCATCGAGCAGTCCCCTGTCGAGTTGCTCCGAAATGGGTGTGGTCCGGAAGCTAAACATTGCCTATTATCTTCCGGGCAAGCGCTATGACTTCCTGCGCGAGGGCCTCGGCCTCGGCTTCGGTCGGGGCTTCGGAGTAGATGCGTATGATGGGCTCAGTGTTGGAGCGGCGCAGGTGGACCCAGCGACGGGTGGATTCGAAATCTATCTTCACGCCGTCGATGGTGTTCACTTTTTCGTCCTTGAAATGCTCCTTCATCGCCTCCAGGATGCGGTCTATCATCGCCTTGTCGCTGAGGTCGATGCGGTTCTTGGCTATGAAATACTGCGGGAGCGTTGCTTTGTACTCGCTGGCTTTCAGCCCGTTGTGGGCAAGTTTGCTGAGGAAAAGCGCCACGCCCACCATGGCGTCGCGGCCGCAGTGAGAGGCCGGGTAGATGACTCCCCCGTTACCCTCGCCGCCGATCAGGGCGCCGACTTCGTGCATCTTGGTGGTCACGTTCACTTCGCCGACGGCGGACGCATAATAGGTGCCGCCGTGGGCCTCGGTGACGTCGCGCAGGGCACGGCTGGAGCTGAGGTTGGACACGGTGTTGAGTTTGCCGCTGCCCTTGCGGACGGCTTCGTCCAGCAGGTAATCGGCCACGGCCACGAGCGTATATTCTTCCACGAAGGGTTCGCCGTTTTCGCAGATGAAGGCGAGGCGGTCCACATCGGGATCCACGCTGATGCCCAGGTCGGCCTTCTCCCGCACCACGGTGGCGCTGAGTTCCGTCAGGTTGGCCGGCAGGGGTTCGGGGTTGTGGGCGAAGTCGCCGGTGGGATTGCCGTTGAGCGTTATGCACTTGACACCCAGGCGCTTGAGCAGGCGGGGCATGATTATGCCGCCCACGGAGTTAATGGCGTCAAGGACGACGGTGAATCCGGCCTTGCGTATGGCTTCTGCATCGACTGCCTCAAGCGCAAGCACGGCGTCGATGTGTTCGTCTGTGAAGTCGTGGTCTTCGATGCAGCCGATTTCGTCCACGGGGGCGAAGTCGAAGTCGCCGCTTTCGGCGCAGTCGAGTATGGCCTGGCCCTGGACGGCCGTGAGGAACTCGCCGTGCTCGTTGAGGAGCTTGAGGGCATTCCACTGGCGGGGGTTGTGGCTGGCGGTGATGATGATGCCGCCGTCGGCCCCGGAGAAAGTCACTGCCAGTTCAGTGGTGGGGGTGCTGGCGAAACCGCAGCGCACCACGTCCACGCCGCAGGCAATCAGGGTGCCGCAGACCAGCTGCTCCACCATCTCGCCGCTGATGCGGGCGTCGCGGCCCACCACCACTTTGTAGCGGTCGCCGAAAGGCTGTTTGCGCTCACGCAGGCATTTGCAGTAGGCGTAGGTGAATTTGACTATGTCGACAGGGGTCAGGTTGTCTCCGGTGGCGCCTCCTATGGTGCCGCGAATGCCGGAAATTGATTTTATAAGTGCCATTCTTTTTTTGTCTATCGGACAAATTTAATGAATAATGTTTAACTTTACAACATGAAACAATACATCGAACAGAATAAGGAAAGATTCTTCGAAGAGCTTTTCTCCCTGCTGCGGATTCCCTCCATCAGCGCCAAAGCCGACCACAAACCCGATATGTACGCCTGTGCCGAAAGGATTTCGGAACTGCTCATGGAAGCTGGAGCCGACAGTGCAGGCCTCTGGGAAACCGACGGCAATCCGGTGGTTTTCGGGCAGAAAATGACCGATCCGTCCCTTCCCACCGTACTCATCTACGGCCACTACGACGTCCAGCCGCCGGAGCCCCTCGAGAAATGGCGCACCGACCCGTTCGAGCCTATGCTCGGCCCTGACCCCGCCACGGGCGAGGATGCCGTCTGGGGCCGCGGCGCCAACGACGACAAGGGCCAGCTGTTCATGCACATAAAGGCATTCGAGTTCCTGGTGCGCAGCGGGCAGCTCAGGCACAACGTGAAATTCATGTTCGAGGGCGAGGAAGAAATCGGCAGTCCGTCCCTTCCCGCCTGGATCAAGGCCCACAGGAAAATGCTCGCGGCCGACATCTGCCTTGTCAGCGACACCACGATGATCAGCGAAAGCGTGCCTTCGATCAACTGCGGAATGAGGGGACTGAGCTACCTGGAAGTGAAGGTCACGGGCCCCAACAAAGACCTGCACAGCGGCCACTACGGCGGCGCCGTGGCGAATCCCATCCAGGTGCTCAGCGAGATGATAGCCAAGCTCTTCGACGCCGACGGGCGCGTTGCGGTGCCGGGGTTCTACGACAAGGTGGTCGAGCTCTCCAGGGCCGAGCGAAGGATGCTCGCCCGGGCGCCGTTCGACGA
>JAEEGF011595679.1_pt1 | contig 11236 bp, 11 predicted proteins | sample 9134171 | NCBI WGS metagenome assembly JAEEGF01 (sample SAMN16246542, study PRJNA631951) | gut metagenome | biome: gut microbiome; feature: rumen; material: AP-attached | host: Bos | place: Iran: Karaj | collected 2018-10
ATTTGCGTCTCTTCACCTCGTGATTTGCGTCTGATCACAGCGTGAAATGCCATCTCTAAGCGGCTCAGACCTATGCGCTGAGCGCCTGAAAGATGGCATTTTCCAGCACAAAACACCATCTTTGTGCATCATTTTCCAGTCACTTTGACATCCAAAAATCACAAACTCCTGAGTGACAACGCGTTAACGAAATCGCTCAAAAATGCCCTTCGTTGGGCCAAGCGATTTGTTTTTTGAAAAGAAGCGATTCTCATCCCACCAAAATTCGAATATTTCTTGACAATCCTCCGCGCCATGCGCCTACTCGGACATACGCTCAGCTCTGACGCTTCTATTCATTTAGGAGGTCTGGTCGTCAAAATGATTCTCGCTTCTGACCGCATAACCCACGCCGTCCCTCTCGGGGCGGCGCGGGCCAACACAAAACATTTACATCTCTATTCTTTATGCTCAGAAAGTGAAAAGCCTGCAATCATTTCACCGTAATCTTGCCTGTAAGCGATTCTTCTCCCACCAGGGCGCGGACAATGTATATGCCCGTTTCCCAACCGGTGGCGTCAAGCAAGTAGGTTGGCTCCTTCAGCGAGATGCTTGCGGCCTTGCGACCTGTCGTGGCATTTGTTACCTCTAAATTCCACGAGAGATTCTTTTGTGCGTCGGCATCCTGTCCTTGCCGACTTTCCAAGTTCAGTACGGCCGTTTCCTCATCTTCTACGCCATCAGCGTTGAAGAGTCTTAGCTCGAAGCTATTGTCACCCTGCGGTGTGATGTTGAGCTGGAAAGCATAGCTCGGATAGGTCACGGCGTTGAACGTCAGCTGCACCTCGTCGTCGCATCCCTGTTCCTGCACGATAATCGTGAAGGGCTGGTTGACATTCCAAGGACACAACGCAAAATTAATGACATTCCCACCCGTGAACTGGTAATTCTGATAAGGTCCGCTGGTTGTAATGTCCTTTCCTGTAAAATAGTTTGAGCGTAGCGTAACCACTCCACCGATATATACGTATGTCGCATTTGGGTTAGTGATGGCTGTCTGGCTGATGGAGGGGTATGTGTAGCCATTGTACGAGCCACTGGTCTCCTCGTAGGTGCCAGAGAAGGGTGTTGCCTTGCTGATGACTTTCTGCAGGCTCTTCACGGTCACTCCATTCATGATGACATCGGCTTTGAGCGTCACCGAATTGAAACCGTTAGAGTTTGTCAGGGTAAGCGTACACTGGTTCGTGGACGGGGTGTTAGCCTGTAGCGACACACATGACGTGTTCCCGCTTATAAGACTCCATGAAACGGTTGCTCCCGTGGGGAGGTTCGATACGGAATATGTCTTTGAACCACAAAGAATAGAAACGCCTTGCAGTTCCATGATAGAAGCTTTGACAGCAGCGTATGCATTTACCAAACCATACCCATAAGTTGAGTCAAACCCTGTAGCACCCAAGTCCGTTGCTGTTGACAGTAATCTTGACCTCACTTGTTCTTCAGACAAAAAAGGATTAGCAGAAAGCATGAGAGCTGCCACACCTGCAACCTGCGGACACGCAGCGGAAGTTCCCCCAAAAGAAGAAGTGTAATTATTTCCAATATTTCCTACCCCCATATTGGTCGTTGTGTAGATTTCTCCTGTTTGATAAATCTTGTTGCTTGGCGCAACTAAATCCAACATAGCACCTCTTTGGCTATAGTGGCAAATAATACCATCTCTATCAACAGCACCTACAGCAACAACTCCGTTCGCTCTTGCTGGGAACATAACGACATAAGGCAATGATTGATAAAAATTACCCGAAGCCGCTACGACAACAGTTCCCCTACCAGACCTTCCATTTGTTCTTGCATAGATGATGGCATTAGTAATAGAACTACTTTCGAAATCTCCGCCCCAGGAACAACTCAATATGTCAGCCCCATGATCAACAGCCCAGTTTATTGCATTTGCGATAGAATCATATTCAGAGAAAATGGTATTCCCGTAGACATCTCTTGTTCCTTTAGTAATATTAACAGGAAGAATTTTTACACCTCCAGCTACTCCACGCACACCTAAATTGTTGTGTGTAGCAGCTATAATTCCGGCACAGGAAGTACCGTGATTAAAAGACGTATTTATCACATTACCTAATCCAGATGGACTATTAACGGTATAACCACTAAGAACGTTACCTTCAAAATCTTCATGATAAATGTCAACACCTTCATCAAGAACCGCGACTTTAACACTGCTATCTCCTGTTATTACCGTCCAAGCTGGAACCACATTGATATCTACACCTGAAGCATCAGTGTTATTTAAGTAAAATTGATATGAATAATATGGGTCATAGGCAGATTTTATATTAGAAATCATATTTGGTTCACACCAATCAATACCATCCATTTTGGAAATTATGCCAACCAATTTTAAAACCTCTTCTGATGATTTTGTATTACATGATAGTTTATATTTCTTTCCATGCACAACAGATTCAAGAGACATCTTTTCTTTATACTTGGTCAAAATATGTTTTACAACTTCATTATCTTTAGTTGACAATATAATTTCTGGGAGTACTATTACGTTTCCATACCTATAGGGATTAGTATATAACGGTGATATATACCATTCCTTATTGGTGTTTGCTAAACCTTTTACTACTATTTGGTTTTCACTAATAGTGTAAAACACATTTAACTCATGATTACGAATAGACGTATTAATATCTTCTCTTTGATACTCCTTAAATTCAATATAGTTCAAAGAGTCCTTACCAGGTTCAACTCTATAAACTCAGAATCATAATAATAACCTAATTGGGCATTCATGTTAAGATGCAATGCCACCAAACTTAATAACAAATATAATCTTTTCATAATGAAACATTTATTTACATGGTTTTACTGTGCAACGATAAGTAGGAGGCCAGCCTGTGCTAAAATCGTCAGGTCTGACTTCCTCGTATTTCTTTATCACGAATGAGATTTCATCACCTTCTTCAAAAATGCCAGAAAGGTTACCTTCCGGGAATATAAGCAGAGAGGGGGGGCCTATTCTGGAAAAATCCTCTGGTGCCTCAACGACTCGAACAAAATAATTGTTATTTTCTTTTTGCTCGACTCTACCTAAGAAACATGCTTCTTCATGATGGCATCCGACGAAGCATAATACCATAAGGAATAGCAGCAATGGTTTAAATAAAACGTTATTAATCATTTCGTTGATTCTATTATAAATTTTTACTTTTATCCTTATTATTTAAACGTGGTTATGCCTATTTACTTGCATCCGGTGATATGGAATTAAGAATAATTAACAAGCAATGGCTTTACCCCAAGTCGATCACACCTGTAAACATATACGTGTCATCAGAGAGTACCAGCGTATAGCTGCCTGAGAGGGTCGATGGCAGGACGGCATACTGCACGCATGGGCTGACGTTGGGCTGATACATAAAGAAAAGCCCGCGCCACTTTGGCGATATGCTTTTGGCGGCGCGGGCCGACACAAAACATTTACATCAGTTTCGTTAAACACTTGCCAGAAGAAGAAATCTGAATATGCTCAGAAAATGAAAGTCGTGTTAGATTATTGGCTCACCGATTCTGGATTTCGCATCAGCAGTACGCTGTCTGGCTTAATGGTGTGAATGCCGTTCAATGACCATATCTGAGTTCCGTTGAGATAGACGTACCCATTTGAAGCCAATTCTGAGAGAGACCAGCTTCTTGCCGTGTCGCCGTTCTTCTGTTTTAGGAAGACTGGAGTGAATGTTTTGCCGGATTTCACCACATTGCCATTAGCACTGACGGTTGCCACCACCTTGAACTTCACGGGACGCAGATAGTCGTACACGTAGTATTCCAAATCGCAGGCTGGTTTTCCGTCTAAGCTGATATAGTTAGGCATTTCTTCCAATGCATAGAATGTGTAAGAATTAGGCATAGACTTAATGATTGTGTAGCCGTCATTAAGTAGTTCCGTCTGTGCAAGCATGGGATACTCTCCTGTATTGAAAGCGCCACAACTAACTGAGGCAGCCTGATAAGGTGTCGGATTGACCCATGAACCGTCGTATTTGGTGTATTCCACAACACTATAGCTCACGGTGGCACTGACATCAGGATTGACAGTATACTGAATAGAACATTGGGGTTCGATCTTATATATGTATTGAACCATCGTGTTTATATTGGCCTTGACCAGCACAGGACAGGAGGGAATGGTGTATCTGGGCTTCTCCGTGAGGTTCCATACACCGAGACGCTCTCCGGTGCCGTTCAAGGGAATACTTCCAATAGGAGCAATTAGTCCTGAAGATGGTGAACTGCTGGTTCCTGTCACCGAAAGTTTCCCGTTCGTTGTGAACTGGACATTCTGCACGGTAGTTGAAGACTGTGTGAGAAGCGAACCGAATATTTTGTTGACTCCATAGCTGAATAGACTTGTTGCAGAAACTGCCGCCAGACCTCCCAGACCCACGCCTACAAGTCCGGCGATACCAACTGAGTCCATATATGCTTTGGCCACATCCCCTACCACCGATGCGATTCCTGACATAAAACTGCTCGTCTTATGGTTTGCACCCATGATGACACCTTCTGACTCTGCGTCGATAGACCCGTTTAGAGAGTGACTCGTCACATTCATGCAAACACCCGATATACCCATTGTTTCGCTGAGGCTATTTGGGTCATAGGACAGTTCCACCATAAAACAATTCCATCCTTGCTCAAATCCAGCGGCAATACCATCGTCGGTTATTGCTGAAAGCAGCACGCTGTTGGTTGACGTTGAATCAGAGGGTACAGCAAATTCACTCACGAAATTAAACAGTTTTGTTTGCTGTGACGCAGGTATGGTGAGCTGGAAGAAGGCATGGTTGTTTGGTTGCATGCTTGTGGCATAATAGAAACCTTTCAAAACACCGGTGAACTTGTTGTAGAGGAGAAGGTAGTTTGACTGCGTTCCTGTATGAACAGTGTGGTCATAGCCTATAATCTCCACTGTACTATAAAGAATTCTCCAGCCGTCAGACTCTTTTACGTCATATCTCACCTCTTCCGGAACACTTCCGGGTACGTCTGTGTTCCATGGAAGGTTGACCGTGCTTCCATCACAAAGCTCACACTGCGTACATAGGTCAAACGTCGTACTCCTACTCCTCGTCTCCACTTTGTACTCGCCATGTTCATTCGGTTCAACGACTTCAATGTCTGTAGAACATCCCGTAAAGAGGATGGCAATGGCTGATATAAATATGATTGGCTTTTTCATGTTTTTTCAAATTAATCCTCATAATTAACATTTTCATAACCGTAACCTTCCTGCTGGCCTCGGGTACACATGATACCGTCTTCCTGCCATTTCTTCGTACGAAACACCCATTCCGGTACAATGCCCGAAAGTCGGTTTCCCTGCAGGTCAGGAGGAGTGCCCTCGAAATCGTCGCTCCATACCTCGAAAGGCAACTCTGTTATGTTATTGTTCCAGAAAGAGAACCTTAGGTTGGTATTACCCTTGAGAATCTCTACAGGAAACGATCCCGTTAGCTGGTTGTTGTTGAAAACAGCTCTCTTCAAACCGCTGAGGTTGGCCAGCCCCTTGGGGATGTTTCCTGTAAGGCGATTGTCAAAAAGAAACAGTTTCTCCAATGAGACCAATTTTCCTATACTTTCCGGGATAGTGTCGCTGAGAGACGTGTTGGTGATAGTGAGACGCCTCAGCTTTTCCAGATTGCCTATGCTCTCTGGGATTCCACCCGTCAAGCCTTTGCCGTCTAAAGCTAACGTCTCAAGGTTTACAAGATTGCCGATCTCTTTGGGAATCATTCCGTTGAGCACCCCTCCAGCCAAAACGAGAGTCCGGAGTTCAGTCAGCTGTCCGATTTCCGCAGGTATCTGGCCATGTAAGCCATAGCCGTTATATACCTCAAGGCCAGTCACCCGCAGCTCGTTCGTCGTCTCGTCAAGAGCAACTGTCATACCGTTCCATGTCGTGATATCGTTGAGGTTCCATTCCTCATACCAAGGGCCGATAGTGGAGTAAATTTTGACAAGGGCGAGACTGTCCGACGCATTCAGGTGAGGTGTCGTGTCCTGGACTTCCTCAGGGCTTCCATCAGAGGAACAGCCCAAAAATAAAAGCAAGGACATAAAAAAAACAAACCATTTGTTCTTTTTCATTGTTCTGTTAAGTTGGAATTCAGTCAGTGATACGATTTCTTACCCCAAGTCGATCACACCTGTAAACATATACGTGTCATCAGAGAGTACCAGCGTAAAGCTGCCTGAGAGGGTCGTCGGCAGGACGGCGTATTGCACGCCTGCGGCGACGTAGGATTGATAGACAACGGTGTCGTTGTCGTCCAAGAGAGTGAGGGTGTAACCATTGTGCGTATCCCATAAGAATAAAGTGTGATCGTTGAGTGTAGCATACACACATTCATTACCTGATGGGCCACGATGGGGCGGTCTGAGAATGATGTCTGCCGATTCGGAAGACGTAATGCTTGTTGAAGAGGTTTCGAAAAAGTACACTTCCCTTGCACTGGCAGTTGATGCGCAAGCCAGCAAGGCCAAAGCCATCATTTTTGTTTTGAATTGAATCATAGTTGTAAAAAGATCATTAGTTAAAGCAGTGCAAAGATAGAGTGTCTTTGCCGTTCTTCCAAACAAAACCAAAGATTATTTCGTCAAGCGTTTAAGTGGCGTTTTTTGTTGAAATCCCCACAAACAAAGGCTTTGAAAGGTGTTTTTAAGGAAATAAAAGGGTGTGAAGTTAAACGCTTTGCAAATGGAAAAACATTATTTCTCGTACTTTTTCAGCCTAAAGCGATAACCGCGAACGGTGTTTCTTTCCACGCCAAAAACTTCCTTGATGAGGTCGTCGCTGATGTTCATATCACTTAGAACAAGATATGCGGATAACTGTAATGGCAGTGAGTGGTACTTGTTGAGGACAGGAGAGAACTGTTCGTAATGGCTATAGGTGTAATAAGCGACCAATGCAGCAAGTTCTTCGCTGTTAAGGTATTTCTTCTCATCATCGGACAGTATCCGCTCATACACATTTTTCCCAAGGCCCAGCTTTGCTGTAGTTGTTTCCTGAAGTAGCCGTACTTCTTCCCTCAGTTCATCGATGGTCTCACTGTTCATTCTCTCAAGACCCTCCAATAAGCTTATCCTGGAAACCATCTCTTTCACTTTATTCTGCTTACTGTCGATAATTCCCATGTAGTTTTCAATCTCTTTCTCCTGCCGTGCCACCCGGTTTTGCAATTCGTTGATCAGGTGGACGTCAGCCTCCTCTGAATTCTGTAAGCGAAAGATCTCTGCCTTCAATTCCATGTTTTTGTGGACTCCCTCATCGATTTTGAGCTTGTATGTCGCGATGGACTGGTGTAACCTGCTGACTCGCCAGAAGAATGAAACAACGAGAAGAATAAGGAATAGGAGAATGATTACGAGGACGGTGAAGAAGGCCATGGTTCTTGTTGCCATCTGCTTCTCCACAAGGGCCTTATCGTATTTCATCTGTATTTCGGCTATTCGGGCCATCATACTTTTCTCCGACATCATGTCTTTGATGCTATCGGCGATAGTCCGATGCGACAGTGCAGAATTATATCTGCCTGCCGAAGCTTCCATATCAGAATAGACCAAGTGGGCCTTCATCAGATATTCGGGTTCGCCTAACATCTCCAACTGTTTCAGATATTCGTATGCCTTGGCCGTATCCCCCTCTTTGCAGGAAATCTTAGCAAGCAAAAGGTAAGCATTCGCTTTCGGATGATACGGCAGAACCTTCAACAGCAATTCCTTGGCTCTCTGGTACTGCCCTTGCTCATAATAGTTGCTTGCGATATTGGGAAGGGTGTATGCTTTTGAAGAGTCGCTGACATGGTCTATCAAATAAAGGTTCTTCGCATTGATTGCATTCGCACTGTCGTTCATTCCCAACGTCGTATATATGCCAGCCAGCTTGTCGTATGCATCCACCGTGAGTTCTGTACTGTCCAGATTGACAGCATCTTGTACTAATAATTTGGCATAGCGAAGAGACAGGTCGTAATTCTTGGAGTTGAAGTTGACATAGGCAAGATTCTCATGGATCTTATATAGCAGACTATAGTCAGAAGAGTTGCTTAGAATGGTTTCCGCTGCTTTAAGACAGTTGATGCCATTCACATGATTTCCCAATTCGCAACACACCACACCTTTGTAATACAAGGCGGCACCGTCCCATTCCTCTTGATGTGAAGATGAACTATAGTAGTCAATACTGCGGTTGATGAAAGCGGTGTCGACGTGTTGGTAGAGTTTGTACTTTGCAGCGGTGAAAAACAGGCCGTAATGGGCTTGGCCTTCCTCATTAAGGGTGTTGTAGTCAATGGATTCCAGCAGGTGAAGCGTAGAGTCGGGATTCGCTTCCAGAAGGCTGTCGGCACGGTCAAGAACAACAGTCTCTTCGTTTCTCCCGAAGGGGGAGGTGCAGGCGAAAACCGTCTGTATTAACATCAAAATGATGAAGGAGCGAATAGAAGTGACAGTCCTTTTCATGGTGCAAATTTAAATAAAATTTCCGAGATTGTAAGCCTGTTGAGATAAAAAACGAAACAAATTGCCCCATAAAGTTAGAAATCAAGGCCTCCATACGCTCTGGTCCTATCCTTTTCGTGCTCTAAGTCACAATTTATTCCTAATCTATGGAGAGGTATTAGCCATTTAATGTTTAATCCTCAATTTTTTAGGGACTCCGTGGTAAATTGTCATGTCGCTTTGAAATTGCTGACAGCACCGACATTAGCTTGGCGGGGCAATTTGTATACAAGATTAAAGAGGAAAGATAAGAAGAAAAGCGAAACGACGCAAGCAATTCGCATAGATTGAGGCGGATGCCACGAGGAGCGTCAGTGTTAATTATTTCAAAAGTGGCTCGCGCTGTTCTTCCGTCACACGAAAATGTCGTACCTTTGCATGGCAAGACGCTGATTGATAATCAAAAAAAAGCTATCAATATGAAAAGGATTTGCATGATATGGATGCTGCTGGCAACGTGGGCAGGCATCGTCAGAGGACAGAATGGTGAGATGGTGCTGGACGTATGGCCTGACGGTCCTACGACGGCAAGTGCTGACGTCGGTGACACGGCGCGTGTCAACATTTTCCTGCCTCCTGCAGAGCGGGCAACAGGGCGCGCCATCGTCATCTGCCCCGGGGGAGGCTATGCCCATTTGGCCTTCGAGAAGGAAGGCACCCGCTGGGCTCCGATGTTCAACGAGATGGGCATTGCCGTGGTCGTGCTGAAATACCGCATGCCCCACGGCAACTGGCGTGTGCCGACGGAGGATGCCGAAGAGGCTGTCCGTCTGGTCAGGCGACACGCCGAAGAGTGGCACGTCAACCCCTCCGACGTGGGCATCATGGGCTTCTCGGCCGGTGGCCATCTGGCAGCCACGACCGCAACCCATGCCACGGGCGATGCGCACCCCGACTTCCAGCTGCTCTTCTACCCCGTCATCACGATGGAGGAAGGGGTCACCCACCAAGGCTCGCGCGACAACCTGCTCGGACCGAATCCCTCGGAAGAGCTGGTGGGGATGTTTTGCAACGAGCGGCAGGTAAGCCCGCAGACGCCGCCGGCCTTCCTCGCCTTGGCCAACGACGACCGTGCCGTGCCTCCCGCCAACGCCGTGCGCTACTACCAAGCCCTGCAGGAACATCGGGTTGCCACCGCACTCCATATCTACCCGAAGGGCGGTCATGGCTTTGGCATCAACGAGTCGTTCCCCTGGCATGTGGAAATGATGCTCGAGGTGAAGGCCTGGCTTCAAAGCCTGAAATAATCAAAAAGCCCTGCACGCCGTTAAGCTTGCAGGGCTTTTTGTAGCGAGGGTGGGTCACGATCCCACGACCTCCGGATTATGAATCCGACGCTCTAACCAGCTGAGCTACCTCGCCATCCTTCTCGAATGCGGGTGCAAAGGTACTACTTTTTTTTGAACCGCCAAAAAAAATGATGATATTTTTTGTTCATCTCATCTTTTTTTCGTAATTTTGTCGCAGAATAATCAAAAAACAGTCTCCGCACGAGTCTGCTTTTACTGTCAAACCCTTTGAAAACGCCCGATATGTCGAAGATTATTATTAGTGTAGAAAGAGAACTCCGGTCGAAGTCGGCACGCATCATCTGGTCGCTCATCAGCACGCCCGAAGGATTGGCCAAATGGATGGCCGACGAAGTGGAAAGCGAAGGCGACATACTGAGTTTCATCTGGGGCAACCGATGGAGTGCCCATGAAATTAAGAAAGCCCGCATCATGGAACAGGTCAACCAGAGCTACAGCCGCTACATCTGGGAAGAAGACGAGGAGAGCGGCAACTACTGGGAGCTGCGCATGGAGCGCAACGAACTGACGGGCGACTACATGCTCACCGTCACCGACGTGGCCCACGACGGCGACACGGAAACCCTGCGCGAAATATGGGAGGACAACATGGACCGCCTCCACCGTAACACCGGCCTGTAGATAATCTGCCAGCAACGCTTGCCGTTGTCTGCCGTTGAACCTTAAAAAATAAAAAAACTTCTGCCTGCATGATTCATTATCGATTAATTGTTGTAACTTTGCACACCGCATTCGATATGCAGCAGTATAATGTTTAGAATCAAAAAACTCGACATATTCATCGCAAAGCAGTTCCTGCTGCTTTTCGTGGCTACGTTCTTCGTGTGTCTGTTCGTGCTGATGATGCAGTTCCTCTGGCGATACATCGACGAACTCATCGGAAAGGGACTGTCCATGGAGGTGATGGCACAATTCTTCTGGTACATGATGCTTATGCTTGTGCCGCAAGCATTGCCCCTGGCCATCCTGCTCTCGTCGCTCATCACTTTCGGCAACCTCGGGGAAAGCTCTGAACTGACGGCCATCAAGGCCGCCGGCATCTCGCTGATGCGGGCTTTCCGCAGTCTGATATTTCTGACGGTCTGCATCATGCTGGGCTCGATGTATTTCCAGAACGTGGTGGGGCCGAACGCCAACATGTCGTTCGCCCAGTTGCTCATCTCCATGAAGCAGAAAAGCCCGGAACTCGAAATACCCGAAGGCATCTTCTATGACGGTATTCCCCAGACCAGCCTTTACGTGCAGAAGAAAGACCCGCAGACGGGCATGCTATACGGCATGATGATCTTCCGCCAGACGGAGAGTTTCGAGGATGCGGCCATCATCCTGGCCGGCTCGGGCATGATGCAGTC
>JAEEGF011072871.1_pt1 | contig 11235 bp, 8 predicted proteins | sample 9134171 | NCBI WGS metagenome assembly JAEEGF01 (sample SAMN16246542, study PRJNA631951) | gut metagenome | biome: gut microbiome; feature: rumen; material: AP-attached | host: Bos | place: Iran: Karaj | collected 2018-10
TATGTTACCGCCAACTATCCCAATCAACACATTGATGAAATCGAAAGGGAAAACAATGGTTGGGAGATTGAACTCAGCAATGATGTTGAACTTAAGTTTGATGCCAACTTCAATGTCGTCAATAATGGCGGAAACGGGGGAGGAAATGGTGGAGGAAGCAACACTGAATACCCAGACATCAACACTTTTGTAAGTACTTATTTCTCTCAAACAGAAATTCTTAGCATCAAAGCGGAAGACGACGAATACGAAGTGGAACTTGCCGATGGTACTGAGATTTCTTTCAATCTCAACTTCGAATGGACCCACATCGACTGTGAAGAGTCCTCCATTTACAGTGCCGTACCCACAGGACTCGTTCCCGAACAGATTACTGCCTATGTAAGCACGAATTACCCAAACCAACAGATCGAACAAATCGAGAAAGAGCATTATGGTTGGGAGATTGAACTCAAGAATGGTCAGGAAATCAAGTTCGACACCAACTTCAATGTCATCGGAAACGGCGGTGGAACTCCTTCTGACTATGCAGAAATCAACACTTTTGTGGAGACCTATTTCCCTCAAGTTGGCATCCTTAAGGTTGAGATGGATGAGCATGAATATGAGGTGAAACTGGCCGACGGCACTGAAATCACCTTCAACCTCGCCTTCGAATGGAAGAGCATCGACTGCGATGAATCGAGTGTTTATGGCGCCGTTCCTACCGAACTCGTCCCCGAACAGATTTCCGCCTATGTTGCCACGAATTACCCCAACCAACATATTGACAAAATCGAAAAGAAAGCAAACGGTTGGGAAATTGAGTTAAGCAACGGAGTTGAAATTGAATTTGACAGCGACTTCAACGTAACCCATATCGACCACGAATAAGAAGTCAATCTTTTTCTTTATAACGAAAGCGGTCAGTGAGCCATCGTTGGCCGCTTTCACAAATTTGCGCGTATGCTCATCGTTATCGCAATTCTAACCCTAATCGCAGGCATCGGGGTGTTTTTAGTAGCCTGCAAGATGTTGAGTACCAGTCTTGAAAGTGCAAGCAGTGCGGGCTTGAAGCGGCTGTTTGCCAAGATGGGGAATAGTAAGTGGCTTGGCGTGGGCATCGGCACAGTAGGCACGGCGGCCATCCAAAGCTCGGGCGCGGTGACAGTGATGGTCATCGGCTTCGTGAACGTGGGCATCATGTCGCTCGCTCAGGCCGCCACGGTTATCTATGGCGCCAACATCGGTACCACAGTCACCGCGCAACTGGTGGCCTTGGGCATGTTTGGCGGCCACGGCATCTCCACAACGGTGCTCTTCTCGGCCTTGGCCGGTATCGGGGCCTTTGTGATGATGTTCTCAAAGCGCGAGAAATGGAAACAGACCGGTAGCATCCTGGCAGGTTTCGGCTTGCTGTTCGTCGGTCTCGGCATCATGTCGGGTGCCATGGATGAATTCGCCGCCTTGGATTCGGTGAAACAGTTTTTGGCTACCATCAGTAACCCCTTGCTGATAGTGTTCATCGGTGCTTTGCTGACGGCCATCATCCAGTCATCATCGGTGCTGACGTCCATCGCCATCACCATGGTGGTGGCGGGTTTGCTCTCGCTCGACCAAGGCATCTTCCTCACGATGGGTTCCAACATCGGCTCCTGCGTGGTGGCAATCTTGGCGGGCATGACCAGTGGCCGAAATGCCAAACGGACAGCCCTCATTCATTTGTTTTTCAATGTGATGGGTGTGGTGCTATTTTTGCTTATCGCCTTGTTTCTTCATCTTTTCACCCAAGGGGATTGGGGGTTCGGTAGGATGTTTGAGGTTATGTTCCCACACGCCCCGCAGGTGCAGCTGGCCATGTTCCATACCGTTTTCAATGTCTGCACCACCTTGGTCGCACTGCCGCTGACCAACGGTTTGGTACGCTTGGTGTGCCGCATCATCCCTGACGATGTCTACGAGTATCGCGACGACAAGTTCCATCTTCATTTCCTTGACGACTCCATGTTGGTGACGCCCGCCTTGGCAGTCAGGCAATTGAAGGCCGAAGTCGAAAACATGGGTGCGTTGGCCCACGACAACTTCTGCCGTGCCATACATATCGTTACTACTTTGGATTTCAGCGATTTGGAAATGTTCAAGAAGACTGAGAACGAGCTCAACTTCCTGAACAGCGAGTTGACCCGATATGTGGCGGCGCTTTCAGCAAAACCACTCAACCAAACAGATGGCAAGTTCCTGAGTTGCAGCGTGAAAAGCGTGAGTGACCTGGAGCGCATCGGAGACTATGCCGAAAACATCGTGGAATATGCGGAAAGCCTGCAAACCCAAAATGAAACGTTCTCTGCGCCTGCCGTGTTGGAAATCAAGGAAATGGAGCGGAAGATCACGTCACTCTACCATGAAGTCATGAAAGCCTACCACGACCTCGACTTCACAGCGCTTGAATATGCCTATCAAATTGAGGAACAGATTGATAGTTTTACGGAGACCATGGAATCGCAACACATCCAGCGGCTTGTGGCGGGACAATGCACCCCACAAGTGGGAGCCGAATACATCTCACTGGCGCAAAACGCCGAGCGCGTGGCCGATCATTTCATCAATGTGGGCAAGAGCATTAGGAGTTTCGCTTAGTTGAAGTCAGAGTTGTTTGGAAAGTCCTATGGGATACAGAAAGAATCCGGCTGTGATGTCAGAAAAATAGGGATTTAATACAGCAGCCCAAACGTCCACAGCGGAATTGAAATTCCATGGCCGTACTCGATGTCGTCTATGTGCACTAAAAAAAGTGCAATATTTTTAATTTTATGCACTAAAAAAAGTGCATTATTAAGATTGTGGGGCTTGATGACAGGTATATCGAGGCATAGAGCATCAGGACTTCGCTTAAGATCGCACATTGTCGGCGATAAAATTGATGATTTGTCGCTGAAAAGGCACTTCTCGCTCGCAAATTCGCTCGTAATTTTTAAGTTTTCCGAGCGATTTATAACAAAGAAAATCAAGTTATTGCAATAATTACACATCCTCTTTTACTCGGAAATTTGCTCGTAGTCGCTCGCAATTTCTCTAATTTGCGAGCGACCATAGCGAGTGGTTACCGACAGTTTTATTCGTTATCTTGCCAACTTCTCTCAGTTTGCGAAGGATATTGTAAACCTTTGTATTTTTCTGTTTATCATCCAATTGGTCGGGCAGTACATCCCGCAATAGCCGTACAATTTCCTGTTTTGTCAGACTTCCATGGTCTTTCAGAGAGTCCAGCAACAAAGCCTCGCACTTCTTTTCTGCTAGCCCTTTGTGTTTGGTGTATTCTACTTTTTGGTTTGCTGCCTGAGCAATATCCTTCGACACATAAATATGCAGCAATCTAAAAACACTCTAAAAACCATCGTGTTTTTGCTGTTTTTTATTATCTATTTGATTGTCAGCAAAAAGATTATTTTTCTAAAAACCAAAACTCGTTTTCAACGCATTTTTTGGGTTTTTATACTTATGGAACAAGCCGATATTGTGTCCATTGTTTTGTTCCATTCTGTTCAACTTTACCTTCTTTAATCAACTCTTGCATCTGTCGTTGCAATTTTCTGTACGTAAGTGATAATTACGATAACACGACTATCTAGCCAAACACTTTTATTAATCTTTGCCGCATATTTTATCCATACCTGCCATCAAACAGCTAAAACAATAGACAGTAAGCTGCCTTTTTGTTCGAGAGGCGAAACCGTAATTGATTATTTCGTTTGGTTTTTATAGTTATTTGTGGACTACAATGTAATAAGAACAGCAGTTTTTGTATTTTAAACCAATACAATATGGAATCATGATGCGAAATAAAAAAGGAAGAAAGTATGTCAACTTGCCAGTATACTTTTATAATCAAAAAAATGGACAAAAACATTGTCACATAGAATAAAAATGTATACATTTGCACCGAGTTGAATGTCGAAATAATCTATGAGAAATATCTCGCTTTTGATGTTTATTTATGCCTAAAAGAATACCATTTAAAGTTTCAGCTCGTACTGCTCGTCTTATTGGGCGAGAGAATGTTGCTACGTCTAAAGGTGCTATCATTGAGCTTGTGAAGAACGGATATGATGCAGATAGTCGGTTCTGTATTATACTGATTGATAATAGGTTTGGAGTGTATCATAATCAGCTCAGTAAGGACGATTATAATCACTTGCTTGTTCTTGGCATAGAACAATCCCTGCTTGATTCCATTTATCAGGAAAAAGAGGGGAACTATTATGAGAAAACAGATGTTGATATCGAGCAAATAGGACGATTAAAGAAACAACTTCAGCAAAACTCAACACTTTATATCATTGATGCAGGTGAAGGAATGACAGGTAATATCATTCAAAACTATTGGATGACGATTGGCACCGACAATAAATCTAACAATTACGTTACTCATGGCGGACGAGTTAAAGCTGGTGCCAAAGGGATTGGTCGCTTTGCACTCGACAAACTTGGTGAACGTTGCGAAATGTATACATTTTTTGATCCAAAGGTTCACGCTGATACAAATGAAGAAGGAGAACCTACAAATTATGTTGGCTATCATTGGGTAGTAAATTGGGATGAGTTTGAAGGTGCCAACAAGACTATTGACAATGTGGGAGCCGAGTTGGAAGGGATTTCTGACAAAACTTATATGGATTGTTTGAACAATGTTCCTCTTACAGATGCTCTTAAAGATCTTATTGCAGAGAAGCCCGTGCTTCATGGTACAATCCTTAAGATTACTCAACTGCGAGACTTTTGGGACTCTGATGCTACAAGTCGTATCTATGACGATCTTGGAGTACTGGTTCCTCCAACAGAGAGCAGGGAGTTTGTCATCAGTTTGCAATCGCTTGATGAACCAAAGAAATATGGTGAGGTTGAGAGCTCTTTTTGCGACGATTTCGATTATAAAGTGGTCGCTCATGCTGATGCAAATCAAAATGTTGAAATCAGGGTCTATCGTCAAGAATATAATGTTGAAGCCATTCCTCTTTCTTTCTTCGAGCGTGAGAATCAGAAAAACTATCCATATCAAAGAAAAGATTTCCTGCGTGGTTATTGGGATACTAAACGAACTTTCTCGCAGTTAATTCCTGGTTTCCATGATTCTGACACTGATAGTGTCTTGTCAAGGATTGGGTCATTTGATTTTACATTCTATTACTTGAAACGTTCTGCTACCCGCAATGACGAGATTCGCTTTTTTTATCGTCAATGCCCCTATAATTTAAGGAAAAACTGGCTTGATAAATTTGGAGGAATAAAACTATTCCGTGATAGCTTTAGAGTCAGACCCTATGGCGAAAAGAATGATGCTGCTTTTGATTGGCTCGGTTTAGGCATGAGAAAGAATAATAGTCCAGCAGGTATTGCAAAAAAGGAAGGTGGCTATCGTGTAGAAGCTGAGAATGTTGCTGGATCTATCCTTATTTCCCGTTTGTCTAATATTGATTTTGAAGACAAGTCAAGCCGAGAAGGATTGCAGGAGAATAAAACATTCTCAATCTTTAAACAACTAATTATTGGTATTATAAAGATTTTTGAGGATGACCGTTCGTTAATAGCTCGTGAACTTGTTGCAGATGACGAAGCTCGTAATGGTGCTGCACGTGATAGGGAACGTGCGGAAGAACTTGCAAGTAAGATTATTGCCCAAAGCCGTAAAAACACTGATAACTCTAATGGTAAAGGTCCTGATTATTCATCAACCGATTATCAGTTGCAACTTCTTGCAAATATCAATGAGCAGAAGAGCGAGGAAATCAAACAACTTCGAGAGGAACAGCATATTATAAGAGCTTTGGCGAGTAGTGGATTAATGCTGGCTTCGTTTGCTCATGATTTGAGCAAACTCAATGATTCTATGGAATATCGGTATGAAAAAATAAAGAATCTGTTGCTCACTAAAGTAAGCCCAAAAGATTTTTCAGAAGAACGTAGAAAAAATCCATTCTTGCTGATAGACCAAGCTCAGCAGAATGATCTTAAGATGCAGCGTTGGCTGAATTTTTCAACCGATATAATCAAAAAAGACAAACGACGCAGAAAAATGGTAAGGCTTGTTCCCTATTTTGATAAGCTAGAAGACACTTGGTCTGGAATCTTTGAAGACCGTGGCATCAAATTCAATCATTCTGATGTTGAAGATATTTCTATGCGTGTATTTGAAATAGATCTCGATAGTATTTTCTATAATTTGCTATCGAATTCAGTTGAAGCCTTTGTTCGATCAAAGGAGGATTGTGAGCGACAGATAGAACTATCTGTTAAAACCAATGAAAAGTCAATAATATTTACATATAAAGATAATGGGCCTGGGCTTTCGAAAGATATAGTAAATCCCGATGACATTTTTAAACCTCTTTTCACAACCAAAAGAAATGCGAGTACAGGTGAAGAAGTGGGAACAGGTTTGGGAATGTGGCTGGTAAAACTCATTGCCGAAGACAATGATGCCCGAGCAACCCTGCTCATTCCACCACAAGGTTTTGGAATTCAATTCATGTTTCCTATTAAATACACTCAAAAATGATGGATTATAAGATATTGTTTATTGATGAGGAAGAAACTCAACATGATCAGTTTTTAGACTATTTCGAATTAGTATGCCCCGAGATTACTCCAAAATGTATGTTTCCAACTTCGACTATTGAAGAAATGTTGGGAATCATAGAGGAGATTAAGCCGGATGCGATTGTCACCGACTTTAAGTTGAATGATATTAAGATTAACATAAAGTATACTGTGAAGTATAATGGTATCGATCTAATCAAATCCATTCGTGGCCAAATGGACGATTTTCCGTGTTTTGTTGTCACTTCTTTTGATGATGACGCAGTTAATGATACTGATGATGTCAATCTTGTTTATATAAAAGATGTTTTAAAAACGAAAAAGGATAATGACAAAGCCAAAGTAACATTTGCTGAACGTATTATAAGTCAGATAGATAAATATCAATCAAAAATTGGAAATGCTAAAAAAGAGCTGATGACCTTGTTAGACAAGCGTAAAGCTGGTAATGCGACGGCTGCAGATGAGGAGAAAATAATAGAACTCGATACTTTCCTTGAGAAAACCTATGACAACACTTTTGTTGTACCTAAAGAGATGAAGACAATGTCGAATCTTGATAGGTTAAACACATTGATTAACCAGGTTGATGAACTATTGAAAAAACTAGATTAGCATGGCACATCCTTTCAGAACTGTTACCCCTGTGCGTTCTTGTTCAAAGAAGTTCAGTGATTATCACTCCTATAAACCATATCTTGCAGATGACTTCCGTCACAAATGCGGTTATACTGATTGTTCTGAAATGTGGTTTGGCGGTCAGCGCACTTTTCAGATTGATCATCTGAAACCTGAGTCGAAATATCCTAAACTGGTTAATGAATACAGCAATCTTGTATATTGCTGTTCTTATGTTAATCGTGCGAAATGGGATGATGATAGCCCTAACTATCTCGACCCCTGTGATGTAGACTATAATAATCATTTTGAGCGGAATGATGATGGTTATATTGTTGGGAAAACAACCCAAGGGAAGTATATGGTTGAGCACATGGAACTTAACCTAACTCGTTATGCCATTATATGGAAGCTAGATAGATTAAAAGAGAAGATAGACAAGTTGAAAGAGGTGGATTCTCCAACAAAAGAAATACAAAACCTATTAGATAAATTTCGAGAGGAGTTTTATGATTATACTCAATATCTTATCGATAATCTATAGTGATGAACAATAAGGTGTTCAATTATTTGAAGAAGAAAGGTTTGTCAGATCCTTTTGAGGTAAACAGCCTGTTTGTTTCGACTTTTGTACAAGAGAAAGGTTGGAGTGTACAAAAATGTTCTGTAATAAAAGGCTTATTGAAGTTTGAAAAAAATACGGTTGAAGAGTTCTCAAAGGTTCTAAAAGAAGATGGTTTTGTTTTTTGTTTGGAAGATTTGATTAAATTATTTGAGTTTGTTATATCGCCCTCAGACAGAATTGTTACAGGAGCGGTATATACTCCGGCTAATGTGAGGGGCAGGATTATAAGAGAATGCGTGAAACAACGCTCGAATATACAAGATGTGAGGGCGGCTGATATTTCATGTGGCTGCGGGGGCTTTCTAATGGATATGGCTCTATGGATACATCAGAAAACAGGGAAGCCGTACTTGAAGATTTTCAAAGAAAACCTATTCGGAATTGATTTGCAGGAATATGCCATTGAAAGGGCAAGGATATTGTTGTGCTTGCTTGCATTGTCAGAAGGAGAGGACGCTAACTTTGAATTCAACTTGTTAAGTAGAGATACTCTGGATTTTGAATGTGGTGATTGGAATGCGCATTATACAGGTTTCGATATTATTGTGGGAAATCCGCCCTATGTCTGTTCAAGAAATCTGTCGGAAGAAACGCACGATAAATTACAAAACTATGACGTGTGTTCTTCAGGACACCCGGACCTATATATCCCGTTTTTTAAAATTGCTATAGATATGCTAAATAATGATGGCCGGTTGGGGTATATCACAATGAATACTTTTTTGAGATCGGTAAATGGTAGGGCCATAAGAAACTTTTTTTCACGCAGCAGGTATGCAATAAGCATTGTAGATTTTCGGGGTTATCAGATTTTTGAATCAAAGAATACATACACTTGCCTTTTTTTCCTAGACAAACAACTCTATTCAGAATCCATTAATTATGCGGTGGATGATCGAGGGACTCTTTCTGATGACATTAAATATTCATCTATACCGTATGCAAGTTTAGATGACTCTAAAGGCTGGACACTTAATCAGTTTAAATCGACTTTAGCTATTGAGGCTATAGGAATACAGATAAAGGATTATTGTCCTTCACGACACGGAATAGCCACTCTCAGCAATGATACTTATATTTTTAAGCCCGTAGAAGAAGATAATAATTATTATTACCTTGTGAGTGGAAACAAAAGATATCCCATTGAAAAAGGGATTTGTAATAACATAGTAAACCCGAATAAACTAAATTCGATAGATGCTTTTGATTTATTGATAGAGAAGGTGATTTTCCCATATCGAATAGAAAATGGACATGCTTATATTTATGAGCAAGCAGAGATGGTTGGTTGCTTTCCCAAAGCATATGAATATTTGAATGCAAATAAAGAGATATTATTAAAAAGAGATAAAGGAGATATAAGCGCTTATCCTCAATGGTATGCTTTCGGGAGGACACAATCGCTGGTTTTGCCAAAATATAAGCTGTTTTTCCCAAAGTTTGCTAATCGTCCTTTGCGATGTGTTATATTTGACGATCCTGAATTATTGTTATATAATGGTTTGGCTTTTGTAAATACTGATGAGAGAAAATTGAGAATTTTGAAGGCTATCATTGAAAGCGAGTTGTTTTGGAATTATTTACAAGCTAACGGTAAACCGTATGCATCAGGATACTACTCATTGAGCGGTGTTGATATTAAGCATTTTGGGATACCAAAAATGACTGTTGGAGAAGAAGATGAACTGCTGTCAATGAATGACAAGAAAAAGATCGAGAAATGGCTAAGGAAACGTTATGGGATAAGTGATTGATCGACAACATCTCATTCTCCATACCCCATCCTCTCCCAAGCCTCCATCACCAGTCTCTTCGTCCGATACTCGCCATACTGCCGCATCCCGTTGCTCTTCACCACTCGGAAGGTCTCATTGACGCGAGCTTTTTCGCAGATGCTTTCAGGATTATTGATGAAGAGCAATCATACGGCAATGACGTAAGAAGCTGTCTCCGTTCTTTATATCCATGTCTATTGCCATATTCACTTTTTTATGCAAAAGCAAACAATTCACATGAGTTTTCCAAATCAAGAAAAAAACTTACATTTCTGACTTTTTACGGATTCTAATGTTCCAATCGTGTGTATTTTTGCAGAAATAAATCAAACATCATGGACAAATCAAAACTGGTCAAATACGAATCAGAGATGACCCACAATCTTCCAGGAGTAACAGCTGTTACGGCCTCACTTTACTCCGCATTATGCGAACCTGAAATAAAACCTTTCACCAAAGACGACCTACATCAATTATATGATTATTTCAAGGCAATGTTCAAACATCAAATTGAAAAGAATGACGTTTGGTCGGATGAAGAAAAAGAACGAAAGAAAATGGGTATCGATACTTGGTTAGGCATCGGTGAATGCTTTGACCAATCCAAAATGGTCACCGACCCTTATTACCCTCCAAGGCCTGCACAAATAAGCGTTTATGACCGAATCGTTTTTGTGATTATGGCCAATTCCATTCTTGCTGGACTGAGGAAAACTCTTGATGTCGGGCAAACATGATAGCCACCTACCCCTTTATCCGGGACGATGCCAAGGAATGGCGAAAAGAACTATCCGAAACAATGGTGAAAAAGGGGTTGGAAAAGCTGGAAAAGGAATTGGAAAAGGTGGTGATAGAGCCTTTAATCATACTAAGGCCAAATTTCAAGAACCACTTATTGTTATCTTAGACTTTTGGAAAACTACGCATTTTTATTTATCTCCTTGGTTTTGCCTGGGTCAAACTTGGCTAATCTTAATATGCAAAGGAACACCAATGTTGCTTTGTATATTTCATATTCTTGTGGAACATAAAATGAATGAGCCACATTGTTACGAATATTAAGCCCTTTAGAAATAAGGACAAACTTAAAGAAATAAATGTCATCATTATTGAACACCCGCAATAGGCAGGATTCTTGAAGTAGATCATCTAATAGGGCTTCTGTGACATTTCCATTACGGTCAAATTTGGTTACTTGACCACCAAGTTCAAACACAATATCCCGAATGAATCCTTCAAATCTAATAGATAACGTGTCAATAGGAATACGCCAATCCGTATTCAAATTATTCGCGAACCTTTGGTATTGTATAATTAATGCTTTGATTGCATAGTCTATCTGAAAGAACCATGATGATGGAATTATCTCATTGGGTCGATAATAATCTTTAGTAATTCCAAAACAAGTTGACCTAATGAACCAAGATTTCAGTTTTGAGTAAGTGATAATCTTTTTCTGAACAGCGGTTAGAATTACATTCAAAACATAATTTTGAACTACGTTCATCAGCCATGTGTCATAATAAAAAAATGATTGAATATTAAAGTTGTTATCAAGTGTGTTGCCATTAATATCCTTCATTTTATTCGTAAAATCCAGAGAATATGTTGGTGGTTTTTGTGTTTCTACAAAGGAATCTACTA
>JAEEGF011894924.1_pt1 | contig 11235 bp, 8 predicted proteins | sample 9134171 | NCBI WGS metagenome assembly JAEEGF01 (sample SAMN16246542, study PRJNA631951) | gut metagenome | biome: gut microbiome; feature: rumen; material: AP-attached | host: Bos | place: Iran: Karaj | collected 2018-10
GGGCGAGCTTTCCTATACCTGTTCCGGCATCAACCACCAGGCTTTTTACCTGGAGCTTACGCGGGACGGCGTCGACCAGTATCCGGCGCTCCGGGAAGCGGTCCTCCGTCCGGAGATCGCGTCCGAGGAGCCGGTCCGCGTCGAGATGTTCAAAAACCTCGGGTATTTCCCGACCGAATCCTCGGGGCACAATTCGGAGTACAACGCATGGTTCCGCAAGCGTCCGGACCTCATCGAGAAATACTGCACGCACGGCACGAACTGGAATCCCGGCCACGACGCGCTCGCCAGAAAGGAAGCCGCGAAGAACGAGACTACGGAGGAAAGACACACCCGTGAATTCGGCAATTTCGACGTCGCTTCCTTCTCGCTGAACCGGGGGGAGGAGTATGCCGCTTACATCTTCAACGCCGTGTTCGGGGACAAGGCCATGTTCCACTTCAACGGCAATGTGCGCAATTTCGGACTGATCGACAATCTCCCGTACGGCTGCTGCGTCGAAGTACCGGTTTTAGCTTCCGAGCGCGGACTGGAACCCATCCACGTGGGAGCGCTCCCGCCGCAGCTCGCCGCGCTGAACAACATTTCCGCCGCCTGTGAAGAACTTGCCGTGGCGGGCGGTCTGGAACGGGACCCGCAGAAGATCTACTGGTCCTGCCTGTACGATCCGCTTACCGCTTCCGTCTGTTCCATGAGCGAGATTCAGGAAATGGTCTCCCGCCTCTTCGAAGCCAACCGCGATTGGCTGCCCGGCTGGACGAAATTCAACTGATCCGGACCTCACCGGACTCTACGGACATCGGCAATCTTCCGCGGTATGCTTACCCGCGGATCAAGAAATGGAGGCAGATATGTCAGTAAAGAAAATCCTCAGTCTGCTGCTTGCCGCCGCTCTCCTTGCAGGGGCGTTTGTCGGGTGCAGCGATAAGGGAAGCAACAGCACAGACGAAACGACGACAGCTGTTGAATCTCCGGAAAACGCCGGAGCGGAAAACGAACCCGTAGAAGAGGACGAAGCCGATGCGCGTGCAAAGGTGCCGGACGGCCTTCCGGAAAAGGATATGGGAGGCGAGGAATTCCGCGTCCTGACCCGCGCGCGAAGCGACTTTGTGAGTGATCTGAGCTTTGATGAAGAGATGAACGGGGATGTTGTGAACGACGCGATCATTTCCCGCAACAATGCCGTCTCCGAGCGCTTCAACATCGCTTTCGGGGCGGACTACGACGACAACGCGGCTTCCGTGATCCAGCAGTGCGTAACAGCGGGAGACGATTCCTACGATATCTGCCTGACCCAGATCATCCTACAGACGGCGTTCTGCTATAAGGGCGGATTCTACGACTGGTACACCGATCTTCCCTACATCGATCTCACGAAGCCGTGGTATATCGGAAACGCTGCGGAAGCGCTCTCCGTGAAGAATCATGCCTATGTCATGATCGGTGAGTTCGACCTCGACGTCCTCCGCTTCACCTACTGCATGTACTACAACAAGGACATCGCGGCTACCTATAACCTCGAGGAAGTTTATCCCGTCGTCCGGGAAGGCCGCTGGACCTATGACACCCTGAAGGGCTATGCCGATATGATCTATACCGACCTTGACGGAAACGGCACCAAGGACGAAAACGATCTGCTCGCGCTTTCCGGAGACCCCTATTCCGCGGTCGTCACCTATCAGTATTCCTTCAATAATCCTCTCTTCACGCTGGATGCCGACGGCATCCCGCAGATGACCTTCGACCGGGAGAAAGCCAGCTCCATCGTCGAAAAGCTGAACGCGCTTTACTGGGAATCCCCCGGCAGTTTCACGCAGGGCTGGGGAACGGGCGGTACCGCCTGGAAGAGCGGACGGCTGCTCTGCTATACGGGCCTCTTCAACAGCGCGGGCAATTACCGGGATCTCGATTTTGACTTCGGCATCATCCCGTATCCGAAGTATGACGAAACGCAGGATTCCTATTACACCATGTCCGACGGTGCGCACGGCGGCATGATGGTACCGATCACGGTCAAGAATGCGGAGGACGTCAGCATCATCATCGAAGCGCTCAACGCCGAAACGTGGAAGCAGGTGGTCCCTGCGTACTACGAGACCTCCCTCAAGGTCAAATTCTCCCGTGACGTCGAATCCGCCGAGATGCTCGATCTGCTCATGAACGCCCGCGTGTTCGATTTCGGCTACATGTGCGGTGACTGGGGCCTGGCGTTTGTGATCCAGGATCTTGTTTCGGCCAATTCCAACAACACCGAGTCAGCCTATAAGTCCAAGGAAAAGGTGGCGCAGAAGACCTTCTCGAAGATCATCGACGCGTATCTCGCGCTCGAGGAAGGAAACTGAACTTTTGTGCATCAAGTGACGCAACCGAAAGGAGAGAAAATGTTCAATCTTACCGTTCACGGCGACGACAGGATCGCACGGGTGGAGCCCGAACTGTACGGCCATTTCACCGAGCACATCGGCGGCGTCTTCTACGACGGCATCTGGGTCGGCGAGGATTCCGACGTGCCGAATATCCGGGGCTTCCGGAAAGAGCTTGTCGAGAAGATGCGGGCCATTCGCGCCCCCGTCGTCCGCTGGCCCGGCGGCTGTTTCGCCGAGATCTATAACTGGCGTGACGGGATCGGTCCCCGTGAAAACCGGCCCACCCGCATCAATTGGTGGACGCTGTCCGACGGACGCTATGAACCGAACAGCGTCGGGACCCACGAATTCGTGGACTTCTGCCGTCTGATCGGCGCGGAACCGTATTTCGCGGCCAATATCACAGGGACCACGCCCCTCGATATCCGCGACTGGATCGATTACTGCAATTCCCCCGCCGGGAGCACTTCGCTCGCCAGACTCCGCGAACACAACGGCGCGAAGGAACCCTTTGCCGTAAAATACTGGGGCGTGGGCAACGAGACCTGGGGCGGCGGCGGAAACATGACCGGAGAGATGTACGCACACGAGTACAGGAAATACGCCGTTGTCATGGAAAATGCCTGCCGAGGCCTGCAGCTGATCTGCTCCGGGGCGGACCACGACGACTGGCACTGGGCGAACGACGTGCTGCGCGTGCTGGAACCGTCCTACCGGATCCTCTCGGGCCTGTCCCTGCACTTCTACTGCGGCGCGGCGGGAGATCCTCTGCACTTTTCCGAGGAAGAATGGTACAGACAGCTCCGACAGGCGCTGGACGTGGAACGGGCCATTCAGAGAAACTGGGGGTTCGTGGTCGGATACGGCATGGAAAAGCGCGCGCGCCTCGTGATCGACGAATGGGGCTGCTGGCACCGGGGCGGTACCGGCCCTTCGAGCCGCATGAAGGAGTACGGCATCGAACCCGCACCGAACAACCCGAACGGTGTGGAAAACCTCTTCGAGCAGCAGTCGACCATGCGGGACGCCATGGTAGCCGCCGTTACGCTGAATCTCTTCAACAACAATGCGGAGAAGATCCGCATGGCGACCGTCGCGCAGCTCGTGAACAATCTGCACTGTCTGTTCCTCGCGGGCGGGGACCGGTTCATCTGTACGCCCACTTACCATGTGTTCGACATGATGAAGGATCACATGGGCGGCAGCGCGCTCCGGGTATCCGGCGATCGCGGCGAGATCGCGCGGGAGAAGATCGGTTCGCAGGGCGCCTCCTATACGGTTCCGAACCTGTCCGTGAGTGCGACGGAAAAAGACGGGACGCTGACCCTCACGCTCGCGAATCTGAACGTGACGGAACAGGCGGAAATCAAGCTGAACCTTCCCGGCCTGCAGACAGCGGACACGGCGGAATTCACGCTGCTCACCGCTCCCGATCCGCATGCGCACAATTCGTACGAGGATCCCGAAGCCGTACACCTGACTCATAAAACCGGGAGCTTCAACGGGGAACTCGGTATTCCTGCTTTCTCCGTTCTCACGGTCTCCGTAAAAGTAAACTAAACAGCATATGAAACAGCACTGCCGCGTCCGGATTCCGAACGCGGCAGTGTTTTGGATTCTGGCATGATCCTGTTTACGTCTGCGTATTGTAAAACCTGAAAAGGCAAATGCATAATTCCTTCCGGGAACAACAATGTCAAAGAGATCCGGCAGCGGGTTCGAACTGCTCCGATCCATCTTCCCCTTCATTCCTGCCGTCGTACCGTTCCCGAAAGCTGTGCCGCTCTCCGTCCAGGATAAAGCCGGGAAAGGTATCGCGGTGCACGGAGTGCAGACTGTTGAATATGCACTTTTTGAGATCGGGATGGTCCTTTTTCAGGCGGCGCAGCAATTCTGCCGTTTCCGTCCTGACCGGATCCTGTGTTTCCGAAGATATCATGGAGGATAAACCGTTATACCGGACCCATGCCGAGACCGCGTCTTCTTCCACACAGTACAGCGGTCGGATCAGAGTGAGATTTTCGTATCCCGGCGCTTTCTCCTTCGGCAGAAGGCCGCGGATCGTTCCTTCGAAGAGCAGCGAAGAAACCGTCAGGATACAGGCATCGTCCGCGGTGTCTCCGACCGCGGCTTTCGAACATCCCGAATGCAGAGCGGCTTCACGAAAAGAGCGAGGAACGTTCCCGCCGGAAACGAAACCGTTCAGCGGAATGTCGAGAAGCGCGGCATATTCCTTCAGTTTCGCTTCCCGATCGGTTTCAAAATCGAAGGGAGCGAGATAGACGGCTTCAAAGGGAAAATCGCTGTAACGGACGAGCATTTTCATCATCACACCGAGTAAAAGGGAATTGCTCCGGTCCGTGATCAAAACGGCGACGCGCTCTCCTTCCGCGATAAGGGCGTACCGCTTTACACCCGCAATGAAGGGATTCCAGATATCCTTCCGGTATTTTTTCGAGATGCTGCGTTCCGCAGTCTGTGCGGCGTTCAGCTGCCGCCCCGCGCGGCCTTCATTCTCCATGTCCGTTCGCTCCCCACTTGTTCCGATGTCTTTCTCATATTACCATTCCGCGCGCGGAAAGTCAAGACGGTGTTTGTCGATACTTTTCCCGATGAAAACGGCGCTTCCTCTTGCAATGAGCCGGAGAATCCTGTATAATGAAAGACGGACGGATCCCGTTCCGTCCGGGAAGGAGCAAAATCCGGATGAAAAAATTGATCGGTTTTTTCCTGCTGCTGACGTTTCTGCTGTGCGCCGGCTGTTCCCGCGTTCCTCCGGTGAGGATCGCGGAAAACGAGATCACGAGTATCTCGCGGGATATCATCTATACCGTCGATACCGCTTATGAAGAGGCGGACCTCGTCGCTCTGATCCGTGTCGGAACATGGCTCGGCGAAGCGGAAGAGAATTACATCACGTATTTTGAGGCGCGGACGGAGAAGATCTTCAAAGGGGACGCTCCCGAGAAGATCGTTCTGATCCAGGACGGTAATTCGGGCTATACCATTCACGGGTATTCTCTCTTTATCGCCGGAAACGAGCTGCTCGTTTTCCTGAAAAACGCGGATGATGAGGCATATGAAAACGCATTCTGGATCGAGGGGTCCTATACGACGTTCTTCGATGTCGTGCGCAGCGGCAAGGATCTCTATTATCTGGACCGCTACGGGATGATCGGAGACGGCGTGAGCGCGTGCGACAATCTGTTTTTTGATGCCGAGCTCTCTGCAAAACTGTATGCGGCCCTTGAGAAACAGGATCCGCTCGCTAAGGACCGGCGGTATCACTTTATTTATTCCGCGGAACAGATGGACGCTTATCTGGAGCGGCTGAAAACCGGAGAATGAAACTCAGTGATTCCAAAGAACGAGAAAAGGAGAATATGATCATGACGCATGAAACGGTTTATGATGTGGTCGTGCTGGGCGGCGGTTTCACCGGCTGCGCAGCTGCGGTTTCCGCGGCCAGACAGGGGAAAAGGGTGCTCCTTCTCGAAGCGTCCGGTTTCCTCGGAGGAGCTGCGTCCAACTGCCTGATTTTTCCCCTCATGCCCTATTCCACCACTGTGACCGACGAAGACGGAACGGAACGTCGCCATTATCTGAGCCGCGGATTTCTCGCCGAACTGGTGGAAGACCTGCGCGCCTCCGGCAATATACGCGGGGACAGCCAGTTCAATGACGAGTCGCTGAAGATCCTCTTGGACAAAAAGGTCACGGAAGCGGGTGTGCAGGTGCTTTTCCACGCGACTCTCTGCGGCGTGGAGAAGGAGGGGGAGCGGATCCTGTCCGTCTCCGCCGCGACAAAAGCGGGCGTCCTGACATTTGAAGGAAAAATGTTCATCGACTGCACCGGAGACGCGGATCTATGCGTGATGGCGGGCGTTTCGACAAGACTGGGGAGGGAACCGGACAATCTCTGCCAGCCGATGACGCTCTGCTTCCGCGTCGCAAATGTCGATAAAAAGCTCTTCTTTGAAAACCGCCCGCTGTGGGTCCGTCTGCATAAGGAATGGAAGGAAGCCGGACGCTTTGCCAATCCGCGGGAGGACATCCTTGTGTTCGATTATCCGATCGACGGGGTCCTGCATTTCAACACCACCCGCGTAGTGAAGCTCAATCCGGTCGATCCTTTCGACGTGACAAAAGCCGAAATGGCAGCCCGCCGTCAGGTACAGGAACTGCTTGATTTCTTCCGGGTCAACGGAGTTCCCGGCATGGAACGCGCAAAACTCATCTACACTGCCCCTTCCATCGGGGTGCGCGAGAGCAGGATGCTTGTCGGTGAATACGTCCTGACCGGAGCGGACCTTGTCGCCTGCACGAAGTTCGAAGACGCGATCGCCGCCGGGAATTACGACATCGACATTCACAATCCGGAAGGATCCGGGACGAGCCATTACTACTTCCCGAAAGGGACATGGTATACCATTCCGTACCGCTCCCTGATCCCGCGCGCGGAGGACTGCGTCAATCTTCTTGTGGGCGGACGGTGCATCTCCTGCGATCATGAAGCGCAGGCTTCCATCCGCATCATCCCGATCTGTACCACGACCGGAGAAGCCGCCGGGATCGGGGCTTCCGTCGCGATCGACGAAGGCGTACCCGTACAGCAGGCGGATACGGACAAGATCCGCAGGATCCTCGCGGAACAAGGCGCCTATCTGGGAGCGTGAAGATGAAACAATACGATTTTGTCACCCTCGGAGAGATCCTGATCGATTTCACGCCGGACGGGTACAGCGCGGAGGGATTTCCGCGGTTCATTCAGAATCCCGGAGGCGCGGTCGTGAACGCTGCCGCGACTTTTGCGAAATACGGCGCGAAAGCGGGGTTCATCGGAAAGGTCGGGGACGATCTCTTCGGGCGCGCCCTCCGGGAATTCCTCACGGGTCTCGGCGTGGACTGCGCCGGACTCAGGGAGGATCCGGAATATCATACGACGCTGGCGTTTGTATCGCTTGCGCCGTCCGGAGAACGGGATTTCGCCTTCTACCGGCGGCATGAGGCGGATCTCCGGATCGGTCCGGATGAATTGAACCGGGAGCTGCTCGGGAATACAAAGCTGTTCCACTTCGGTTCTCTCTCCCTCTGCGCCGAACCTGCCCGATCCGCTACGTTCGCGGCGATCGAAGCGGCGAAGGCGGCCGGAGCGCTCGTCAGCTATGATCCCAATTACCGGGAATCCCTATGGGCGGGAGAGGATTTTTACTCTTACGCCTCCGACGCGATGCGCCGCGCGGATCTGGTAAAGGTGTCGAAAGAAGAGGGCGAAATGCTCACCGGACTGAAAGACCCCGTTGACATTGCGCGCGCTATCCTGCGGGAAGGGCCCCGATTCGCCGCCGTCACCATGGGGGCGGAGGGTTCCTGCTACGCCGCTTCGGACTACGCCGGATACGCGGAGCCTTTCCGGGTGCATGCGATCGACACGACCGGCGCGGGGGACGTGTTCTTTGCGACCTTCCTTTATGAATTTGTCATGAAAAAGCTTTCGTTGGATGAAGAAGCTCCGATCCGCGCCGCCGTTCTCAAAGCAAACCGGGCAGCCGCACTCTGCACCACCAAAAAGGGCGGCGCGCCGAGCGTTCCCGAGTATCGGGATCTCCCGGACGAAAAAGCCTTCTGAAGGACCGGAAACCGGTGTGAACAAGTCATATTTTGAACAAGGAGATTATGTCGAAAAAACATCGTGACCGCGGCGTGCGCTCATGCCGGAAACTGATTTTGACAACAGCCGTTCTGATTTGCCTCTGTTCCGTCCTGCTCTCGGGCTGCGGTGTGATCCCATCCGTTTCGGTTCTGCCGGAAGATGCTGCCGGGAACATGCCCGCCGCTTCTTCCGGATCCGTATGTGATGAGGAGACGCTGTATCGGGATCTGTATGAAGGCCTGTGTGCCCGGAAGAAGACGATCGCTTTTGACTGCGACTGTTCCGAAACAGTATTTGACGTTTTCAGCCGGATCCTCGCGGATCATCCCGAACTGTTCTGGTTTTCGGGGAGCGCGTCGCTCACGGTGAAAACTTCCGGCACCTCCGTGCTCCTGGAATTCACCCCCGAAGTCTTCATCACGGAACAGGAGATCGAGATCCGTTCCGAAAAGCTGGAAGAACGTGCCGGGGAAATCCTTTCCCGATGCGAAAAAGAAACCGAGCTGTATGAGCGGCTGCTAAGGCTGCACGATATCCTCGTGGACGAAACGGATTACGATTCCGAAACGGCCCGGGCGGTGCTCGGAGCGGATCCGGAATCGAACGACGGGATCAATCAGAGCTCGTCGGCGTACGGCTGCCTCGTCAATCGGCAGGCCATCTGTTCCGGGTATGCGGCGGCGTTTCAGCTGCTTGCCGGACGGCTGGGCGCGGAATGCCGGCGTGTCGATGGATCCGAAGAGAGAAGCGGGGCCCCGCACGAATGGAATCTCCTTTGCCTGGACGGAGAATGGTATCATGTGGACGTCACATGGGACGATCCGGTTTTCTCCGGCGAAGCGGCGGACGGTTACAGGACCTACGATTTCTTCTGCGTCACGACGGAGGAGATCCTCCGGAACCATACCGTTGACGATGAGGAAAAACTTCCGGACTGTACGGCAACGGAATACAGCTATTACCGCCGCCTCGGAGCCGTGCTCGACGGCTATGATGCCGATCTCATCGCGGAAATCATCGCCTCTCAGATCCATAACGACAGGATCTTTCTGAAATTTCCCGATGCGGAGACGGCGGAGGACGCTTTTGCACGCTTGCTCACCGATCAGGAGATCTTTTCCGTTCCCGCCGTCGCCGAACTCGGCGTGAGGACCGTCCGCGGCACCGTGTCCGATATGGGGACCGTCTGTCTGTGGATCACGCAGTGACGCCAGAAACTGCCACCGACCCATCTGCATAAACAAACGCCCGGAGGTGCAATACTTCTTCCGAAGTAAGCGCCGCTGGGCGTGTGGTTTGTTCGGAGGTGTCGGATGGCCGGCGGAAGGGTGGAGATCTGCGGCGTCAATACGTCGCGGCTGCCTGTCCTGACTTCATCGGAGAAAAAGGAACTCTTGAGAAAGACCGCGGAGGGCGATATGGAGGCGAGAGAGCGGGTGATCGCCGGAAACCTGAGGCTGGTCCTGTCGCTGGTCGGCCGGTTCTCCGGAAGGGGAGAAAATCCGGACGATCTGTTTCAGGTAGGATGTATCGGCCTCATCAAAGCGGTGGATCATTTCAATACGGAGATGGACGTGGAGTTTTCCACCTACGCGGTCCCCATGATCCTCGGCGAGATCCGGCGGTATCTGCGCGATAACAATGCGGTTCGGGTCAGCCGCTCCGTGCGCGATCTCGCGTACAGGGCGTTTGCCGCAAGAGAAAAGCTGTCCGTTGAGGGAGAGCCGACGCTCGAACAGATCGCGGCCGCCATCGGGGAAAAAACCTCAGACGTCGGCGCTGCGCTGGAAGCGGTCGCGGAACCGGTCTCCCTGTTCGATACCGTCTACAGTGACGGAGGGGATTCGCTCTGCGTGATGGATCAGATCCGGGATATGGACGAAGACGACGGCAGATGGCTGGAAGAACTCGCCTTGAAGGACGCGCTTTCCCATCTCAGCAAACGGGAGCGCAGCATCATCGCCGGACGTTACTACGCCGGCAAGACGCAGATGGAGATCGCGGAGGAAATCGGCATTTCTCAGGCACAGGTATCCAGGATCGAAAAAGGCGCGATCGAACGGATGAGGAAGAACATGTGACGGAGCGCGGAGATTGTCTGTATCTCCGATGTCAGCTTTCCTCGTAATACGGATCGATCATGTATTTTTTGATGACGGGGAACGCTCCGTACACGCCCATCATCATGAGCAGGGACGGCAGGATCACGAACGGGAATATGACGGCTAAAGGGAAGTATGTGATGAGCAGCGCGTACTCGAAGGCCGCGACGAACAGCGTTCCGAGAAGGACCAGAAAATTGCGCTTCAGCCCGAGCACGGTGAATCGCAGGGCGTTGCGGAACATCTTACCGATCGAGATGTCGAAGGTTACCAGCATCAGCCAGATATAAGGGCGCATCACGAGATAGAGGATAATGATCCAGAGCCCGACGAAGAACATCGCCGTCATCATGTTGTTCAGATTATAGTTCAGATAGTAGAACATCATCGAATAGGCCATCAGCCCGATGAGAGCAAGATCGAGGATCCCCATCGCGAGGGCCTGCTTCCAGTTCCGGCGGATCGCGTCGAAAAAGTCGGAAAGCATCATGACGGGCTTTCCCCGGAACATATTGCGCAGCAGATATGTCACGCCGGTGCGTACGGGACCGTGCGTAAAGAACAGAAGGAGGGACAGACCGAGAAAGATATAGTCCCCCGTCGTGCGCATCGTGACGGCGGAGGTGCGTCCGTAAACGGTCCAGAGCGCAGCCACCGCCGGTGAATTGTGAAACAGCTTCGCGCTCCAGAGAGGGCCGTATACCGCGTAGGTCGGAGAGGAAGTATGGACGGACATGTATCCGCTCATGGCGAACAGGAAAAAGAAGATCGGCAGATTCCCGACCACCGCGATCAGGTTGACGGAGAGCAGTTCGTTGAGTTTCCGGCCGCAGAGCCTGAAGAAGTTGACGAATCCGGGGTTGTCCGCGATGGCGACTTCATCCTTGTCCACGCCCTTTCCGTCTGCATACGCACGCGAAAAAATGTTGAACTTCTTTTTTTTCTTCTGTTCCGCGATCTCCGCTTCCTCGATCTCATCGAGGGAAGGGCGATTGTTTCGTTCGTTGAAATCCGGCATGTATACCACTCCTTGACGACCCGGATGCCGAAGCCATCCGGCTTCTGGTGCCGCCGCTGCTCCCGCTGTCAGCCAGGAGAGCGCGGAGGTGAGAAA
>JAEEGF010067638.1_pt1 | contig 11234 bp, 9 predicted proteins | sample 9134171 | NCBI WGS metagenome assembly JAEEGF01 (sample SAMN16246542, study PRJNA631951) | gut metagenome | biome: gut microbiome; feature: rumen; material: AP-attached | host: Bos | place: Iran: Karaj | collected 2018-10
TAGATCTCTAATTAGGGCATCATCAATTATTTTTTGATCTAAAATTTGGAATTCACAAAAATAGAGTTTATCTTTGCAGCGCAAATAGAATTACTAACAAATTTCATATTATGAATGACAACTTAATCAAATATCTTCATGAACTTGAAGAGAACACAGCAATTACAATGCAAAATGAGCAATTATCTACACGAGAGGAATCATTTACGACCTATGTGCTTAGTCAGATTGCTGCGAAAGTTGGAGCCAACGATTTTCAAGTGGTTCATGCCGAACTAAAAGATATGGCTGGAAGATATCAAGGCGAAATTTATGCATATAACGAAAGCGAGAACCAGGAGGTTTTAACCTTGTTTTATACCATTTATAAACCTGTGGTCAATAATCAAGTTGTCATTTTAAATGATTCTGATATTCAATATGCATGGAATAGGCTTCAAGGTTTTTATGAAAAAGCTATCAGAGGCGAGCATTTGGATATGACTGAGGATAATGATGGCTATGACATATGCAAACTTATCTATGACCATAATAGTACATACCAAACTATTCGTTTCATTGTCCTATCGAATGCATCTATCAAGAAATCAGAACCAAAGAAGTTGCGCATTCATTCAAAAGAAACAGATACCAATATTTGGGATTTGAAGAAACTTGCGGGTAATTTGACCAACACATCAGACCACATTGAAATCAATATCGATTTTGAGAATGATCCGTATTATAAATATGATATCCCATATTTGGAAATGGCATCAGGAGACAGTAACTATCGCTGTTTCCTAATGATGTTCCCTGCTAAGTTGATTTACAAGTTGTATAAGAAATGGAATACTGACCTTCTGCTCTACAATGTGCGATACTGGCTGACATTCAAGAAGACGAAGCGCAAGCATACAAATAGCGACATCCGTGAAACGCTCAGAAACGAAAAACAAATGTTTCTTGCTTATAACAATGGCATTACTGCTATTGCCACAAATGTGCGTCTCGCTGAAACCAATGGAAATATGACCGTGAATGATACTGATGACAATTATACATCTAGCCATCAGATATCAATGGGTATGCTGAAGGCAATTGAAAATTTCCAAATCGTCAATGGTGGCCAAACGACAGCCTCCATCTTTAAGGCAAAAGATTTAGAACCTGGGAAAATCAATCTGACGGGCGCATTCGTTCAAGTAAAACTCGTTGTATTGTCAAATACCGATAACATCCATGATTTAGCTAGTAAGATTTCTAAAAGCAGTAATAGCCAAAACGCTGTCAAGGACTCAGACTTTAGCGTTAGCGAACAGTTCAATACAAAGATGCAGGAACTTTCTCGCTTGATCAGGATACCAAATGACAAGGGAGAAATATCATATTGGTTCTTTGAGCGAATTAGAGGCCAATATGAAGAGGAGTTGAGTCGAAATACTCGCAAAGAAGACTATGAAACCTTCAAGGCTAAATTCCCTAAAGAAAATAAGTTCTCGAAAGAAAACGTCGCTATTGCTTGGAAGAGTTGGGATATGGAACCTTTTGACGCAGTCAAAGGTGCAGGTACCACATATGATCTTTTTATCACTAAACAATTAGAGACAGGGAATGTGCCTGATGAACATTATTACAAAGAAACAATCGCCCTTCTAATAATCTATAACTTCTTGAAGGCCCGCCCTGAGAATAGGAATTATAAGAATGCAAAAGCTTCTGATATTACATTCACCATGGAATATTTACGCTATAGGATGTTCGATTCAATTGATTTGTTAGAGATATGGGATAAACAAGGCTTGACTGAAGGACAGAAGAAAGCTCTTAACAAGCTTTGCGAATTAGTTTTCGAAAGACTCAATAGGTTAGCCTTGGAAGAAGGAACAACTGTTCTTTCCTATGGCAAACGCAAGGATTCATTCCCAAGTCTTTGTAGCAAAATCACAGGTGCAGAAGCAAGTGCTATTGCCAGATTGTTGGAAGAATAAACTGACTGATCAAAAAGATTCTATTCTAAATAGCGATATCCACATCACTTGATACCACTAATAACATATCTTTTTTTATTGCACAAAATATAAAACGATGAAACGATTCCTTTTTACACTCTTATTGCTTGCCAGCATCTCACTCTACGCACAACAGTATGTCCATTGCACCATTGTCGCACGCGAAAGCGATTGGAATGCAAGAAAGATAAAGAAGATTGAAATACGCTTCGCCAACGATTCCGTCAAAACAGAACAGGAATTCCAAAATCTCGAAGAAGCATGTGACTATGTGGGCGCAATGGGATATGAACTCGTTACAGCCACTACAAGTTTCAGCAACGGATATAACTTCTACCGCTTATTCTTTAGGAAAGAAATAAAGAAAGAAGAACCCGATGAATAATAACAAGTTAAGATTTACAGGATATAATTGTACAATAATATGATACAGGTATAATTCTGAGAAAGTCAAATAATTTAAAGATATCTATTAGACTATGGCATATTATTTTACACCTGACGGACGAGTTCACACAGTTGATGTAGAAGTAAAAGACGATGGTTCTGTAAGGCCACAAAACTATTCTGAATTTGCGTCCAATGAATCAAATCCAGAAAAAAATAATGTAAATAATGAATATAGGTATATTCCGCACGTTGAACCAAAAATCATCAAGAAAACAGCGACGAAGAAAAGGACAAAAAAGGAAACAGCAGAAATACGTAGTAAAATAGAAAAAATACTTAATAATACAACCTTGTCAATAGAAGCTATTGCTTTTATTCGGTCCACTACATGCGGCCTAACTCCAATAACACTTTCGAATAAACTTAATAATCGAATAGTATTACATGGATTGGTTAAAGAGTATGATAAAATAATAAAGACGATTAAAATAATAAATGGAAATGTATTTGGGATCAACTCGTCTTCGGACCAAGAGATTACAATAAAACCAGAGGACCATTATCCCCTTACAAGGAAGCAAATGCATAAGGAGTATCTCGAGAAGGTTAATATACTTCTTAATGAATCTTCTTTATCTGAAAAAGCGAAACATTTTGTTCAAGTAAGGACGACCTCAATGTTTGAAGTGATCATTACTTCAAAAACACGCAAAAAGATGAAAGAAAGCGGGGTCGATTTAGAATCAAAGATAATTGCTATAGTATTTGAAAAGATCAATAACCTGATTCTAGAATACCGTCGCAAATACCATAGCTATTTTATCCCAAGTATAATCGATAAAGAAAAGAACTCATCTAAAATCGCCTCCAAGCCGAGTGATATTACCCCTAAACCAAGTGTTTCGAAAGAACCAACAGAACCGAAAGAAATCAACAAAAAAACGGCCCCATCCGTAGTGAGACAATCCCAACATACGACGACTATTAAGTCATCCCAATCAGCTGTTTTTAGCAAACCATCAGATGTCACAACAGTTAAACATGTACATTATGATGACGGTACATTTAGGCCGCTAAAAGGGAACGAGTGGGTTTCTGGCAACTTTATTCGTAAAGGTCCGGCTCCGAAATATGGATATGCACGCGATCGATTTGGCAGAGTGCAAGAAAGAGACAGTTATCGAGAAGATAGAGATGTGAATCCATACAGTTCTAACTCAAGCTATGATTTCGAAGACGATAATTCAAGCATGGATATTCTCGACTAATTTTTTCACTTATGACAATCCCACAATCCGACATACTTTCTACAAATAGATTAGGACGGGTATTTAACAATACATCCGCAACATACAAGTTCTTTTGGTTTGTGTCTATCATGCAGATACATGCACAAAAGGATTGCTCACGTATTGACGTGTGGGACATTGTGATTCGGATGGTGGCCAATGCCTGGTACCCTATTCACTATTTTCGTCTTTCATTTGGCAAAAGTGATTCACTATTTGACATCGTAATGGAACTGCAAAAAATAACGGGCATTCCAATAGACGCTCAAAAAGAAAAGGTGATTAAGGTCCTTTCCGATAATGTTAAGGATAAAAGAATAAAGGATCAATTGCTTACATTGACCCTTAATGTTCCGTATCGCTTTTTGTCTCCTTGGATTACTTATTCTTCAAACATCGATACTATAAGGCGTTCACAAACATTCCAAAATGGATGTTTATATGCCCTCCATAAAAATGAAGCAGATTTCTTTATTGAACTGAATCCAATATGGAACAATTATCTGCATGCCCACTATAATATTTTGGTGGACTTTGCATTTTGGAATTTGACTCTTTTCTTACAAGTCAGGAATCCGAATGTGCCCAATATTCCAAATAAATTGATCAAAAGTGAGACACGCAATTCCTTGACATTACAGCATCATTATTGGGACTTTGTAATGGAGCATGGTCTCAAATTGAACTGTATCTATACTAAGAATCCTCTGGCCCCTAAGAATTACGATCTTGACCATTTTATCCCTTGGAGTTTCGTATCTCACGATCTATTATGGAATTTGATGCCAGCTGACGCGAGTATAAATTCATCGAAGAGCAACAAATTGCCCGATCTTGACATATATCTTCCACGACTAGCTACCGCACATCAGCAAGCAATTAAGATTTGCTTGAGAGAACAGTATCGAGGCACCAAAATACTCGAAGATTATCTTTCATTGGGCAAAACGCCTCAAGAACTTGTCGAAATGGATAAAGAACATCTATTGGATTGTTTTATGCGAATATTTTCACCTATGAATCAAATAGCGCTAAATATGGGCTTTGAAACTTGGAAATACTAATAACTATGGAACCAATAATTAATCATCCTTACTTGACGGCTATTAAAAGAACGGCATTGTCCGTCCCTACCCGATACTTATTGGAGCACAATCTACTTAAAGGCAAGATCCTCGACTATGGTTGTGGCTATGGGTTTGACACGGATGAACTCAAGAAGCAGGGTCATGACATAGTTGGTTACGACTATTACTATCGTCCCGACTTTCCCGAAGGTAAGTTCGATACCATCATCTGCAACTATGTACTAAATGTTTTGGAACCTTATGCTCAAGCAGAGGTCCTGATGAATGTAACCAACCTTCTCTCACCGAAAGGAACGGCATACTTCGCAGTACGTCGTGACTTGAAAGAAGAAGGATTCCGTCTTCATGCCATTCATAAGCAATATACTTATCAATGCAACGTCATACTACCTTACAAGAGTTTGGTCTCCAATCAGAGTTATGAACTCTATCAGTATAACCACTTCAATAAACTACCTCGCAAGGAAGGAGAAACATGTCCATTCTGCAGGCTTTCTCGTCGTGTTGAAATCATCTGTGAAACTGCCACCTGTGTTGCATTCTACGATGGTTATCCTGTATCTCCCGGACATGCACTCATCATCCCCAAACGTCATGTAGCAAGCTATTTCGATTTAACTAATCATGAACGAGAGGCAATGAATGTTGTCCTTCAATACGTAAAGCAAAAGATTGACGAACGCTATCATCCTGACGGCTACAACGTAGGCATCAACGTCAACGAGGCTGCAGGACAATCTGTATTCCATTGTCACATGCATCTAATACCAAGATATAAAGGTGATGTGCCCAATCCTAAAGGTGGAGTTCGTGGGGTGATACCAAGCAAACAGAAGTATTAGACATTTGCTTTTTGTTATAATTCATTGGATAATAGCCAATTGATATTTATGAAGAAAAATGTGTACAAAAATATGATACACTTTTTTCTTTGCATTTTCAGCAGAAACGTTTATCTTTGCAGCAAAAATAACAATTAAAACTAATTCGTATGAGTTCAAAACCTACTATTGGAAGTCTGATTAAAGATGAGATTGATGATCAGCATATACCAATAACCAAGTTTGCAAAGATGATCAATTGCGAACGAAACAATGTGTATAATATTTTTAAGCGAAATACTATTGATATCCAGTTATTACAAAGGATCTCTATAGTACTAAAACACAATTTCTTTGAAGATCTAGCTAAAGACATCGACTTGGCCCGCCCCGTACCTATTGATGACAAAGAACTAGAGAGACTACGTGCCATCAATCAGTTTCTCGAAGCCGTTCCTAAGGCATTCGAGAGACAGAATATCGATGTCGCTATTGTATCTGGAACGAAACACGGAAAAGAAAAAGAAATACCGACACCAGACTTCTTTCTTTCACGGTTCAATATTACATTTACCATCGGGCAGACCTATGAAGAAAAGTGTAATGGTTTCTGGGAAGGAAACGTCATTTTCCAAAAGTGTAACACTAAAGCAGACATGGTATGCTATTGGACAATAACAGAAGGCATCCAACGACTTGATATTGCCATAGTGAACAAAACAGAAGAAGAGTGGTTTGATACCATCCAGGAAGCACTGGAAGTGATCAAAATCGAGTATTTGCCAAGAACATGGTATTATCTAAAATCTTTAAATGATGAAAATAATGGTGGACATTAATGATTTTGAACAAGAGAAAACTTGTACTTATAAAGACGAGATTTATTCTGTTAGAGATAATGGGGCTATAATGCGCCACATTCGTGAAGGGAAGCCGAAAAGAAAGAACGATAACTTATGGACTTTTGGCAAACCTAATTTAATTTCAGGCTATTTGGAATTTGCAGGGGAAAGAGTGCATCGAATTGTGGCATATGCTTTTCTCGGCGATCCTCCGACTGACCAACATGTAGTTGATCATATTGATACAAATCGGCAAAACAATAGGCCCGAAAATCTCCGTTGGCTTACCAAACTTGAAAATGTCTTATTGAATGAAATAACGAGAAAAAAGATTGAGTATATTTGTGGAAGCATCGAAGCATTTCTACAAAATCCCTCTCTCCTTCGTGGGCATGAATCAGAAGATCCTAATTTCTCATGGATGAGAACTGTAACTAAAGAAGAGGCCGAGAATACACTGAGAAATTGGAAGAATTTGATGGAAAGGCCCAAAATTGACCAAGGTAATAGTGGACAAATTGGAGAATGGATATTTGGCAACAACACATTATCAACTCCTGTTGGCGCACCTATGAGCCACATTTCGGAACAAGCTCATAATGATATAATTTTTCCCGTTAATAATACAAGTAATGACATACTACAATTAGAAGAAGACGATTATTTCAACGAGCAGAGACAAAAGAAAGCAAAACCAAAAGAAGAAGAAAAACGCAAGTTGATTAAAACTGTAAAAGAAGCCATCATTTCAATTGCAAATAGTCATAATTGGATTATTGAAAAGAATGCCGTTGGCAATGGGTGGAGAGCTGATTTAGTAATAAAAAGCCCCAATAAGTCTGTCGGATTCATGCTATATAAATCGACTCGAAACATTAAAGAAAAACAAGCAGCTATGAGCGCAGATGGCATTTATGCCTGCTGGCTTGGAAGTAAATATATCGATTATATTGACAATGATTTATACCCATATTTCGAAATTGGAATACAAGATGATCTCATTATGGTAAAAGAATCAAAATGTGAGAGAGTCTCTTTAGAAGACTTGATACTAGCCATAATGGATAATCGTTTGGATATCGAGGATACATTAACTGTAGATAAGTTAAAAATCCGCTTTGAACCAATAAATTGTTATTCATGTGGATATAAACATTATCTATACTTTGTCATAGGTGCCATCAGCAAAAAATACCCAACTTTAGCTTCTTGTGAAGGCTTATCTGAATTGCAAGTAAGTGTCGATGAATTTGATCCTATTGTAATTAGTAGCGTGAAAAGATATCTTGAAAATCATCCAGAACTCAATTACCCCATGGGGGAAATAAAAAATCGATATAGCAATACAAGAGATGAAGAATATATATCATTTGGTTGTCCAAAATGTGATGGGTTAGTGGGTGATCACTATTATGGTAATATCTATAATGAGATAATCTACGAATCAGATGACGAGAATGTGCACGTAATAGATCTTGATGAACCAGGATTGGTTATAGATTTCAAACATTGGGTTATACTATAAGATATTTTAATCGCAAATAGATTGGAAAGCAAGCCCGCATCAAAAGCCGGCTTGCTTTTTTTCATCTATTTAAAAGAAATTGACGAAAAGTTTTGGCAGTTTCAGAGAAAACCTTTATTTTTGCAGCGTCGCATTTGAAATAATCATACCATAATGGCGAAACAACAGTACACACAAACACAGCAAGCCATAGATACCCTTCGCAAGAATGGAGGGTATTCTACACTCGGCAATTTATACCATCTTGTAAATACATCCCATTGGGCAACGAAAACGCCCAATGAATCGATTAGGCGCATTGTGCAGCAATCCAATGAGATATTCAGAATACAGCCAGGACTTTGGGCATTGGAAGAGTGTAAAAAAGAAGTTCTAAAGAAGTTTGGCATAAAAACCGAAGAAGAGATTGATGAAGAGCCTTTTTCTCATGGTTACTATCAAGGTCTTATTATCGAGATTGGTAATATGAAGAACTTTTATACTTACGTTCCTGCTCAAGATCAAAATCGCAAATTCTTGGAGAAACCTTTGACAGAAGTTTGCTCCACAATCGTTATTCCAGAGTTTTCTTTTAGCGAAATAACTAATCGTGCCAGGACGGTAGATGTCATTTGGTTTAATGATCGAAAGATGCCAAATAGTTTCTTCGAAGTTGAGCACTCTACAGACATTCAGAACTCAGTAACCAAGTTTTGTGACTTGCAGGACTTCAATAGTAGATTCATTATTGTTGCTCCTCAAAACAGGCATGAACAATTCAATAAGGTGATGAGCAGAACTGCATTCCAGGAATTCAAGGAAAGGGTTGCGTTTTGTTCATATGAAACCATATCCAAACAGTACGAAATAATGTGTGCCATGAATGCATGTCATGGCATTTGATTAGGTATGAAACAGGATTCAATTTTCCTTCTGAAAAAAGAGGTCGACTGGTCGTTGCTTAGGCAAGGACTAACTATTCCAGCTCAATATCAACCATTGTGGCAAAATCTTCCAGGCGGTAGAGTAAACAAAGGAGAGAAACGTCCCGTGAAGTTCTTCATCGATGGCAAGATGTACGAAGGAGCAACAATCATCAATCAATCCTTTGATGAAACGAAATATGCAGGGCACTCAGACGTATTTCAAATAAGGTACAATGAAACTTCTGACGTGGCAAAGAAACTTCGTCAGAAGTTCGTATCTAGCTATCAATACATTAGTAATAAAAGAGCCGCATTAGGTGGCAAAGCCAAAGGAGGTATCAAGATTCCTGCAGAGTTCAAGGAATATCTGATCTTCTATGCTTCCGTTCAACCTGATGTGTTCGTATTGGAATGCCAGTTAGCAGACGAGACGAAAGACATCAAACAAGCCATGCAGGGCATCACAGAAGCAGAGTTCGAGTCCCCAGCGATTGAAGATATTTTAAGCAAGCACGATAGCACAGCCTCTCTAACTACTGTCAAAAAATTGCAAAAAGTTCGCAAGTTAGATCGAAGCATCGGCGATAGCCTCAAGAAACTCTATGATTATCGTTGCCAAATGACAGGAGAAGTCATTGGTGCCGACCAAGGCGTTCATGTCGTTGAGGCTCACCATATCAACCCATTCGTAACTTCACTCGATAATGATGCCGACAATCAAATGATCCTCTCCCCTTCCTACCACCGAATCGTTCATCAAGCGAAGCCAAAGTTTGATAGGAAGGCTTTAGCATTCATCTTCCCTAATGGACTTATAGAGAAGGTTAAGGTGAATTTGCATCTATAATGACTAAATACTCAAAAAATACGAATAGTCGAATAACTAAATAGGTATACCCTATTTTTCTCATATATGTTATTCCCAATACTATCCTATTTCTCAAAAATATAAAAGCAAAAATAAATAATAGAATATTTACATTATGGAAATCAAAGTCAACAAAGAATACTTATCTATTAAAGAGTTTTCGATAGATAATCTGCCGGACTTTATCGTAATTACAGGTGAAAATGGGACAGGCAAAACTCAACTATTATACTATCTTCAAGCTTCATCTACAATGGGATTGAACCCAGAAATAATTGATCAATTACCCTTACCTGCTCTAGCTCATAATGAAGAGGGGCTCCCATGCGAAGGAGCAATAATTTATGATAAAGGAAAAGAACTTAGAAATATTCTTTATCAAGAAGTTCAAACTCCAAGTGCAAATTTAGGAGAAGATTATAAGATTGATGATTTAATTCAAAAGGGAAGAAATCTCAATCTTAAACATTCTTTTTATAGAACCCAAAAAACTTTGGGGGAAGATATCTCAAATATTAGTAAATTAGCACAAGATTATGAGAAGGCAAATAATTATACACCTTCAAGCAAATCATTCTCTGGTCAAAATGGAACATTTTCCAAATTTACGAAATATGACTATGATCTAATAAAAAAAATAGAGGCTGAGCATCCTAATGAAGATTTAACCAAAGATGTCTTTTACTACATAGTATATAACCCTATACCAGCAACTACTGTTTTCACTTCAAACCTAAAATATCTTTTTATTCAGTATTGGGCAAGAATTCAAGCAGGTATGCCCAGAGGAAACTCTCCTTGGGAGACTTTTAATAATATAGCGGATCACGCAGGGTTCAAGTATAATCTAGTAGAACCTAAACTATCAGAAAAGAAGTTTGATGTTAGGTTAAGAGATAAAAAGACTGGCACATTCGTTAGTCCTAGAACTTTATCTTCTGGTGAAAAGGTCATTTTGTCATTAGTATTAGCTATGTATTCATCAGAAACACCTTCTCAACTCCCAGAAGTAATATTATTAGATGAACCAGATGCATATCTACATCCTTCATTTTCCAAAATAATGCTGGAAGTAATTCAAGATATATTAGTAAAAAAACATAATATAAAAGTAATCATCACTACGCATTCACCATCAACGGTTTCATTGACTCCAGAAGCCTCACTATACAAAATGGAGAGTGGTCAGATGATGAAGGTGAGTAAATCTTCCGCTATTAAATCTCTCACAGATGGTATCAATACTTTAGTTATTAATTATGAGAATGTTAAGCAAATATTTGTTGAAGCTGACAATGATAATTTATATTTAAGTAAAGTATATCAGATCGCTCTACTAAATAATTGGCTCAATAAAGACATACCCTTATACTTTATAAATGCTGGTAACACCTCTAATGGAGGTTGTATTCTAGCCAAAAAAATTGTAAATGATATGAGAAATGCTCATAATGAATCTGTGTTCGCTTTGCTAGATGGAGATGGTGGCAATAATAAGGAAACAGAATATTATAA
>JAEEGF011215996.1_pt1 | contig 11230 bp, 7 predicted proteins | sample 9134171 | NCBI WGS metagenome assembly JAEEGF01 (sample SAMN16246542, study PRJNA631951) | gut metagenome | biome: gut microbiome; feature: rumen; material: AP-attached | host: Bos | place: Iran: Karaj | collected 2018-10
GCGATGTAGGAATCCTCGCTCTGGTTGTACTGAAGGTTCTTCTCCCACATGTACAGTAAAAGCCTGGGGTTCCGGGACCCCACATCGTAGCAGTTTCCGAGCATATCCTGCATGTGCAGGTAACGGATGCATCTGCCGTGGTCCCCAAGAAGGTATCTGTTACCTTCGGAGTCCTCCAGCCAGCATATGCAGGAGTCGGTGTAGAGAAGCACGTCAGCGTGACCGTCCGTTAAGGGGTACCTTCTGTCCACGGATTCCTGGGCGTTGGTGACCACCACATTTTTAAAGCGGGTGTTCTCAACTTCGACTCTGTAAGTGAAAAGGATGTCGGGAACGAAATCCGCAAGTGTGGCATCGAGGATCTCCCTGTTCAGAACATCCGCGTAGATGACGGCAAGAGTCTTGTCTATCTTTCCGCTTTTAACGGAATTCACGGCAAATTGCTCGATGTTCTTAAGATAGGCTCTGTAAATGGCTTTGTTCTCTTCCTTGTTTTTTATCACATTGGCATAGAGGATCGCAGTCCTGTCTTCGGGTAATACCGAGTTGTAGCCAAAATAGAGGAGAACGGGCTGTTCTATGTTTTCGTCGCGGCCCTCGCCATAAGTGTACATGTAGTACTCAAATATATTGTCAAGACTGAGCCGGGCAGCCACAGCCTCTTTGAAATAGACGTGATACTTAGTGTCCCTGAGATCAGCGGAAACGATCTTATTGCATATGCTTTCCAGAAGATCCCTGTCGCTGCTCTCATCATGAAGTTTTTGAAGCACCAGAAGCTGCAGTTTCCCGCAGTCTCCGTTTCCCTTCGTGCAATAGACGAACTGCTGTAAAACCCTTTCGGTCAGAATGCCGTTACCGATCATAAAAAGAAGGATCCTGCATTCCGTTCTGTCGCCTCTTGTGAGGAGTTCCGGGTTATTTTTCAGGATGCGCCCCGCTTCGCTCAAAAGGAGAGCACTGTTGCTTCCCGCATCCAGACGTTCTTTGACGTACTCGTACCGTAGCTTGAAACTGTCCTTAAGTCTCGGCTCAAGATCCATGTACAAAAGGAGCAAAAGAGCATTGTCGCTCTTTCTCTCAAACGCTGCCCTGATGCTCTCAGCGTTTGCTCTCACGACTTCGGGATCCTTTGTGCGTCCGGCTTCTATGTAAAGGATGCCGGAGTAAAGAACGCTGTCGCTGTTCTCGTACTCTCTCTTTTTAAGGAGTGCGGCGGAGATAATGTCTTCCACCATGGGACTGTGGGATTCGAATGTGGCAAGAAAAGCCCTGTAGATCGAAACCCTGTCTCTTACGAAAATCAGTCTTTCATCATCTCCGGGCCTGAAACTCAGTTCCCTGTCGATAAAAAGCATCAATGCTTCGGAAAGCCTTATGGATTCCGTTACAAAATCAGTCTGGGAGATCCTTCCGCAACGGAACCCCACCAGATGATCGGAAAGGCTCAGGATGTATTTCTTTAAAGCCAGATCTCTTTCTTTTTTCTTATCGTCCGCTCCCCTGACCCTGTAAGTGACGGGGATCACCACATCGTGAAGAGCATTGCTGATCCTGATGCTGTAGTGCCTGATGCCGGGCTTCATGCCCTCAAGATTTGAGATCACTCTGAGCTCAAATCGACCGTTAATGAAATCGCTGTTTTCTATTTCCTTTTTTGCGGGAATGATGTGGGGAGAGTCCGTTTCCACTTTGAGTTTCAGATAGCCCCATGTGCTTTTGGTGATGGTGATCTTTTCCATGAAACTGATGGGATCGGTCTCAAGGGAGATCTCTGACGTTCCCACGAAGAAGTTGCATTCCGCTTTCTTCTTCCTTGAATAGAGAAACTCCTCCAGCGCCATATTCCTGTCCGGTGAAGACTCCAGCGCACGGTATATGCCCTTCAGTTCCTCATCGTTTCTGATGACAGCATCGTAAAAGGACTTTTCCGAAAAAAGCTCCAAAGCCTCATTCCAGTTTGCCTGGGCAAGACTCTGAAAGCTGAAGAAATTGTTGATCCTTCCTATGGAACTCCTGCAGGTAGTGCCCAAAACAGAAATGGTGAAGGGGAGCTGCTGTTCGCCGCAGTCGGAAACGATGTCGATCCTTCCTTCGGTACGTTCTCCCTGCCCCATGTGCAGACAGTTTACCTTAAAGGTGATCTCGTTGGTAATGCCGTTAAAGCTTTTACTTCCCAGTTCCAGAACCTGTGAAGAACTGTAGAGCAATCCCTTCATCGAAGTGTTGGCAGAATTTGAGATGACAAAGGAACCGGTCTGTACTTCACCCTCACCGATGAATATGCTCAAAACATCCTGAGAGAGAATGATTTCCGGTTGTTCATACTCGAATATTCCCTTTGAAAGTCTCTCAATCTTTTCTTTCATAACACTCCGAGTCAGATCACATCAGCCCTGGGGAAGCGGTACAAAGATACCGGTTTCCGTGTCTTCAACAAAGCATGACTTTCCGTCGTCCGAAATATAGAATTCTCCGCGGTTGCGTACCTTGCCGTCAACCGTTTCCGAGAGATTGTACCGATAACAGTTCAAACCGTTTATAAGAGTCGTTGAGGAGTCGTAGGAAACCTTGTACTCCGTAACGTTTTTTGCGATGCTCAGTGCTTCCTTACTGTAGGAGCAGAGGATATTGTAGCCCTGATCCGCCGTGATCCTGTCGTTTGCGGGAGCTGCAGTGGGTGTTACCGTGGGAGTTGCTGCCTGAGTGGGCGCTGCCGTGGGTGTAGCCGTGGCGGTCACGACAGGTGTGGGTGTAGCCGAGGGAGTAACCGTCGGCAAAGCGGTGGGTGCAACGGTAGGTGTTGCGGTGGGCGGTACCGTAGGTGTCAGAGCCACGGTTTCCGCAGGTGTCGGTGTAGTAGTCGGTGTAGCCTTTGTGTTTTTGTTTTTAACAAGCTTTCCTATCCCCAGGATCGCTACTATGATAAGAACGATCACCACAACAGCCAGAACGGCCATCATGATAATGTTCTTTTGTCTTCTGTCCAAACCATTTCCCCTGTTTGAAAAATCTGATCGATTGTCGGCCATAAAACCCTCCGATTTTTGAAAAAATTGTACGAAAAAAGGCGTATGCGAGGCATACACCTTTATTATATATCTTTTACATTGAAACTGCAAAGATTATTTCAAAAGAAATTCGATATACTGAGAGCATACGGCGTCGTTTTCCCATGCCGGACAAACAGTCAGGATCACAGGCTCCGAGAGCTTTCCCTCAGGGAAGAATCTCGTTCCGTCCAGACAGATGCCGTAGGCCTTTTCGGAATCGGGAATAAGGTTACCTTTGTCATCCGCGGTGGCACTCATTACAAATCTGTCGGAAAGCTTCAGATACAGCTCCGTGGACAAGGCCTCCGATAAAGGCTTAAAGTAGTTGTTTACCACCAGCTTCTCGTAAACCGACTGAGGCATGATGGAAACACTGATCTGTCCCACCGCAACATAAACCGCATATTTTTGCATGGAAGCCATCTCATCGCTCAGGAAATAGAAGGAGCTGTCAAACATGGTCTCTTCCTTCTCTTCATCCAGAGAAATGTATTCATCGAACTCCTTCTGCATTTCTGCGATCTCTTCGTAATCCAGAACATAATCGCTTACAGCCGCATAGAAGGCTATCTCGGGCTTGGGGCTGAAGACCGTTACAAGAAGGGATACCACAAATGCCAGAACACAGACTACCGCAATGATCTTAAGAAGATAGTAGTCCCTGAACTGTATCCATTTCTTTCTTCCGTGCAAGGATCTGAATTTTTCTCTTTCCGTAAGCCCATCCGATTCATGGGTATACAGCGCCGCGTTGTCCTTCAACGTGGTCTTTTTGTTACCTATCTGCATTTTAAACCTCTTTCACAAGCCAATAGACAAGAATAAAGCGGACAATCAATCCGCTTTTTCTTTATCAGATCAAATATTCCCTTTGGAACTGACTAAGATAATACAACCTCGCAATAAAAAATGAAATAAAGTAAGAATAAAATATCTTTAAACTACTTTTAATCACTCAACAGTAACGGATTTGGCAAGATTTCTGGGCTGATCCACATCGAGTCCTCTGTAGGAGGATGTGTAGTAAGCGATGAGCTGGAGATAGATGGCAGCCAGGAAAGGTGCAAACTCATCCCTGCAGGCAGGTATCACAAGGTGCTCGTCACATATGCCTTTTTCAATGTCATCACCGTTGGCGCCGTTGGTAACAAGAATGACCATGGCACCTCTTGCCCGTACTTCTTTTACATTTGATATGAGCTTGGGGAAGACAGCGCTCTGTGTTCCCAGAGCGATCACGGGGGTTCCGCCGGTAATGAGGGAAAGGGTTCCGTGTTTCAGTTCTCCCGCAGCATAGGCTTCGGAATGGATGTATGTGATCTCCTTGAGCTTGATGGAGCCCTCACAGGAAAGTGCGTAATCCAGGCCTCTTCCGATAAAGAAAAGGTCTCTTGCGGGTGTGAGCCGCTTGCTGAGTTCCTTGATCACTCCTCTTTCTTCAAGGATCTTTTCGATCTTTTCGGGAACGGCTTCCAGCTCGTTCATGAATTCCGTTGCCTGTTCTCTGCTGAATTTGCCCGTAGCAAGGGCGAAACGGCAGGCAATAAGGTAAAACACAGCCAGCTGAGCCGTATATGCCTTTGTGCTGGCTACCGCGATCTCCGGTCCCGCATGGGTGTACATGCAGTAGTCGGCTTCTCTCGCTATGGAGCTGCCCTTGACGTTTACGATGGCCAGCGTCTTTGATCCTTTTTCCTTCGCAAGTCTCAAAGCTGCCAGCGTGTCTGCGGTCTCTCCTGACTGGGAAACCACGATCACAAGGGAATCCCTGTCAACAATGGGATCCGCGTATCTGAACTCGGATGCGATCTCTACGGAAACCGGCACCCTGATCATCTTTTCGATCAGCACTCTTCCCACAAGTCCCGCGTGCATAGCGGTTCCGCAGGCTGTGATAACGATCTTTCCCGCATTTAAGAAAAGCTCGTCGGGGATCTTGTCTTCGCTGAAATCCGGAAGAACCGCTCCGTTCTCCCTCTTTATGCGGGGGCGGACAGTGAGCTTTACGGATTCGGGCTGCTCGTGGATCTCCTTCAGCATGTAATGCTTGAAGCCGTTCTTCTGAGCGGCAGACATGTCCCAGTTTACGGAAAGCATGGTGGGTGTGACACTGTTTCCGTAAAGGTCCGTCACTATAACAGAGTTCTTTGTGAGTTTTGCGATATTAAATTCAGGAAGTACAAAATACTCTTTGGAGTACTTGAGCAATGCCACCATATCGGAAGCGATCACCGCTCCCTCTTCTGCCATACATGCAACCAGGGGACTGCCCTTTCTGATGCAATAGATCACATCCTTCTGATCCTCAAACATGATACAGAAGGCATATGCTCCCGTGAGCCTTTTTACGGCCTCGGAAATGGCAGCGTAAGCATCTCCGGTATAAAGGGAATCCAAAAGCATAGCGGCCACTTCTGTATCGGTCTGGGACTGAGGGATCCTTCCGCCGTTTTTCAATTCTGCCGCAAGTTCGTGATAATTCTCGATGATACCGTTGTGTATCAGGGTAACTTTTCCGCAGGTATGGGGATGAGCATTTGTTTTGGTGACGCCGCCGTGGGTGGCCCATCTGGTGTGTCCGATACCGCATGAGCTTTCAACTCCTGCAGGTATCTCATTTCTGAGAGCGGCTACCTTTCCCACATTCTTAAAGGTCTCGATGCCTTTTTCGGTGAAGACCGCTACTCCCGCACTGTCGTATCCCCTGTATTCAAGCTCCGCAAGTCCGTTGAGCAGGACTTCCTTGGCATCTATATACCCTGTAAAACCTATGATTCCGCACATATTAGATCTCCCTCTTCTTAAGTATTATTTGTCTGCCTTGTAGGTGGGAACGATCTCCGATATGCAAGTTCTGATGTCTTCACCTTCAGAGTACGCATCCCCGTATATCTTATCAAGCTTTTCAAAGAAAAGCTTATCATCCATTTCAATGGGCTTTGCAACAGATATCAGATTGTTCTCTGTCTTTTCGAGCCCTTCCTCATCCATGAGTCTCTCTTCATAGAGCTTTTCGCCCGGACGAAGCCCCGTGTACTCGATCATTATGTCTTCATTGGGGACATAACCGGAAAGTCTTATAAGATTTTCCGCAAGATCGGCGATCCTCACAGGCTGTCCCATATCAAGGACGTAGATCTCTCCGTTTCCTGCATAGGCGCCCGCTTCCAGCACCAGTGAAACCGCTTCGGGTATCGTCATAAAGTATCTTATGATATCGGGATGAGTGACAGTTACAGGTCCTCCGGCACTTATCTGCTTCTTAAAGAGCGGAATGACGGAACCGTTGCTGCCAAGAACATTTCCGAACCTGACTGCTGCAAACTTCGTCTTGGACATTCTCGAATAGGCCTGAATGATCATCTCGCACATACGCTTGGAGGCACCCATCACGTTTGTGGGATTTACCGCCTTGTCGGTGGAGATCAGGACAAATCGCTGGGCTCCGTACTTATCTGCGGCTCTTGCAACGTTCAAAGTACCGAATACGTTGTTCTTAATGGCCTCATTGGGTGAATCCTCCATGAGGGGAACGTGCTTGTGGGCTGCAGCATGAAAAACAATGTTCGGACGGTAAGTCTCAAAAACATACTCTACTCTCGATACATCCCTGACAGAGCCGATCAGCACCGTCACACTCAGGTTGGGATTTGTCATTTTGAGTTCCTGCTGAATGTCGTAAGCGTTGTTTTCATATATATCAAAGATCACAAGCCTTCCTGGTTTTGCTGCGGCGATCTGTCTGCATAGCTCGGATCCGATGGAACCTCCGCCTCCTGTGACCAGCACCGTCTGCTTTTCCAAAAAGCCGTTGATCCTGTCGATGTCGACCTTAACCGGTTCTCTGCCCAAAAGGTCTTCGATCTCCACCGGTCTTAGCTTTGAAACAGAAACCTCCTGGTTTACCAGCTGGTAAACTCCCGGCAGAGTTCTGATGATACAACCTGTGGTATTGCAGATGTTTGTGATCTCAGCGATCCTTCTCTTGGAAACGGAAGGCATGGCAATGATGATCTCACCCACATCGTATTTCTTAACAGCCTCGGGTATGTCTTCGGTGGTCCCGATGATGTTGATGCCTCTGAGGCTCCTTCCCTTAAGCTTTATGTCATCATCTACGATGCAGACGGGGTCAAGGCTCAGGTGAAGGCTGGATTTGATCTCATGGATCAGAATGTCCGCAGCGCTGCCCGCTCCCACAACCATTACACGTGTCACTTCTTCACCGTTTCTTCTTCCTTTGATCTTGATCTGCATTCTTCTTAAGATCCTGTAAGAGAAACGGCTGATGGATGTAAATATGCCCAGGAAAAGAAGGTAGAAGAACCAATAGCTTCGGGGCATGTTTCCGTCGGTGATCCGTACTTCGGCATAATGAACCACTGTGGCGGTACAAACGGCAAAAATGATCTGCTGCATCTCATAGAGCCCGGCGTAAAGCCAGACGCTCCTGTAGAGCCTGAACAGCCAGTATATGACTATGATACTGATAATGTTCGGAACCGCATAAGTGAAAACATTTTCCAGAAAGTCCTTGTTAATGGCTTCCACCGAAAAACTGAATCTCACCCAGAGTGCCATGGAGGATGCGGCCAGAGCCGAAAGAGCATCCACCAGAAGTAATGATAACTGCCTTAAAAGCAAAGCATAATTGATCTTTTTCTCTTTATTTTTATTGTCATTATTTTCCATTTTATCTGAATCCCTGCCCTTATCAGGCTGTGTCGGATCTACAGCCTTTTCGATTTAACATTATGAAATATTAGCACATCCGTTTGTAAATGGCAAGGCAAGAAAAAAAGCCCCCGTGGGGGCTGATCTCAATCCGTGGTGATCTTCCCTTTTTCGTACATCTTTTCTGCGAACTCCATCTTCCTGCCCTTGCAATGTCCTATGAGAGTTTCCTCGCAGGCACAGATCTTGTCCGCAAGGCAGACTATCCATGACTCTTTGTATCTGGGGGGAATGGGTACCAGCGGGAACATGTGCCTCTTGATGATGTTTTCCTCCAAAGGAGAAAGATCAACGTCCTCCTTCGCATTGTTGCAGGCTTTGAAAGGATGGGTGAAGCCGTGGACCTTCCTGCACCTCTCTCCGTCATGCCAGTCATACAGGAAATAATCATGAAGCAACGCTCCCAGGATCAGTGCTCCCAGGTTTGCCCTGATGTTAAAGAAGCGCATAATGGCGCAGCTAAGGTAGGCTACGCAAACACAATGCACAAAAACGGAGACTTCACCGTGCTGGATGAAGTCGCGTGTAAGTGAAAACCTGCTTTCTTTTTCCAGCTGCTCCACTTCTCTCGATATCTGCTGTTCAATGTACTTTCTGTTGTATCTCATCAGCTGTTCTTACCTTCTAAACATGTAATTGCGAGAAGACCTCGCCAAGTCCCGCGTGTATCAAAAGATCCGCATCGGAATCGTAGGCAGTCTGGGATCTGTTGATCAGGACCAGGCTGCGTCCTCTGAAGTATCTGATAAAGCCCGCTGCGGGGTAGACTGCAAGAGATGTTCCTCCTATGATCAGAACATCGGCTTCTGCGATCAGACGGATGGCATTTTCCACCGTGTTTTCATCCAGTCCTTCCTCGTAGAGAACAACATCCGGTTTGATCACTCCGCCGCAGGAGCATTGCGGAATGTCCTTAACGTCAAAAACAGCCTCGGGTCCGTAGAACTTGCCGCAATTCATGCAATGATTTCTCTGTGTGCTTCCGTGGAGCTCCCAGACTTTTTTACTGCCTGCCTTCTGATGCAATCCGTCTATATTCTGTGTGATGACGCCCTTAAGTTTGCCGCTTTTTTCAAGTTCTGCGAGAAACCTGTGGGTCACATTGGGTTCAAAACCTGCAGGGTTCATTTTTGCCCTGTAAAACTCATAAAATTCTTCACTTTTACGCATGAAGAACGTGTGGCTGAGGATAGTTTCCGGAGGGTACTTGTATTGCTGATTGTACAGTCCGTCCGTACTTCTGAAATCAGGTATACCGCTTTCGGTGCTGACTCCCGCTCCTCCGAAAAATACAATATTATCGGAGGAATCGATCAGCTTCTGTAATTCTTCTGTTTTTTCCTGAAGTTCCATATGATGCCTCTTTTCGGATGAAGGTATTCTAATCCTGTTTATCCGATCTGTAAAGATTTAATTACCTGAAGGGATTTATCACTTCGAACATCATATATCCTTTTCTTATCTCCACCGGAGCATAGCTTGACAATGCAACATTGTAAACGCTCTGGAAAATGGACACCAGATCTTCTTTTCGATATTTTCCTTCCCTGTAAACAAAGAAAATACTGTCGTTGTTTTTCTGAATCTCTATCTGCTGCTTCACATCATCATCCGACTCACAGAAGTATTGCCTGTAAGTGTACAGATGATACTTATCGGAAGTGCACTTTTTCTCGTAACCGCAGGTGGATGTGTGAGTCTGCCCCAACACCTCATCATTGATCATAAAATAGGTGTATCTCAGCGTGTCAACCACTTTTCCGGTCTTGCTGTCCTTGGTAATGGGATCGTCCCAGGTGATATCTATATTATACCACTTATTGTCAACACAGACCTGATTCCATGCATGATCCTCGGAAGCGTAGCCTGTTACCGTCTGGCAATCAATCTCGTTGAGCAGCATAAAGATCATGAAAGTCTCGGCGTAACCGTCGCAGACCGCCGTCTTGTTTGTGAGGAGGCCATAGGGAGTGTGGGATACTTTATTGTAATCCGTATCGTACTTCGTATTGTTTATAAGATAGTCATGAACCTTCAAAATCAGCTCGATCTCACTCAGATCGTAAAGCTTCATACTGTCCGAAAGCTTTTTGACCGATTTCAGAGCATAGAGTTCCTCTTCCGTCAGATTGGAAGTATCCCCCGTCCTTATGGCGTAGGCATATTGTCCGCCTTCCTTCATGGTTACGTTAAACACAACATATATCGCGTTCGAATATCTTGTACTCAGATTGTAATCCACTTCCACCCGATAAAGTTCGGGGTAGGTTGCAAGGAAATACTCGGGGGTGTGCATGCAGCTCTTGTCCTTGTAGAGGATGCTGAAGGTGGTGGAAGTGCTGGCATATTTCAAAAAGGCAGATGTTGCCGTTTTTTCGGTTTCATAGTAGAAATCCGCCGCACTCCTTGTGTCCACGTTGCTCCCCACCGAATTCATCAAAGCCAGGATCGTGCCCGGATCGTCATTTACCGCAGGGGACGGACTTGGCGTCGCAGTAGCGGTGTTTTTTGCCACCGGCGTCGACGTGGGAACGCTTGTGGCCTTCGCAGCAGATGTGGTCTTTGCTTTCGGTGTGGGTGTTAACGTAGTTCCCGGAGCCTTTGTAACCTCAGGTTCCGTTGTTGTGTAGTACTTTCCGCTGATGTAAGCGGTGAGCTCTTTATGTTCGATCCTGATCCATCCGTTTTCACAGATGCCCGTCCTGTGTACCTTAGTATTTACCGACAGAGTGCCAAGCTTGTCATAGTCCGTTCCGGGACCTTTGCGCATGTTTACGCTTCCTGTGGTCCAAACGAAATCATCCGTTTCCGTAACAGCCATTCCGTCGACGGTTTCTGTTTTTACCGTCTCGACAACGGGTGTGGCTGCAGGCTTCTTTTCCTTTTCCTCCGCAGCTGCTGCGGGTGTAGGTGTTGCGGTAACTGTGGGTGGCAGAGATAACATTTCCGTGATCTCCGAGATCTCCGGAACATTACATCCGGAAAAATGTACCAGCGCCCCCGCAACCACTACCGTATATATTATTCCAAGCAAAAAACTCTTCATTTTCGGCGCTCCTGTTCTGATTTCACCGGACATTATACGCTGAGTCTTGGATTTTTTTTCACCAAACAAAAGGCATTTTAAAGTCTTTTTCATATGATCTCTCCGAGGCTTATGGCATTTTTGTGACACAGTGCCACTTTTTTATCAAAATTTTTAAGGGTTATCATTTTAATGATACTCCTTCGAGTCCAACAAAAAGAGACAACCCTCAGGTTGTCTCACGTTCTACTATTTCAGCATCAAAAACCAGATGTCTGTGTTCCTTGCCGTCTATCACTTCAAAAAGAAGCCTGCTGGTCTCAATGGCCATTTGCTTGATGGGCTGTGCCACTGTGGTGATGGATGGCAGATAAAACCTTGTGAGGTCGATACCGTCAAAGCCCATGACAGCCACATC
>JAEEGF011569139.1_pt1 | contig 11229 bp, 12 predicted proteins | sample 9134171 | NCBI WGS metagenome assembly JAEEGF01 (sample SAMN16246542, study PRJNA631951) | gut metagenome | biome: gut microbiome; feature: rumen; material: AP-attached | host: Bos | place: Iran: Karaj | collected 2018-10
CCTTATTCTCACAACTGGTAAAAACAGACGGTACAGTTGCAAATGCAAACTTGTTTGAAACAAGTGCAGGTCGTGTTTTGATTGTATCTGAGAATGGTATGAATGTATCGGGAACGGTTACAAACGGCTCAGGTGATGCATATTTAACTAACAGAGGTGCAAATGGCATGACAGTTTCCGGTAAAGTTGCAGGTAAAGCACTTACCAGAGCTTTCAACGAAGCCGGCGCATTACAGGTTGCTAATGGTGCTGAATTGAACGCAACAAAGGTTGTTGTTAATAACAAAGGCACAGCATTAACATTAGCCAGCGGTGCAAAAGCTACCGGTGGTAACAGAGTTGAACTTATCAATCAGGGTACAGGTGCTTTGACTGCATCAGGACAGGTTAATGCTAACGGTGCATTAGTTGTTAAAAACTCAGGTGCCGGCGGTATGACTTTGGATGGTACATTTACAAACGCATCAGGTCAAACTGCTATTAACAACCTTGCCGGTGATATGCTTATTGACGGTACCTTTAATAACACAGGTAATATGGGCGTTATTAACAAAGGCAACGGTGCAGTAGTTACCAAAAACGCAACTATTACAAACACAGGTAAATTAAAAATCGCTAACACAGGTGCTGACGGATTGACCTTCGTTGGTGATGTGGATAACAACGGCGAATTAAGAATTTATAACGACAATGGTAAATTGACCTTCGGTACTGATTCAGCAGGTACAAAAGCTGCACAAATTAACAACAAAAACGGTAAATTATATATAGCAGCAAGAAAGAATGCAACCGGTATTGCTGAAGCAACAACGGCTAACATTACAAACGAAAACGGTAACCTTGTAATCAGAAATTCAGGTACAAAAGTTGCATCAGGTGCAAGAGGATTGGATTTACAAGGTGGCGTTCAGGCCAAAGGAAACGGAACTGTTGCAATTAACAACGATATGGGCGATATGTACGTTTCAAGTAATGTTCAAGTTGCAAACGGCAATTTGGGTATAATCAACAGAGCAGGCGGCAACGATATGACTTTTGCTTCTGCTGGAGTTATCAATGTTGCAAACGGCAATGCTAATATTAAAAACTTTGGTACAGGTGATATGGCTGTTAACGGCACAATTTCTCACACAGGCCGTATGAACGTATTGGCTAACGCAGGTGCTTTGAACCTTGGTGCAACCGTTCATAATGAAAGCGGCCAAATGAGTAACAATGCAACCGGCAGAACTATCAGCGATAACAACGGCTTCTATGCAGCAGCAAGAAGAAATGGTACCGGTGTTAATGTAACAAGCACATTTGTAGTTGACGGCAACGGTGAAGTTCTTATCAAGAATATCTCCGGTGAGGATGGCCTGAAATTCGCAGGTACAATCAATACTACAAATCAACAAGCTGCTTTGGTTAACCACAAGGGTAATATGAATGTATCCGGTTCAATCAAAACAACTAACGCACCGATTGTTGTATCTAACAAAGGTGCAAAACTAACCGTGACAAGTGCTGCAAATCTGAACAGCGGAACAGAAGGCAACCTGTTCGACAACGGCTCGGAAGATCCGTCAGTAAGCACAAGCGCAACCTTGAAAAATATGAAAGGTCACGGCAAACTTAAAGATAAAATCTAAAAGAATCAGTTTATGATTATAATAAACAGGTCTCGATTTCGGGACCTGTTTTTTTATTCTGTTTACCACTACTTGATTTTTAATTTTTACCGTTACATAATGTGAATGAAGGAAGTTATCCTGTGCGTTATATTATCGCGGGATGGAGCAGTCTGGTAGCTCGTCGGGCTCATAACCCGAAGGTCGTTGGTTCAAATCCAGCTCCCGCAACCATTTAAAATAAAGAGCTTTAGTTTGGACTAAAGTTCTTTTTTATAGGAGGAAAGAAAATGCAAGTCAATGCAATTAATAATTCAGATGTAAATTTTGGTCATAAATTACCAAGTAAAAAAACATACAAAGCTATGCAGTACTATTATGAAATAATAAATGATAAAGGTACTGCAATTGAATACAATATGCTGCACCGTGAGGCGATGGCAAGACGCCATTATATAAATTACAAAAATGCAGAATCAAAATTGCTGGAAGCTGCGGAGGCGGGTGAAGGTATTTCAAAAATCAGTTATATTTCAAAGCTCGTAAAATTAAGATTTAAAGCTATGTACGAAAGAGTGGCAAGTATTTTATACTATTACTGTTAATTTTTGTGATAAAATATATATAAATTTAGGAGATATATATGCGAGTATCTGCCATACACTCATCATATATGTTTACAGGGAAGCCGCCAAAAGCGGTCAAACAAAAAGCTGTACAGGCGATAAAAGAGGTCATGACTGAAAAACCTATTGGTGAAGCTGCGGCAAAAACTGAGGCGTGGTGGCATGAAGGATTCAGAGAGGCAAAACTTATCGAAACCGAAGTCAAAGAAGGAACATACAAACCTCCTGAAGCTCCTGAGATTTATAATGACGATGGCGGAGTAAATTTTAATTATTTTAGAACTGATGAAGACGGATACATTTAATTCAGAGAAATCTCGTAGTTGCCGTCATATATTTTGACTTTTAATGTCATTGTTTCGCTTTTATAACCTTCCGGCGGCGGATTATAGCTCGGTGTTGACATCATTGCACTGTATACGGCGTCGTTTAGAGTTATGTTGGAGGATTTTGTGGCAAAATTTCTGTTTATAAGTTTGCCTGAAGAATCCACTTTAAACGTGATGGCACAGTTTCCGTCACCTATAACATTAGCAAAATTTATTTTTTTACCGATGTTATTTCTTAATGCTGCTTTGTAGTTTGCAATTTCCCGGTTAATTTCTGCCTGACTTTTAACATTTTGCGGGGTAGCGTTTCTCAATGTCGGCGGAGTCTGTGCTGTCGTAGTTGTAGTTGTTGACGGCTTTTGGGTGGTTGTCGTAGTAGTTGTTGTTATCGGTTTTTGTGTAGCTGTCGTTGTTTTTGGAGTTTGAGTTGCGGCAGTAGTTGTTTTTGCCGGAGTTGTTGTTTTTGGAGTTTGGGTATTTGTAAACTGAATATTATTCTGAACTCTTTGCAGCAAATCATTTGGAGCTCCGGGCGAGTTAATTTTTGGATTATTTGTTGAAACCGGTTTTGTCGCAGTGTTTGTTTTTGCCTGAGTTTGAGCTTTAGGCGGCTGTGTTGTTTTAGTTTGAACCTGAGCAGGTTTTGTTGTCTGCTGTGCGGGTTGAGTGTACTTTGGTGTGTCGTCTGCAACTCTTTTCGGGCGATTCAGCCACTCATCAAATTTTGACGTGATAGGGTCAGTAGCTTGTTTTTGCTCAGGTTGAACTTCCGGAACTTCAGGTTGTGCCTGAGGAACTACGACAGCTGAATTATCCCAATAGGAATCAACATTTGGAATATTTACAGGTGTTGTCTGGGCTGTTTTTGTCTGCTCCGGCTGGGCGGCTGGTTCTTCTTTAGGATTGCCAAAGATAAAAAGTGTACATACGGCAAGAACTATGCTCAAAACAAACAAGCCCAAAGATATCATATCAGATGAACTTTTAACCTTCGGAATTTCTGATTTTGGGTTATTGAATGGAGTATTGTATTCCTGACGGACAGTTCGTATTTGTGGTGCAGAAGTTGGTTGCGGCTTAACAGTTTCAGCTTGAGCCGGAGCCGGTTTTGGTTGTGGTGCCGGTGCGGGTTTAATTTCCTCAAAGGTATCATTTCCGCAATCGCAATAATCCGGTTTTTCTTCGTATTCGGTTCCGCATTCTTTACATCTGAACATCTGTTATCTGCTAATCCTTTCTGTATCTTTATAATCTCCTGCTGTACTGTACTTGCTGCTGTTAGAAACTTTAAATGAACCGACAAAGGATGTTGTCACACGTTTTGATCCTTCCGGAAAATTCAAAATTGAGCGGCCTTGATATGCTCTGATTACGGGTGCAATATACTGAATTGCGTACGGTGTATACTGAGCATTATTTGTGCAGGAGGTGTGGATGTTTGAAACTTTGCCATATTTATCAACATCAAAAGTAAATTTGAAGATTGTGCCCTGAGGGACATTCGGAAGTTTTGCATCCTGCATAATTTTGTTTTGTAAATTGGAACGCCAAATCTGCCATGCAATTTCTTCTTCCTGTGGAGTCAGAACTTTTGTCGTAGTAACGGGTGCCGGAGTCTGAACTCTTGTTGTGGCGGAAGGAGTCGTGGTTACGGCTTTTGTTCCGACAGGCGCAGATACAACCTTTGTTGTCGGAGTTGTTGTAGTTGTTTTTACGGGCGTTTGGACTGTAGTTGTTGTTGGCTGCTGAGTTTGAGCGTTTTGATACTTCTTGTTGTTTTCAAGAATTTTTTGTAAATCTATCTGCGGTGCGCTTGTTGTAACCTTTTGAGGCGTATTTACCTTTGTTGTAGTTGTTGTCGGTGTTTGCACCTTCGTTGTTGTTGTCGTTTTTGGCGTTGTTACGGCAACTTTTGTTTGCGTCGGATAGGATTGAGTTTGTGTTGTGTATTGAGGTTTTGTTTGGGTTGTTGTGTAAACAGTGCTGCTGCTTGTCGTTCTTTGAGGAACGGATGTTTGAGTGCTGACATTCACGTTTTGACTTGTTGTTGTCTGATAATCAGTTACGATGTCATTATCCATATCTTCAAAATGTATAACCTTGACAGCTTGAGGCGCAGAACTTTGGTTCTGTTCCACGGTCGGTATATTTTGGACTTCAACCTGAATTTCACTTTGAGGAACTATTTTAAAATCAGAATTATAAACCATAACAGACTTGTGCATCTTGGGCCTCATGGCGCAAATGCACAAAGTCGTTATTATGGTTAATACTGCTAATACTGTTAAAAATAGTTTGTAATTCATTATAAGTTTTCTGTCTTAGATATTAGTCCGTCGCAAGCGAAGATTTCAAACTTAGTCTGGCTAAGCATAAATGTTTCGGCAAGCAATAACGCTGTCGGAACTAATGCTGCAACACCTGCCAGCATCATACCGCCTAAGTCTCCGCCTATTGATTGCATAAAGTATGATACGTTCATTGAAAATTCAATAACAATGATTGCCATACCTATAAGGAATGATCTTCTCATTTCTTTATCTATTTTCTTTGCGCCTTCAATACCATAGATTTCAACACCGTGCTGCAGGTAGTCGCTGAAACCGTCTTGTTTGATAACGTTTGATGCCTGAACTTTCTTGTTGCATACAAATCCGTTAACGAAGTTGAAGAATGCAAAGATAATCATAAATGTTGCCAACACCAAAAATACAGGGCTGAATCTCAAACCTGAAACTCTTATCCAGCCTGCAGCTTCAGGGAAGCACATAGCCAAAGTGTTTGAAACACCATAAGCCAGGAACGGTGCGGTGATAATACCTAAAATCATTTCGCCGACACTTTTTATCATAAGGTTAAATTTCTTATCGCTTACGGATTGAATTTTTCCTTTGCTGAGAGTGTTTGCGTATCTTCCGATCCATTGTTGATATTCTCTTATAACGTGTTCAAAATCCTCTCTGTATTCGATTTCGTTAAGTTCTTTTCTTGTTTCAACACTTGTATTTTTAAAGTATCCGCAGGCAAGTGCCAGAGTTGCGGCTGTTCCGACAAAGAACAATGATATCAATACAGCGAAGAACGGCATTGAGTTTGGTCCCATGTAGTAATTAACATTTATGAAGTATATTGCCACATAGAATAATGATGCCAAAACAATCATAAACTGTTCAGCAATTCCTGAAACATTGGTGCCCTGACCTAATCTGTTTTGCATAAACAAGAATACGCCCTGCTTCATAACCAAGCCGATTCCAAATACTATGAATGCGTATATGAAAATCAACTTCAGGTTTGTCGGCATTTGGATAATACTTCCGGCATCTTCCAGCGGCAAACCTGTTATGTAGTTAGAAATACCAAATGCACAAATATAAGAAGCCAGGAACAATGCTATATGAAGCATAATTCCGCCTTTTGAATTCATTGAAATTTTTTGTTTTAAGTCATTAATTTTTGCACCGATTTCTTTCACAATAGATACACGTGCCTGTTCAATTTCATTTTTACGCTGATCAACCTTGAGTCTTGCGGCAGCATTAACGTCATTGCCGTAAATTGCTCTCATATCAGCTTCTGTCATTTGTTCCTGAGCTATTTCTCTGTTTACGGTTGCACCTATAATTTTAATCATAATAAATTCGGATGATCCGTCTATCATAATTTTACAAACCTTGTCTATTTCAAGTCTTGCAGGTATGGGTTTACCTTTAAACAAGAATTTTGTATTGTTAAATTGGTTTAAAAGTACACATTTGTTTGTTCTCGGATCATACTGAACGGTCAGCATAAAATCAAAACCGGTATTTAATTGATAGTCAAAACCGGGTTTTGAGCTGATGTTCACCAATTCCTTGTCCGAAAAAGTTTTTTCATTATTGAGTGTTGTAATCGTAAATGCCATAATTTTTCCTCACTACCTTCCTATCGCTTTTAAAAATCTTGAATTTGCTTTTTCAGCATTTTCACTGTTTGCTACAATAAGTTTTTTCTCACCCAAAACAGGATTCAGCTTGGTTTTTGCCAAATCGAGTTTTTCAGGCGGAGCATAAACAAACATCATAGACAATTCAGGAATATACTGCTTTGTTTTTTCTATATTTTTTGGTAAAGTATCCCAGTTAATCTGCTTTGGCCCTTTGCTCTCCAAATCGCCGATAACAACGATTGACGGGATATAACCTTCTTTTTTCATTGTCAAACAATGATCAACAGCTTTCTTTACGGCTTCGCCGTACGCGGTGCCGTTATCTTGCCCGTCACTTCTTGCATATGCATTTATTGCATTTGAAATGCTTTTTGAATCTCCGGGTGACCCCTCATAGATCAGATATGAACTGTCTGAAACTTTTAAAATTTTTATATCGTCTTCCGGATCTAAAATAGCGAACAGTGATTTCATGTATTGAATTTCCTGTGGAAGCATTCGCTGATTTGAGGCAGATGAATCAAGTATAAATATGATTGCTGCCTTGTGAAATTCGTCCGGTTTTATATTTTTGAACATGACAAATAACAATTTCCCTACAATTGCTATGCCTAAAATTATCAGTCCCATTGTTATAAGTCTTTTGTTCATTGTTTCCCTTTTTAGTAGTTTACCGTTACTCTGAACGGTCTTGTTAAAGTTAATTCAAGTTCTGTGAAGGATGGAATTTCAGCATCAACTCCGCGTTCTGCGCCTGAGCCAATAAGAGATGTACCTGCACCGACTCCTGCGCCGATAGCTGCTGCTGTACCCAAGCTATAGTCACCCAAAGCACCGAACAACAATCCTGCCAATGCTCCTATTGCTGCGCCGGCAACTGCGTTACCGACTGTTCTTGAAAATTTACCGTCATTAGTTACCGTAAAATCAATTTTTTCGGTTGAGATTTCATAGGTTTTATTTTCCGGTGTTACGAGTTGCGTAAATTCAATTACAACACGTCCGTTGCGTGAACCGTAGGTTGCGTGGCGGGCTTTTGTCAAAGTGCCGTATACCAGACTTCCCTGAGGTGCAACAGTTACGCCGTTATATCTCAAATCATCCGTCAAGACAGCAATTACACGGTCACCTTTATTCGCAGATGAAGTGTTTATCGGGTTTTGCAGGTAGGTTTTAATTTTTGTACCTGATTCCATAGAAACAACAGAACCTCTTAAAACAGTTGCCTGTTGGGATTTTACAGTTGTTCCGGGGGTTAAATATACCGGTTCTTCATCCGTAAACGTATAATTGTTGTAAGATGTGCTTGACGGAGATGAAATCAGTCTTTGTGCAATATTGTCATATACGTTTAGTGTGCCTGTATTGTAATATTGTGAATATGAATTCCCGTAATTTTTAAAGGATTTTAAAATATTATTATTAATTCTTTTGTTTGTATTTGAGTTGTAGTAATAGAAAAGATTGTTGCCGCTTTGCTGAACGATGGCAACTGCATAATCGCTTGCATCTCTTGAATTAACGGCATAATACGGATTCTCTTGCCTTATGGTGTATCCCTGATTTGAAATATTTGTCCTGACGATGTTTTTTGCCGTAGCTTCTGTCATATTCTGTACATAATACAGTTCGCTGAAGGCAAAACTTGCGTTCATTGTCAGAAATAAAAATGATAGTATTAATGCAAAAATTTTTTTCATATCTTTTCCGTTTCTTTTTATCTGTATTCAAGTAATACGATTTTCATTCCCCATTGTTCAAAAATTTATGGATAGGTTTGCTGAACTTCTTGCGCGGGAACGCTTTTCTGTAAAATAGTTCTTGTAGTTTGTTTTGTAGTAGTGGTTGTTCCGTCATCATTGATTTTTACAATGTAGTCAATGATATCGATAGAGAACTGTTTGTGCATAACAGGATTAAAAGCACAGATAACAAACGTTGCAATCACGGCGATTGAGATGATTGTGATGTTCATTGCTTTTAAGCTGAAATGCAAAAATTTGAATCCTAAAAATAAAACCAAAACTGCGATTAATAAAATTGTTGCCAAACCCATATTAACATCCTTTTCTTTACCTAAATTATACATACAAAATACCCGAAAAGAAAATAATGTTAACATTATTTAACTTATTTTGCTTTAAATGCACCCCACGCTTTTACATCAGCTCTTTCGTACCTTATCAGGTAATAATCGCCTGCAGGTATATATTCAATAGAGGCCTCCTGATAAATATCTTGCTCCTCATTAACCGGCGGCATACCCTGTTTTGCTCTTTTTCTGTTCGTTTTTGCAATTTCTTTTTTCTCTTTCTGGTCTCGTTTCAGGGAAGCTTTGTCGTGTACCTGTTCATATTGGGACATATCAATTTCAACCTTGAAAACAGGAATTATTGCAACAGCTTTTTTGGATTCAATAAGTATCAGAAAATCTTTCTCATCTGAAAGCGCCAACTCATAGTGTCCGGGCGGAATAACATTCCCCTGACCGTCTGATATTTCATCAACGAGTATAAGTGTCGGATAAGTTGATTCTCTCAAGCTGTATTTGTAAAACGACTGATCCCCCACAATCAATCCGGCAGTTATTTGCGGCTCCTGAGGATAGATGCGGGATTCCTTGAACAGCATTATTTTATCAACATAAATTCCTTCAAGCATTATATTTTCTCCAACAGGTTTTTAATGTTTGTTTTTATGTAGTCAAAATCTTTGTCCAAAAGTTTTTCACTTGCTACAAATATTAACGACAAATATTTCTGAGAGTTCGCTAAATCGTTTTCTTTCAATAGTAATCTGTAACTTTCCCGCATAAGTCTTTTCAAACGGTTGCGTTTTACTGCACGTTTGTGAACTTTTTTACTTACTACAAAACCGACCCTTGTTGGAGTTTCTTCTTTTTTTAAAATCCCTGCATACAAAGTTACTCCGCCCGAGTGGGTGGAGTTTTTAACTTTATATGTCGCCTGAAAGGCATTATTTCTTTTTAATCGGTATTTTTTTGGCAGCATAACTTCTGCCTTTCTAATTAAGCGCGTTCTTTAGCTGTGATAGCCAATTTATGACGACCGCGAGCTCTGCGTCTGTTCAATACTTCACGTCCGCCCGGAGTAGACATTCTTGCTCTGAAGCCGCTTACGTTTTGTCTTTTTCTTTTTGTTCCTTCTAGTGTACGTCTCATGATATTATTTCCTTTTACTATTTATTTGTCGTATAATATGAATGTTATAGTAAACAAAATTATTAGTCAACAAACAAGATAAGGAATGGTTAAATATTATGAAGAGAAACATTGGTTTTATCGGTTGCGGAAAAATGGCAAGTGCTATTATTGGCGGGATTTCGAAAAGTGACAAATACTTAGTCAGAGGTTCTGAAGTTACACCGGCAGTTGCACAGCAGGCGGCAAGTCGATTGGGAATAGAAGTTTTTGCGGACAATAAAAGGTTGGCATTAATTTCGGATGTAATTTTTATTGCCACAAAACCAAATCAGGTAGAACTTGTGTTGAAAGATATATTACCGAGAATTGAAGGTACGGATAAACTGATTGTTTCTATTGCAGCAGGTGTAACAACAGAAAAGATAGAAGGTGTTTTGGACGATGCGAGAGTTGTAAGAGTTATGCCAAATACTCCCGCACTGGTAAAACTCGGAATGTTCGGTGTTTGTTGCGGCTCTTATGCGACACTTGAGGATGAAGAATTTGTTGTTGATATGCTCAATTCTATCGGTAAATGTATTACTGTTGAAGAAAGACAAATGGATTTAGTGACTGCAATTTCCGGCTCAGGCCCTGCGTTTTTCTATCAGGTAATTGAGGATATGGCAAGAGCAGGTGAAAGATTGGGACTTGAATATGATAAGGCACTTACCCTTGCAACTCAAACTGCGTTAGGTTCAGCTCAAATGGTATTTGAAAGAGGGAATGTTCCTGTTCAGACTTTAATAGATAATGTTGCAACAAAAGGCGGCTGCACCTTTGTCGGAATTTCTGAGATGAAGGCAAAGGATTCTGCACAGATGTTTTATGATGTCATAGGCAAAACAGCACGCAAAGCAAACGAACTCGGTCGGGGGTAAATAAAATAACCTCTCCTAGTCTTTTATCCAGCGGAAGCTTTTAACGTAGTTGTTTCCGTTGATGTCACCGTAGATTTCGGCTTTAAAGACTCGCAAAACATTATCTCTGTCAAAGTTAGGTATTTTTCTTATATTACTTGTTGATGCCGGGTTAATATCGTTGATTTTTATGCCCGGGATAGTATTAAATAAAGTGTTCAAAGAAGCGTTTGCAATCTTACCCAAAATTGTTGAGAAGTTCTTGGAAAGTGCGCCGTAGATTTCCATATCAGCAACGAGGGTAGCAAGGTTGTAGCTTCCTGTCATATACATACTCAAATCTTTTCCGCTTGAATATACGTTGATATTGTCGGCAATGCCGTCTTTAACATGGACATCACCCCTGATACTGCTGAACTGTCCGGTTTTTAAAGGTGTGATAAGGTCAATAATACCGTTAATTGAAACGCCTGTAATTCCGCCTGTAATCAGGTTTCCTGCTTTCAACAGGTATTCCAGAGATCCTAGTTTCGGCATCCTTCCGTCAGTAACTTCAAAATTACCGTCGCCATATAGAGTATTTACGCAATCGATGCTGGATAGTCCTTTACAGCCGGCACTGAGGTTACCGGTAACCGTACCATATATTTGCCCGGGCATTTCAAAGAAGTCTT
>JAEEGF010666988.1_pt1 | contig 11228 bp, 9 predicted proteins | sample 9134171 | NCBI WGS metagenome assembly JAEEGF01 (sample SAMN16246542, study PRJNA631951) | gut metagenome | biome: gut microbiome; feature: rumen; material: AP-attached | host: Bos | place: Iran: Karaj | collected 2018-10
TACTGATAGGTTATGGACAGGGATTTCAACCTTTATGTGGTTTTAGCTATGGAGCTAAACTCTATGCCCGTGTACGTGAAGGTTTCTGGTTTTGTGTGAAGGTGGGTACTGTTTTTTTGTTTATTGTGGCAGTGTTTGGTTTGATTTATGCTGAAGAGGTGGTGGCATTGTTCCGTAATGATCCAGAGGTAATTAGGGTAGGAGCTGCCGCTTTCCGTTGGCAATTACTTACCTATCCTTTAGGAGCTGTAGTGATGTACAGCAATATGATGATGCAGACCATCCGTAAGCCCATCCGTGCCAGTGTGTTATCAGCTGCTCGTCAAGGTATCTTCTTCATTCCTGCTATCTTGATTATGCCAAGATTATTTGGTATGGCAGGTGTAGAGGCAACACAAGCCGTAGCAGACTTGCTTTCATTTCTTTTGGCTATTCCGTTGTGTGGTAGTGTTTTAAAAGAACTGAAGAACTCAGACCGGAAAGAGTAAGCTCTCACTAAACAGATGTCGTGTACTCATAATTGATATATTATCTCTCGCATGCTTTGGCTCAACTCCTGCTCATTGACATTAGCCCCTAACCACCAACAACTATCTGAATGGGTTTATAGGTTATTGTTGAGCCAAAAGCGTGCAGCAGTAAATCAGAGTTATTATTCTCAAATAAACTCTTTTCATTACCTGAAAAATAGCTTACTAGTCTTCTTAAGCCTCAGTGTCTTGTTTCTTCAGGTTTTTGCAAACATTCTCAAGTTCTCTCACGGTAGATGCTTCGTAGTGTACACCGTTGCAAACGACGATTGCATTCAGCTTCATGCGAGAATACTTGCTGGTACGTCCACCTTTCTTGGGGTTCAATTCGTCTTGAGCCTCAAGTAGCTCGGCTGGAGTGATGTTTAGTGCATCAGACAATCTCTTAATGGTACTAAGAGTAGGGTTACGCAGACCTGCATAAAGGTTAGCTTGCTTCAGGCCTGCTTTCTGTGCCAGCTGGCTCTTGTTCATGCCATTTTGCTTCAAGAATTTTTCTACGTTCAGCATAATATATCAAATTATAAGATTAACTTGGTGCAAAATTAACATATTATTTGACATAAACAAAAGTTTGCATGTTTTTTTTTATGCATAAATATATAAAAATGTTGTATAACACGCTTTTTAACTGCGAGTTTCCTTTTTCTCCTTGTATTCTTGAACAACGCGTCGTTTGCTCATTAGAATTTGCCATCGATAAACCAGACAAGTAATGATAAAGTAGATACCAGTTTGTAACCAGAGTACGTGATACTCAGTGGCTACCTGATTGAGATTAGCACCCATTGTATTGATACGAACATAGCCATTAATGCCAAATGTTGAGGGAAATAAATATGATACCAATTTCCAAAATACAGGAATGCCACTGCCAGGCCATGAGATACCACTGACAAAGAGCAGGGGCACTGACATGAATGCAAACAAGATAATGGTCTTTTCACGCCCTCTTACCATCACAGAAACCATCATGGCAAAGAAGGTGATAGCTAATACATAGGCTCCCACAAACCACATGAGATCCAATGGATGTGGTATCTGGGGCAGACTAAAGAATTTTGGCACACAAACCAATATCCATACAGATGCCAGGGCATAGACCATGATATAGCACAGGGCTTTACCCAAGACGATACGCATAGTGCCGTGGTAATGCTTATTATAGGGCACCAATGAATGGAACTTGTTTTTTTCCACTGCAGTACCTGCTGACATACCTACACCCAAGACCAATGTCTGTTGTAAAATTAAGATTAACACAGCTGGCAAAAGGAAACCATCGTAACCACTGGCAGGGTTGAACATGGAAACATATTCATAATCGATAGGCGAATTGTTAATGTCTTCGTCTTTGACCGTGGTCAAGGCATTGTTGCGTTGAACCTTGATGTCCTTGTTCATTTCCAGAGAAACATAGGTACTGCTTTGATACAAAGCTTTATAATAGAACATGCTACTCATATCGCAATAGATGTCTACATGTGCCTGTTCCCAATGATTGATGTTGTTGATATTTAGACTGAAGCCAGAAGGGATACGTAAAATGCCACGTGTCTTGTGCTCACGCAAGGCCATTCGAGCCTCTTCCATATCGGTGCTATAGGCAATGATGTCCACGTCAGAAGTGGCATCTATCTTTCTAATGAACTCACGACTCAAAGCAGAGTGGTCCTCATCCACAGCAATGACGGGTACCTCGTGCACCACCTCCTGGGTATAAATGAAGCCATAGAGCAGGGGATATGCCAACGGTACAAGGATGAAGAAAATCAACACACCCTGGTCTTTAAAGACATTCTTCATCTCCCTTTTCCAGATGTATGCTACATCAAGTAATCCTTCAACTATTGTGTCAAACAAACTGCTTTTCATCGTTCTATGAAATGTATTTATAATACAGATATGCTTTGTTCAATCGCTTCAGTGCAAAGAGTGGAAGCAACATGAATAACAACAGGGCCAAGTAGCTCCAAGAGGAGTAAACCATAGGATAACCATTCAGGGCTTGATCAGCGTATATCTTGTAATAATGTCTTAACGGAAACAGATTGGATAATGCCTGTAGGGTGGGATGCATCGCCATAACGGGGAAAGTAAAGCCTGCAATGGAGAATGACAATACGGCCCATAAAGTAGCTACACTCATGCCCAGTCTCAGAGTAGGTATCATGGCAATAAAGAACAAACCTACAGCCTGACTGGCCAATACGAATAGCACCATAGCCACCAGCATTGGCCAGAAGCCATTATTCAGCGGATAGTTCAGATAGCCATATAGGATGGATAGGTAAAGAATGCCTAACATTATGAAAACCAAGGTCTGTGGCAATAACTTACCCACCACGACCGTCACGATGTTATGATTTGCTGTTGCCAACAACTCCCGTCCGTTTTCCTCCTTGATTTCCACACCAATTGCATAGGTAGTAAGCAGGAAAATCATCATCATCATGATAGCAGGTAATAGCATGTTATTCAGGTACATACCATAATTAATCCAAGGATTGCCCAGGGGGTGTACATCAATAACAATGGGTTGTATCAATACTACAGCTTGCTCGTCGGTAAAGCCCCTGCCTCTAAGTACCTGACGTTGAGCAGAAGCTTTGGCCAATTCACTGCCCATCTTGAAATCTTTCATACCCATTGAAGCAGCCAGCAAGACGGAATTATTGGTATAGAATGAGACCTTGGGTTGCTTACGGGCATTGGCATCTTGTGAGAAACCTCTTGGGATATAATAAAAACCGTAGATTTTGCCTTCCTGCATGGCAGAGGTAGCATGGGCGATGTCAGTGTAATGCTCCACGATATTCGACATCTGGAATGCATCAAGGGTGCGTACCAGGTTGCGTGAAGTGGCACTCTGGCTATCCATATTTACCACGCCCACAGGATATTCCGTTGGGGAACCTGCCTGCATGATGGTGGCAAAGAAGATGAACGCCATGATGGGTGCAACAAATAGGCCGAACAGGTAAATCCAGTCGGATATTAGGCGTTTACACTCACGCATGAAGATTTTTACTATAGGCCATTGTCCGTTCATTTCTTCAGAATAACTGACATACCTGGACGCAAGCCATCTACCTGCTCATTAGGACGAGCCTTCACCTCGAATGTCTTGAGGTCATACTGACCTGTAGTCTTAACTGCCTTCCATGCTGCATAAGTACCCAGATCCTTCATATAATAAACCTTCAGATTGATTTCACGATTACCCAGTGCTGGAACGAAAGCTGTGATAGTCTGACCTTGTTGGATGCTGGTCAGCAAATCCTCACGCACATTGAATGTCACCCACTTATCGTCCATCATGGCAATACTCATGATGGGTGAGCCGGAACCCACCAGTTCACCCAACTGAGGGTAAGTTTCTGTTACCTCACCATCACAAGGAGCCAAAAGGAAAGTCTCATCGATGTAAGCATTCACCTCAGCTACTGCACCTTTGGCACGAGCCACCATAGCAGCTGCTGCTGCCTTATCTTCTCTTTGTGCACCATTTACTGCCATCTCATATTGAGATTGAGCGGCTTTCTCGGTTGCCACAGCTGCGTCGTATTGAGCTGATGCCTCATCCAACTTTTGGGTTGCTATGACGCCTTCCTCATGCAGACGCTTCACACGGTCGAGGGTCTTCTTGGCAATGTCCACACCCACCAGTGCTTTCTGCCACATGTTGTAAGCACCTTGAATTTGTTCTTGACGTGTCCCGTTGATAGCTTTTGCGTTCTGTGCCTCTGCTGCTGCTGTAGCTGCCTCTGCTTGAGCCAGTTTAGCTTCTACATCAGGAGCTTCTAAGATGGCCAAGGTATCCCCCTTGCGTACCATGTCACCCTCTTGCTTAAGCATACGCATCACTCTGGCTGGTACTTTGCTGGATACCCTAAATTGACTTACTTCCACTTCTCCTTGTATGATTTCAGGGCCTTTGCGTAGCATGAAAAAACCTACGCCTGCCACTACTATAATAACCGCTACCAAGGCTATGATTGCCAAGATAATGTCTTTGTTTTCACTGCTTTTCATTGCTCTATAATATTTAGATGGTGTTAACTTTTAATGATTGACGTCTAAGATACCTAATGCCTTCTGGAGATAGATTTCCGTCAGTTTGATGTCAATCTGAGCGTCTATCTTTTCTGACAGGGCTTGTAGCCAGGCGGTATGAGCCTCCAGGGTGGTGGTGGCAGGTATCATGCCCTCACGAAAACCGATATTAGCGGTTCGTAGATTCTCCTCAGCTTTGTCCATGTTCTTGACGGACATGTTGTAACGCTTGATAGCCTCGTTCACTTTCAAAGCAGACTGATTGACCTGCAATTCTATTTTCTCGCGTGCATCGTCAAACTTGAAGCGTTGGATATTTGCCTCTGCTTTGGCTTGTTTCACCTTATACATACCTTCTCCCCAGTTCCAAATAGGCACTGAGAGCATCACGCCCACATGCCATGAGCCTTTAAGTTTGTTCTGGAAGCTGTTATATACATTAGGATTGGTCATTAGGTAACTACCAATGAGCGATACTTGAGGTAACATTTCGGCACGGGCTACATTAATTTTCTCCTTATATATTTTATTAGCGAGTTCCAAGCTCTTCAACTCAGAACGGTTGTCGTAAGCCGTTTGCATATCGAACTGAGCTGTTTGAGGAGCAACCTCTAAACTATCTGACTGCTCATCAGTAAGATGTATATCAGAGGTTAGGTCGATGCCACAAATCTGACAGAGTAACATCTTAGCCAGACTTAAGCCATCTTCTACCTTCGTGAGCGTCAACTCTGCTTCGTTCTTCTTTACGGCAATGCTCAAGCCATCGGCACGGGTAGCAAAACCATTGTCAATCATTTTGTTCACATCGCTCTCCAATTGTTCCAACAAAGCCAGGTAATTTTGTGCCAACTGATACTTGTGAGCTAATGATACCACCTGCCAATAAGCTTGATCCACGTTCAAAATAACTTCCTCCATGCCCGTAACATGTTGTGTAGTAGCCAGTTCCTCAGCATAACGGGTAATCTTGTCGTAAGCGACAATCTTACCACCCATAAACACGGGTTGCAATAATACCAGGGCACCGCCAAACATATTCCTATTGTCGGTTTCAAAAGCGTTCAGGATACTTGGACCAATGCCAGCCAACGTACTACCCAAAGGGGCGAGGGTGGTAGAAAGGGACTGAATCAAGGGAGCCATCTGAGGCATCGCCTGAGCTAAGGCCTGTGCATGAGCCTGTAAATCATTCTGGATGGCACCTGCAATGGCAGGAGTCTGTGCTAATTTACCACGAGTGTTCTCATCCAACAACTGTATTTGCCGTTGACTACGCACATAGCCAGCCATCAGACTCACCTTTGGCAGGTAGTTTGTAACGGCAGCTTTATGTTGATAATGAGCAGCATTGATGTTCTCTTGAGAAATCAGTAATTCCTTGTTGTTGGCTATGGCCAAGTTACGACAACTGTCGAGCGACAATTGTATCGGTTGTGCTTGTGTTGAGCTGGCCGATAGTACAAAGAATCCAAAAACAGTCAATAGTTTATTCATATCTCAAAATCCTCTCTTTTCAAAAATCGATGCAAAAATAGCATATTAATTCTTAAATATAGGACAGGAAATGTCCTTTTTTTCGGGGGATTAGAGAAATAGTTTAGTTTTAAAGGAAAAAAGGCACATTCAGATTTACTTTCTCAGCACCCAAGCTGCTTCGAATAATCCTTTAGCTTGGAATTGTTGAATGGCACGATAAGCATCGGCTTCCTTCTCAAACGATTCCACGCTAACACGTGCTTTTCCATCACCAATGATAGCCTTAGCTTTTGAATAGCCTTGTTTCACCAGGTCTTCTGCAGCTTTCTGTGCAGCTTCCGGATTACCCACACTAGCCACAATTACATTGTAGAGCTTTTGAGTAGAAGTAGGGGAAGGGGCAGGAGTAAGGGCAGGACTAGGAGCTGGAGTAGGTGTAGGAGCAGAAACTTGAACAGGAGTCGCTGCTGGAGTAGCTTCTATCTGAGTAGTTTCTATAGGATTTTCTTTTATTTCTGCTTGAGACTCAGTAGTCTGTGCATTGACTTCTGCCTGATGAGTCACAATTGAACTCATGTTTAATGACTCTTTCAGTACCTCTTTAGGCAATACACTTGCCTCTGTGTTGTTGATTCCGGTATCCTCATAGGGTGAACTGATTAAGAAAAAGCCTACGATAAACAATACGATAGCCGCTACTGCAGCCATTTGAGGGATGTACTTGTTGAAACTCATTACAAGCGCTTTCTTAAACTTTGTTTCAGATTGTCTTTCTGAAATGTGCTCCTCAACAACTGAAGGTTTCTCAACAACAGAAGACTTCTCGTTAACTGAAGGTTTCTCTTCAACTGAAGGTTTCTCAACAATACTCGGCTTTTCCTCAATGACAGGCTTCTTCTCACTAACCTCAGGTTTTATACTGATGATTGTGGCACCCTTCTCTTCCTTAGGTTTTGCAGTCACAGTCTTGGTTACTACAGGTTGCTCTGTTTCCTCTTGCTTAGCTTGTAAATCCTTCAACTCCTGCATCTTAAAGGTATCTAAGCCATAAAAGCCAGGTGTGGAGATGCGATTGTCAAAGGGTGTGAACTCATATTTGCCATGAATGTTGAAATGCAATTCGCCAACATTCTCCAATTCCATACTTCCTGTTTCGTACAAGGAAGCTGTTAGTTCCTTAGCTTGCTGTTGAATCATTTTAACGGCATCAGGGAAAGTGGTGCCATAAACCGACATGTAAGACTGAGCCAACAGTCCGTCGTTGATACGAAGTTGCGGATTAAAGCCCAACACACGCATAGGAGGTAGAAAAAGATGTTCTTCTTCCACCATCTGAGCTGGATTGTAATGAGCGATGAAACCGCCGAAATTTGGGATGATTACGCAATCATTCTCCAGCAACAAATTGGCAATATGTTTGGCTAATTCATTCATATTCGAAGACAAAGTTAAGAAGAAAATTTTATACTATCAAAAAAAAAGCTTATTTTTGCAGCAAAGAAAGTGAATGGAGTGATTAAATGAGAACAACGAGTTACATTTTAGTCCTTTTGTTAGTGTTTTTTGCCTCCTGTCGCCAAGGTGGTAGTCGCCTTTTACACATGTCAGAAGACAAAGTTGCCAAGCAACTTTTGCAGGGTGTGTGGGTTGACGACGCCTCAGATATGCCATTCTTTCTCGTTGCAGGCGATTCGCTCCTCTATGCTGGCCAGGATGCTACTCCTATGGCTTTCAAAATTATACGCGATTCCATTTACTTGTTGGGTATTGACACTATATCCTACAAGATAGAACGTCAGGGTGAAAACACTTTCTGGATACGGACCGACACTGATGACATTGTCAAGCTGTATCGTTCAGAAGATGCTGTAAATGAGTACGCTTTCAGGTCAAATCAAAAAACTGATGAGGTGAATGTTGTCCAAAAGAAGATGCAAAAAGACAGCATCATAGTTTATGATGGTGTGCGTTATCGTGGTTATGTGTTCATCAATCCTTCCAAGTATAAGGTGATTCGTACGTCACTCGATGATAATGGTATGGCCATAGAGCGTGTTTATTACGATAATATCATCCATATCTGTGTGTATGAAGGTGCTCATGAACTTTATGGAAGAGACATCGATAAGAAACTGTTTGCCAATTATATGGATGCAGAGGTATTGCCTGTTACTATCCTGTCGGATATGGATTTTATAGAGGTGGATGCTGAAGGTTATCATTATAGAGCCATCCTGACAATCCCTGAAAGCTCTGTCACTTATAACATGTCTTTGACTATTTCACCTCAAGGCCAATTGCAGATTGCTCCAGAAGAGAGTTAAATGCCCCCCTCATTGTTTATTTTTCTTTGAGACCTTTTTAGGACCTTTGTTTTTCGATTGATTGGAAGTTTTATTGGATTTTTGAGGAGTGCGAACCTTCTTCTTGGGATTATAGGCTGGTGTATCGCCTAGTTCCTCAGGTACGGGAATCTTATATATGCTCTTTCCCAGAAAGTCTTCAATTTTTCCGAAATCTGTTTGCTGTTCATCGCTCACGAACGTGATGGCCAAACCATCGTTGTTGGCACGAGCCGTTCGACCTACACGATGCACATAATCCTCACAGTCGAAAGGCACGTCATAGTTGATAACTAAGCGGATATCATCTACATCAATTCCTCTGGAGAGAATGTCAGTCGCTACCAGAATGTCAATCTTGCCTGCCTTGAAACGATACATCACGTCATCACGTTGCGATTGCTCAAGGTCGGAGTGCATGGCATCTGCATTCAAGCCCTTTGTTTTCAAGGCATTCGCCAATTCTTTTACCTTGATTTTCTTTGAGGCGAAGATAATCACACGCTCAGGCTTGGTTTCTTGAAACAAACTACGGATAATCTTTAGTTTTTGTGTTTCATGGCAAATGTAAGCAGCTTGGATAATCTTGTCGGCTGGTTTTGATACGGCAATCTTTACCTCCACAGGGTCAACCAGGATATTCTTGGCCAATAGTTGAATCTTCTCTGGCATGGTAGCGGAGAACATTATTGTCTGTCTCCACTTGGGCAAGAAGTTCACAATCTGCATGATGTCGTCATAGAAACCCATGTCGAGCATGCGGTCTGCCTCGTCGAGGATAAAGAAACTTACTTTAGAGAGGTCGACGTATCCCAAGCTCAAGTGCGCCAACAGTCTGCCAGGTGTGGCAATCACCACATCGGCACCCATTGTCAGTCCACGTTTTTGTTGAGCAAACGCCACACCGTCACCCCCACCATAAACAGGTACGCTACTTACATCCATGAAATAAGAGAAACCTTGCATTTGCTGGTCAATTTGCTGAGCCAATTCTCGGGTAGGAGCCATGATGATGCAATTGATGGCATCTTCGGGCAGGTCGCCTGTAGCCAGTTTGTCGAGTACGGGAAGTAGATAGGCAGCTGTCTTGCCCGTGCCTGTTTGAGCCACACCAATCAGATCGCGACCTTCCAACAAAACTGGTATCGCCTGTTCTTGGATGGGGGTACAATCTTCAAAATGCATGTCCCAAAGGGCATCCAGCACATCATCATGTAAGTCAAGATCTTCGAATTTCATTTCTTTTTACCTCTCATTTCGGCCGCAAAATTAGTTATTTTCCCCCAATAAAACCTAAAAAACAGGTAATAAACTGGCTAAAATATGTTTTTTAGCATATTTTTCTTGGTGGTTATCTGAAAAACCTTTTACTTTGCACCTGATTTCGTGAAGAAATTAGGATAAGAATGAACGACTCCGGTCGTTGAATCTTACTTTAGTATTAACTAAAATCAGATTACATGAGGCATTATGTAAAGTGGTTTTTTGTTGTATTATTGATTAGTTCCTTGACATCATTTATTGAGAAAGACAGACCCGTAACAGGGTTGAGCATTGGAGAATATGCGCCTGACTTTTTTATCAGTGACGATGACTCCGATGAACTGGATGCTGTACACAGAAAGCTTTCTAGTCTGCGTGGCAACTGTGTACTGGTGAATTTCTGGGCTTCATATGATGCACCCTCGCGTATCCGCAATATAGAAATGAGTCGTGCGTTGAATCAGAAAGATGCCCAGCATGAAGTAGAATTCGTTTCCGTGTCGTTCGACGAATATGCGTCAATTTTCCGTGAAACGGTTCGTAAGGATGGTATAGTCGGTGCTGGTTGCTTTGTGGATACGGCTGGCGAAAAATCCGGAATCTTCAGGAAGTATGGCCTGAAGGGTGGATTGACGAACTACTTACTGGATGAAAATGGTATGATAATTGCCAAAAACATCTCGGTTGCAGAGCTTTCGTCTTATTTGAATAAGCGTCATGTTTGATGCTTTTAGAACAAGTAAGAAGATCGTTTACAAACAATTGAGGACTGATACAACAAAATGACGAAGCTCGTTTGGAATCTTTCCAAGCGGGCTTTTATTGGTTTTATAGGGTGGGTTATAAAAAAAGCGACCACCTTTCCACGCTTGGAAGGTAGTCGCTTTCGACTGAAGCAATTATTTATTGTTAAATACAATAACCGTTAGAATTTGAAGTCGATACCCAGACCAATCACATGGTTTGTTCTGGAGAACACCTCCTTGCCAAAGCTGGCTTGTTTCTCATAGTCAGAATAGATAGAGCAGAAGTAACCGGCATTCAGGCGAACCTTCTCGCTGATGTTCCATGCGCCACCCAAGCCCACGCTATAACTATCGCAAGCAAAAGAAGTGTCCTGCTCGTAACCATCGCTCAGACCGTAGTCTGTGCGCTGACCACCACAACTGATGGTGAACTTCTCGTTAATATCATACTCAATACCAGCCAGGAACTCATGCGTACCATGCTTCAACTCCTTCTGACGGTCGTTGGCCATCTTGGCGTTCTTGTCGTCGAAGAAGTGGTATTCAAGGGTAGCGCGCAATTTTGGAGTAAACTCATAACCTACTGCAAAGGTAAGCAATGCAGGCATGTCATAACGAGTCTTTGCTCCATCCTGGTAAGGAGCAGTGTAAGCATCAAAGCCACCACCCATCTTTTGTTGAATACCAGTAGCAATGGCACCTGCTTGTTCTGCACTGATAGCACCTGCCATCACCAGTTGTGTCAATGGCTTCGCCACCATCTCGTCGGTATTCAAGCCAGCTTCCAGTACGTTCGTATCATTCTTCGTACT
>JAEEGF011107884.1_pt1 | contig 11228 bp, 11 predicted proteins | sample 9134171 | NCBI WGS metagenome assembly JAEEGF01 (sample SAMN16246542, study PRJNA631951) | gut metagenome | biome: gut microbiome; feature: rumen; material: AP-attached | host: Bos | place: Iran: Karaj | collected 2018-10
GAAAGCGGTCAAAATCTCACCGCTTGAAGCCATGAAAAACGAGTGACGGATTCCGACAAATACAGTAAAAGAGGCAGGCAGAGGAAAAAATGAGCATAACAATCAACATTTATTATACGGGAATAGAAAACGGCGACGCCACCGCGTTTGCGGAGGAAATGGAGCAAAGCGGCATTGCGGACAGAATCAGAGCCGAGGAAGGCAATCTGAGGTATGAATACTTTGCGCCGCTTTACGACAAAAAGACGGTTTTGCTGATTGACAGCTGGAAAAATCAGGAGGCGCTTGACATTCATCACGCCTCGCCCATGATGAGCGAAATCGCCGCGCTTCGCGAAAAATACGATTTGCATATGAGAGTCGAAAGATATACGGGCGATGATTCTCAGCCGGACGACAGAAAGTTTGTCAGAGAATGACGAAGCGGAAGCACGAAGAATAATCTTTAACGAGGGAATACCCGATAATATTAAAACCGGACCGAAGTTAATCGGTCCGGTTCTTTACTTTCGGAAGGCTGTAAAACATACAATAATATAAACGATGCATATGCAGATGTTTAAACTGAGGTATAAAAATGACCGATAAATTCAACAATATCTCTATGAACGTCAGAAGGATGATATCTTTCAATTATCCTAAGAACATAATATGGAGTGATTACCGTAAAAGTAAAATGTTCAAAAAACCGCGTGCTCGGGTCAGAAAGTGTCTAACACTTGTGTCTAACGATTGTCTAACACTTTTTTGGGGGTTGTCTAACACTTGTCTACGGAAACAGTTGATTTTCAGTATCAAATAGAGTATCATTAATACATAAAGTCAATATAAGGAGACAAAAAATATGAAGAAAATTCTCGCTGTTATTCTTTCGGCAATATTTGTTATGGCTATGGCTGTTCCCGCGTTTGCTGCAGGAAACGAAATCGTCAAAGCCGAAGCAACATTCGCTTATCCCAAAGCAGGAGACAAAGTTGAATTCAAGTCACTGCCTGTAGGCGATTCTGATGCTTACTCAGCAAAAATAGACAGTATTTACTATATGGATAAAGACTATAATGCAGTTCATCCCGCTGCAGGCGACACCTATATTGAAGGCACTCACTACCGCGTGAGAATCAAATTCGCCGAAAACACCGGATATCATATTTCCGGAAACTGCGAGTTTTGGGTAAACGGTGAAAAGCAGATAGGCAGCGTAGGAACAAATCTTGCGGAAATATCTTTTATCGTTGCAAAGGACGGCTCACTTGATCCCTCAACAGGCAAGCCGTTTGATTCCGTTCCCGGTGACGCGGAAGAAGAACCCGAACTCAACATTTTCCAGAAAATAATCGCTTTCTTCAAAAATCTCTTTGAAAAAATCGGTCTTTTCTTCAGCTCTCTGTTTCCGAAAGTTTAATCTTTAATCATCACGGCTCCCGTTTTTCGGGAGTCGATTTTTATTCTTTCTATTTGTTCAGCATAGAATACTTCTGCATTAAGCCGATAACTTTCGGCTGAGTCAGAGCAACTCTGAGAATATAGTTAAGATCGTTTTCACTGAGATATTCGGGTTCAATGAGATATTTCTCCGCGATAAGTCCAAGAGAAAAGATGAATTTGTTTCTGCCTTTTTTAGTCAGCAGTTCCTCTTTCGCTTCCAGGGCTTTGACTTTATCCTGATACATCCTCAGTTTTTTCGCATTTGCTTCCTGCTCGGAAGAAAGCTCATTAATCTGACTCTTCGCGTTTCTGGACATGGTTTATTCCTCCCGGTTCGGAAACAGTGCGCTTCGCGAAAGCTCTCTTAAGATCGTCAATGCTCTTGCCGTTCTCACGCATAAAAGCGAGAATCTCTTCATCCTTAGCCGCGGATTTCTCCGCTTCAAGCTCGGCGTTGCGTTTCTGAAGTTCGGATATTTTAGCTTTGCAATCGGAAATTCTCTGATTGTTTTTCAGAATGCTTTCCTCAATTTTCTGTATTTTGGGATTCATAATTATTCCTCCTTGTTGTAAATATTTTCATTTTTATGACGGCTGTGACGGCTGTGACAGCTGTTTTGGGGTACCGTTTAAGCCGTCATTGCTGTCATTGCTGTCATTTTCGGGCGTATCACGATAAAGACGGATCCATCTGCTGACACTTGTTCTTCCGCTGATATAGTTGATATTGAAGCGGTTTTTCAGTTCGGAAGAGTTAACATTGAGCGTCTTGGTTATCATATTTACTGGTATGACGGCTCCGGATTCTTCGATAAGGTCGCTCGGAGTTCCGATCCATTCGGGATTCTCATCAGTAATCAGATTGACAATTTTCATCAGCTCGGGATCAATCCTTGTCTCGAAAGTTTCAACTTCGCGTTCGGTCATCTCCCAGCAGAGTGTGTCGGTGTTTCTCACAAGCAGCAGTTTCTGGTCCGGCATATCTCTGCCGACAATTGAGAGTTCGGCGTTGTTGTCGGTACGGTTTTCTTTAGTAAGAACCATCGCTCCGTCCGCGCAGCCGAGTATTCCGGTTGTACCCGAAATCATTTCATAGATATCGGTTGCCTTCTGCTTCCTGGTATGATGAACAGCGAGAATACAGATTTTGTTTGAATCGGCAAACTGTTTCAGTCTTGAAATGACTTCGTAATCGCCGGCGTAGCTGTATCCTTCGTGAGTGTTCTCTCTTACCTTCTGCAGAGTATCGATAATGATGAGATTTGTATTCGGGCGGCCTCCGAGATAATGCTCCAGCTGAGTTTCAAGTCCGTCGGTTATTGTGCCGGCGTTTATGGCGAAATCCAGCTTGTCGGTTCCTTCCACTCCGAACATCGTGCTCATTCTTTTCTGAAGGCGGCTGAGATCATCTTCGAGAGCAAGATACAGAACATTACCCTGAGTAACCTTCATACCCCAAAACGGAATACCCATACTCACGTGATAGGCAATCTGGCCCACAAGAAAACTCTTGCCTACCTTCGGCGCGCCTGCGAGAATCTGAACGCCCGGATAAAGAAAGTTTTCGATAATCGGTGGAGTACCTTTGAACGAATAGCTGTAAAGATCGTTAAGGTTGGTGACAGACAGGCACGGCTTTGCCGGGACAAACCCCGCCTCTCTCTTATCCTTTTCCGCGAGATAAATCTTCACTTCCGAAAGAGGGTTGCAATCATCATCGTCCTGTGCTATACTCAATTTGTTAGTTTTAGGTGACTGTTCCGTGCCTGCGCCAACAGGCATACCGGGAACGGTCATTTCTGTTTTTGCGAGGGATGTTGTGTCAGCCATCACACCACCTCGCTTTTCTTTTTCTGATTTTGCAGTTCATAATAATCATCCTTTCATAATTTGATTTGAGTTTTGCCTCTCAATATATAGCTGTGGGAGAAGGTCAAAGTTGACGCTTTTTGTAAAATTTTTCTAAGATGAGTCAAACATTATATGTTCCTCCTTTGAATTGATTATTTATATTGACCCTGACGGGAGAATATATCTGATGTTGATAAGCCCCTCAATATATAGCTGTGGGAGAAGGTCAAATGTAAGGATTTTCTAAAAGTTTTTTCAATAGGTAGCCAACGGGAAAGCGAAAAAAAACCATAAACGAAAAATATTTTTGGCCGAATCTCTTGTTTGCCCCTTCAATTTACAGTTGAGCATACGTTATTTTTGACACCCCTGTTTTTCGAAAAAATTTTAACCGCATCGCTAATCCCTTGATTATACAGGGATAGCAATGCGGAATTTTTTTGAAAAATATTGAACTTTTCTCAGATTTGTGCTATATTTTCTATATTATCATATCACGATTGGATTGATTGACGTGCTTGATTTTGATTATTCAAATGAAATAAACAGAATTAAGAAACTGGTAGCAGAATGTTACGCAATCTCCGGCGGCAGCTTTCGAATCGAAGGGCCTTCCGGAGCAGGAAAGACTTACCTTGTTTCACAATATATAAAAAGTCATTCGCGGAACTGCCTCTATTATTCCTGTAAAGAAGCTCATACCCGTATGGCAAAAAAAGTATTTCTCGATATGTTCTACCCCGGGGATGAAGCTCCTGAAAACTGGAACGAAGTATTTGAAAAAGTCAAATCTTCCGGAAACGGAAAATTACAAATATTATTTATTGACGACTACTCTTACTGCAATGACTCAGATTTTATTAATGGAATCCGTCAATTATTGTCACGTTCTAAGTTGGTTATAATATTTATTTGTGAGGAGTATAAGCCTAATCGGTATGGAGGAAAACAAACAGGAACTGTTTTCCGGACAATCTGGCATTTCAAAAAAGCATTGCCGAATTACAGCAATCAGGACATATCGAGGTTATTTGCAATAACCGGAGGAAACATCTCGGCGGCAAAAGATCTGGATCCTGATATCGACTATGAGGAAAACCTTCGAAGGTTAATCAGTTATGATTCTTCTTTGGTCAGATGTTTCCCTGAATATATGAAAAGAAATTTCCGGTCTCCCGAGGCTTATTATCCAATCCTATATGCTATTGCCAGGGGTAAAAGCCATATTGCCGAGATTTCAAAGGAAACAGGATATCCGAATAATAAATGCGATACATATATCAAGGCACTGATTAACATCGGTGTTGTTTACAAAAAATCAGTCGATGACAAGAAAATATCAACATATCATATTTCAAACAGTTACTACAGATTCTGGATACTGTATATTTACAGAAACACGGACAAACTTGTAAGCAGCCCTGAAAAATTGTTAAAGCATATATCCGACACTGTCGACAAAAGAATAGTGTTGCCCGCTGTGACTGAAGCCTGCATAAGATATATGATGGAGTTCAACTATCCGAACAGAAGCGGCATGGATTATGAGATAGGTTTTCAGGTGAGTAACTACGGATTAAACATCAAGCCGGTTAAATACACATTCAAGGATAATAAGTATTCCGTGTCCTTTGATTGCAAAATCGATTGCGACGGCACAAGAGTTATTGTTATATTTCCTCACGATATGGATAAGCGTTATACCAAAAATGATATCCTGAGGATATACCATATTATGCGCAGTCAAGGCCCGTTATATAACCAGATGCTTATGATATTCAGCTTTAACCGTTTCAGCGACTGGTGCGTTCACGAATCAGGCGAAACAAGCAATTTGTTTTTTATTCCGGTTGACAGGTTGAAATACTAGATAAATACTAGTATTCAGAATCATTGTATTTGCATAAATGAGATTAGCAAAAACCTTCTTAAAATTATTACATATTAGGCATCTTTTGGTTTCATGCAATACTTGACAGTGTAATTGCCGGAAAACATGAAGTCACTTAAAGATACATATTCGTCATGTGTATTCATAAAGCAGGCTGGAGATAAGTTTGTTATTTCAGATGAGTTAGCAAGATTACTAAGCAATAGTGAATTTAAAAATGCCTTATACTTGTATCTGTGGCAGCATCTCAATAGAGGCGAGCTTGACGGCTATTCCAGAGGAGAAAAGTATATTGACCTGAATGTGCTGAATAAAAATAAAAGCCTCGACGACCTGATTGTTCAGTAAAACCACATAAGCACAGCCCTTTTCGAATGCATTGAACAGAATCCACCTGCGAAAGGGCAGAAAAAACAGTTTAAAAAACTTAAAAATCCCATAGCATTAAAATGCAGCGGTCTTCTTTTGAGGATCGCTGCAGTTTTTATTGCTTTCTTAAGAGGAGATATGTTGTATTTCTCCGATGTTTTATTGATATTCAATGTCCGGTTACAACGGGAAGTACGGTATTATTCACCGGTTATCCCAAAAAAATAATTCTTATTTATAAATGTAACAATTGACATCGTCTGTCACAAGTTTTATAATTACATAATTAAAATCATTTATTATCTATATTTGTTTTATTAATTAAAAACCGGAGGTGAGGTAATTGAGCGATGAATCGTTAAAGCAAGGCGGCAATCCTGCCGGATTGCAGCAAAGCCCCCCGCAGCCCCGCAGAAGAATATCAACAAAGCGTCTTGCGGTTAATCTCACAGTCAAGATTGCCGCTGCCGCCCTGACGGTTGCGCTTGCCCTTATATTTGTGCTGGGTGTAAACATCCATTACGGCAACAATATGCACCCTGCAATTAACGACGGCGACCTTGTTGTTTCACTTAAGCTTCAGCGGCCTTACCTTAACGCCGCGGTCCTTTATGAAAACGGCGGCAAAAAGTGCGTGGGCAGGGTGGTCGGCCTTCCCGGCAATATTGTTGAAGTCAACAGTTTCGGTCAGCTTCTGGTAAACGGAATGGTTGCCGCGGAGGATATATATTATCCCACTTATCCGTCCGAACAATCCGGTATCGAATACCCGTACAAGGTAGATGAAGGCAAAGTGTTTATCCTCAACGATTACCGTGAGGATGTAAATGACAGCAGATCTTTCGGTTCGGTTGATATGAAAGATGTTGACGGACCCATTATTTTTTCTTTCCGCCGCAGAGGCTTTTAAGCGGCGTTCAGATATATTAATTTCACAAAAAATTCCTGATTCATAAAAAAGGAGGAAAAAATTATGAAGAAGAGATTTTTCAGCTCGCTTGCAGTGCTCATGATTTTCGCACTTATTATGAGTTTTGCGGCAACCGTATCCACAGCAGTCACCAACACACCCGTTACAGGCCCCGCTGCGGTGTATTTCAAGAAGTATCTTGTTATTCCCGAAGATGCACATGTGCCTAACACCACAATAACCTTCAACATTGCCCCCGGCACCGCCAAGGAAGCGGATGCCACCCATATGGCGGTTTACGCAGGTCCCCAGGGCGCTACTGTCAATACCGTAACCTTTACGCCCGCCGATACCACGTATAATACCGTACAGAGCGGCGATACCCTTACCCTTCCCTCAGGCAAGATATATGCAAAGCAAACCGCTACGATAAATCTTTCCGCAGTGACATTCACAGAGCCCGGCGTTTACCGCTTTGCGCTGACCGAAGTTTCTTCAACGGATACAGCGGTCGGCCTTGATGCAAATCCCCTTTACCTTGATGTTTATGTTATAAGCAACGCCGAAGGTGTTCTGACCGTAAACGAAACCGTGCTTCACACAAATGATGCCGCTCCGGTCAAAAGCCAGGATTACGGCTCAGGCGATGTTGCAACCACAGGCACTGCTCTTGCAGACAAGGTTGACGGCTTTGTAAACGAGTATCCCACAGGCACTCTCAGCTTTTCAAAGGCTGTTGCGGGCAACCAGGCATCAAGAGACAAGTATTTTGCCGTTACCGTTACAATCAGCGGCGTGACAGCAGGCAACGCTTACAACGTTGATTACACCACCGGCAGCGCAGATGCCACAATCGCCAAGAATCCCAACGCGGCAACCACCATTGCCGCTCTCAACGGAGCCGCCGATTATGTGCAGCCCGCTTCCATCACTGTCCCCGCAGGCGCAACAACAGTAACACAGGTATTCTATCTTAAGCACGGCCAGACCATAAGCATCAACGGCCTGCCCATAGGCGCCGGCTACACCGTGCTTGAGGATGAAGAGGATTATAAGCCCGCGACAGTTGTTACCGGCGATAAGCTTAACGGCACCGATACCATTGAAGCTGTTATTACCGCAAACCATCAGGCGGCAGGTACCATTGATGAAGATGACGCCAACACCATAGCGGTTGCTTTCACAAATACCCGCGACGGTATTATCCCCACCGGCGTTATTATGGCTGTTGCTCCCTTCGCGATAGGCATGCTGCTCTTCGGCGCAATTATTATCTTTATCATCAGCAAAAAGAAAAAAGCGGCATTTTACGAAGAATAATTTTTTAAGAAAAAGCGAATATGGCTCGCACAGGTAAATATAAGACCTGTGTGAGCCGAAGTGCGAATTCGCGGATTGAATTATGAAACCATACAGTAACGGTAATAATCCGTATGCTGCAATCTGACATATCTGTACGGATTATTACTGTATGGTTACATTGAAATGAGGTGATTGAATGGCGCGCAAAACGGTTATATTTCTGAATAAAAGCTTTGACCGTATTGTTGCGGTCGTTTCACTCATTTTCTTCCTGATTTGCCTTTATGCAATGATTGATGCCTATATGGTCTATTCCGGTGCCAACGATTCGGGCATTCTCAGATTTAAGCCTGATCTGAGCCATCCCGAAGTCCTCGCGGAATTATCGGAGGACGCCGTGGCATGGCTGACCGTTGATGACACCAAAATCGATTATCCCGTTATGCAAGGTGATACCAATGAGGAGTATCTCAATAAAGATCCCTATGGCAATTTTTCCCTTTCAGGCAGCATTTTTCTCGATTTCAGAAACAGTAAAGTTTTTACGGATAATTACTCCCTTGTTTACGGCCATCATATGGAGTACGGCGCAATGTTCGGCTCCCTTGATGCATTTGCAGATAAGTCTTATTTTGACACACACAGAACGGGCACGCTTATCACAGTAAGCGGAAAGAGTTATAAAATTGAGCTTTTCGCCGCCTGCAAAGCCCAGGCAACCGATAAAAAATTTTTCAGCCCGACTGAAACCGGTAACGAAGAGCTTCTTGATTACATTGATGAAAAATCCGCCGTATTTTATCCCGGTACGGCAGGAAGCCAATCAAAAATTATAGGATTATCTACCTGCCAATCGGCAGAGAGCTATGAAAGAATTATCGTTTTCGGTGTTCTTACCGAAATCGCGGATTGATTAAATGAAAAAAGCATTAACAGTCATTCTTTTGCTTACCGCAATAACAATGATGTTTAATACTGCGCTTTGCGCCTCGGCATATACACCTGCCAGGGCGGAGGTTGCGGTTGAAATCAGACACGGCGGCACAGCAGTAATAATACCGGAAGTCAACTGCCCTATCCCCGATAAAACAGAGCTTCGGCTTGAAGACGGGGAAGTGGGACGGTTTAATATACAATTCACCGAACCCGGAATATACACCTACACGGTGAAAACGGTGCCCGACTCCCGCAACCTTGATATTGACAGCACGATTTATACCGTAATCATATATGTCACTGATGAAAACGGCACTCTCAAGGCGGTGAAACTCATCTATGCCGGCGGCGAAAAATACGCGGGCGAGCAGGGGAGCGACGGCAGCCCCGATGTCATTCTGTTTAAGAATACGGAGCCGGAGCAGGAAGAAACCACATCGCAGGGCGGCAATCCCGTGCCTGCCGTAATTCCGCCGTTTCCCGTCCCGATAACCCCGGTCAGGCCGGAAACAACCACAGCCCCCGGGGGCAATACACCGCCCTCGCCCGAAACCCCGACTTCACCCGGCGGCACAAACCGCCCCGATGCACCTGAAGGGACTACGGCGCCCGAAGGAACCGGTATTCCGGAAACGGAAGACAACAATTCCGCTCCTCCGGACAAGAGCAACCCCAAAACAAGCGATGATACAGGTATGGAGATGTATTTCCTTATCGCCATGATTGCTTCTGCGGGTCTCTTGGTTCTTTCAATCATATATGCGGCTGACTGCCGTAAGCTTATAAAAAGCAAGAAGAACAGCAGCCGTACGGATTCATAACCGTAAACTAAAATAACCGGAAAGGAGGGTCTGCGTATGAAATCCGAAACCGCAAAACAGAATACAATTATCAGACGCACGCTCTCCACAGCCGGTGTTCTGATTAAGAAATGCCGCAGACTCCTGACAAACACGCTGATTATGCTCCTTATCGTTTTGCTTTCTTCGGGCATAATCGTCTGCCTTGCCGCGTCTGTATCCGTTACGGACGGCGCCGATAACTCTGCTGCAGGCTATGACAGCGTAAGTCTCACCGTTCATCCGCAGTCGGGCGACCCGGGCGACAGAATTGAGCTGAGCGGCATTATGCCCGGTGACGCCGAGGCGCAGGCGGTTGATGTTACCGGGGAATATGCGGATTCTTCGTCCGTGACGGACATCCTCCCGGGTATTCCGTGGGCAAAGGTTATCGCCGCGTATGATATCACCATTACAAGCGGCGGCGATGAGTATCAGCCGGATTCCTTTAATCCCGTCAATGTTGAAATAACGGATTCGGATATTCCCGGCAGCGGAAAACTGCAGCTTATTCATATCAAAGATGACGGCACTTATGAGACCGTATCCGGCTTTACCGCCGGGGAAGGCAGGCTTTCATTTGCCGCAGGCGGCTTCAGCGTTTACGCTATAGTTGATATTGCGCAGCCGGTTGATAACGGGTCGGTTGCCACCCTTGATGAGCTTACGGGCAGTTCCGCCTCCAACGGTTTCTACCTGTATTACGGCAGCAAAACATATTTCACAAATACCGTCAATGTCAGCGGCAGCAATTCCGTGCTTGCGGAAACGGCCTCGGTTGGCAGCGCGGCAATATGGCATTTCAAAAAGGTAGGGGAAACCGGCAATAATTATAAAATCTACACCGTTATCGGCGGCGCCGAAAAATATATTTACACAAAATCCGGCAACAATATCGGCCTGGGCGATGAGGCGTCGGCGGACATTGTTGAAATCAGCGTTGCCAACGCCGCAAATAAAACCTTCTATTTCAAAAAGAGCGGTGAATCCAAGTGGCTTCAGCACTCAAACGGCGGCAAAGGAATAAGGTATTATACCGATAACAACAATGCAACCAATTCACAGATAGGCATTGATTACGGCCCGGGTGAGTCGGTTGACTACCTGCATCTTGACGGCACAAGCTTCGGTCTTATGAGTTACCCCGGCGGCACTCAGGGCTACGGCTTTATGGCGGATGAGAATAACAATTCCCTTTCAATGATGTCCCTTACCGTGCGCAAAGAAACCGGCACGGAAACTCTTTATGTTGCCGATAATGCCGATATTACAATCTGGACTTTCAATTATATAGGCAACGGCAAATACCATATTTCAACCGAAGTCGACGGCGAAACAAAATATCTCAATATCGGCAGCACTCTCTCGCTTGTTAATCAGCAGCAGGCTTCCGAAATAACAATTAATTCAAACAGCAGCAATCAGCTCAGCCTTTCCTGCTCCGGCAAATCCGTGACATTCAGCGGCACGGATTTTGTGAGCATGGATACCGCTGCCGGCAATACGGCCCAGTGGCTTCATATAGTCAGGCCCTCAACTCTCACACAGACCGATTATGTTACCTACCACGCGGATAAAATCAGCATTTCTGAAGTTCCCGACGGCGCAAATGTAATTGTTTATACCCGCGTATGGAATAACAGTACAAACAGTTATGATTTTTACGCCATAGATCACGACGGCACGCTGTATCCCTGCTATGAGC
>JAEEGF010731039.1_pt1 | contig 11227 bp, 9 predicted proteins | sample 9134171 | NCBI WGS metagenome assembly JAEEGF01 (sample SAMN16246542, study PRJNA631951) | gut metagenome | biome: gut microbiome; feature: rumen; material: AP-attached | host: Bos | place: Iran: Karaj | collected 2018-10
TATGTCCCAGAAAAATAAGCAGGGTGTTTTTTAATAAATATGTATTTCGGTTCATTCAATTATTCCAAAGAAACTGCTCTGCAGTGTTCCCGCCTGTAAAGTTCTGTTACCCGCATGTGTTTGACCGCATGAATTTGATAATCAGTGCAAATAAAGTCTGGAATTCTGCACACCTGATAATAAAGTCAAATATTATACCCCTAACTTCTTCTAATTTTATAGGCTCGTAGGAGCCTTATTAACCTAGTAACTTGATTCTATCATCAATGTGATTCTCATCAATTTTCCACTGTTTCAAAATATTATTCTGCATTTTTGTAATCTTGTATCGACGTTTGTATTTTCCTGTTTTTAGATCTTTATCGGCCTTAATCGCTTCAAGTTGATCTACCATTGCGGGAACCGTGTAGCGTTTTTTATCAGATGTACGCAACGATTTTGTTCCTATAAATAGAGAGGCATGAATGATAGACGCTACAAACCAAATAAATCCTTTACCATGCATAGCATTTTCTGTTGCCACTCCAATTTTATCCATGCCCATATGACTTTTTAACGCTTCAAAAACTTTTTCTACGCAGTCTCTCTTATTATATTCGTTGATCGTTTCCTGCACTGTTAGTTTATCTTTGGTAACCAGGATTATTATGCCTCCTTTTTGATACTCTCGGTTAATTTCTGATTCGATATCATCATATCCAAGAATTCTTACTGTTGGAATTTCAACTGTTTTTGTAGAATTTTCACGCCCCAGTTTTTGTCGTTCCTCTTTTTGGGGAGTGCCTTGCTCTGTTTTTAGTTTGAAGTAACAAGGAAACTTTGGAACATCTTTTTCATTTATGAAGTTCCCTTTGTTTTCCTCAATAAATTTTTCAATTCTTCTCCTTTCCGCTTCTATTATTCTTCCAATCTCTCTTCGGTTTGAAAGGTATTTGTTGTTGCTCCATATTATTTGAGCATAACACTCCGGTCCATTTTCATACAGAGTACATTCACGGGTTATCCCATACAATTCTTCGCCTTCATCGCAGTTCAATTCATTTTTATATGTCTTAATTTGATCGATGGTTTCGTCTGTCAAATCTCTATACAGACAAAAATTTGTTCTAAGCATCAGAAGATAAGATATTCCAAAATTGTCCATCATTCTGACATTCTTCTCAGAAATATATCCGCGATCGCAGATCATGCTGATATTCAGTTCCTTTCCTGTTAATTTCTTTCCTTTGTTGATAAAGTCAATCATTTCCTGTGCCTGTGCTATATCAGTAACAGATCCTGGAGAATGAAGGTATGTCAACGGCAATCCATCCTGCTGCCTTACAACATAGTCAGTATTCACCTGAGGAAGGGTGTCATCATCTTTGGCATACCCCATTTGCACTATAGATACACCCCTTGCCTGACAGTTTACATTGGTGGAATCATAGCAGAGGTATATTTTCCCTTCTCCTATATTGCGCTTGAACCAAAGATCACGAAATAAATTAATTTTGGAAACAGTTACATCGTTTTTAAGAAACTTACCGATTTGTGTATCATTGCGGATCTCCTCTGAAAAAATCATATGTTCTCTGGCCCAGGCAGGAAAGTGTTGCATTACTGCTGATTCTCTCGAAATCATGTAAGAAGCAAGATCAAGAATTAGCCTTGAATCAGCCACATCAAACACACTATTGAGATCTTCTATCAAACCAGATAATTCCGCAAACTGAGACAGCCAGTCATTAAAGCCTACAGCGATGCTGTCTGCAAAAAACGGTGGTTCTGGTAGTTCGGATTTCAAATAAAGTTCTTTGTATGTTTCATTGGCAAAAAATTTTTTTTTTCGTTCATGTTGTTCTTATCCACTAAAACACCTATGCATACACTGTCATGTCCAGTATATCCTTTTCCTCCATTTTTCCGATTGGCAGCAGAAATATATCGGTTGGATGTATTGACATAAACGTATACTCCATTACGCAAAAAAGCACCCTTTGGAAGGTCAAACATGTTGTCTTCAGATCTAGAAATTCTACCCATAAACGTCTCTCCTACGAGCCTATAATATAGGCTCATAAACAAAAATTCAAGCGTAATCGCAAAATTATATGGAATCGATAATAAAAAATGCAAAACCCTCTGCAACACAAGAGTTTCAAAGGGTTTTGCAAATAAAAAATTTTTTTGATGAGCGATTTTACAAAATCGAGGTTATAATCTTAAAGAAGTTAGGGTAGTTATGATCCTTAAATCACATTTATTCATGCGTAGGCCCTGCTATGAATTTTTAAAGAACTTTATATTGCTTCTATTTTAGAATTATCTTAAATTATAGGGGGTTCTGAATAGTTACAGATTTTGATTGTTCATTTGTTGATGATGGCAAATCAATCGGTGAAAAAATAAATGGAATAAAAGTGGTTGGTGGAGTTATTGACTTGCCATCACTCTTTACAGAATATAAAAACATAGTACTTTCCATTGGAAACAACAAAATCAGAGAAAAGGTATATAAGCTTGCCAAGGAAATCGGATACTCGTTTCCTTGTATCGTGGATAAGAGCGCTTATATCAGTCCTTATGCTACTGTAGGTGAGGGTTGCATAATTCTCAATAATGTTGTTATCCAGAATGGTTCCAAGGTAGGAACTGCAACAATTCTCAATCCTGGAGTGGAAGTACATCACGATTCATCCGTTGGTAACTTTTGCTGTATCTATACCAACTCGGTAATTAGAACATACGCAAGGGTAGAGGATGGCGTGAAGATAGGCAGTAATGTAACTATCAAAAATGAATCAGTTATTAATAACGATATAGATGATGGGGAAACGGCATGAAAATCTTAGTTACTGGTGCTAAAGGAATGGTTGGTACAGCTCTGGTTAACAATCTTCGTACCATACAAGATGGACGTAATAAGACTCGTCCAAATATTAAAATTGAAGAAATCTATGAATACGATATAGACAGCACAAAAGAGAAACTGGAAGAATACTGCCAGAAGTGTGATTTTGTATTCAATCTCGCTGGTGTGAACAGGCCGGAGAATCCAGAAGATTTCATGAACGGTAACTTTGGATTTGCATCGGATCTTTTGAATACTCTGAAGAAGTATGAGAATAAAGCGTCAATTATGCTTAGCAGCAGCGTCCAGGCAACACTTGCGGGAAGATTTGGAACAAGCGAATACGGAAAGAGTAAGAAAGCCGGGGAAGAGTTGTTCTTCGATTATGCTAAAGAGACAGATGCTAAGGTGGCTGTTTATCGTTTTCCTAACTTAATGGGACATTCTAGACCTAAGTACAATTCTGCTATTTCTACTTTCTGTTGGGCGGTGGCTAATGACGAGCCGTTTACAGTAAATGATAGAAATACAGAACTTGAAGTGCTTTATATTGATGATTTGGTAGAAGGTATGTATGACCTTCTTGAAGGAATAGAGAAACACTGTGAGTTTGATGGTGTAAATGCTATAGAAAACAGTGATGGTAGGTATTGCTATTGTGGTCCTACTCATAAGGTAACCCTTGGAGAAATAGTTGATTTACTTGAACAGTTTAAAAATCAACCTGTAACATTGATGATGTCAAAGATGCCAGAAGGTTCATTCGCTAAGAAGCTCTATTCTCTATATTTGACTTATCTACCTAAAGAGAAATTTGCTTACTCGTTAAAGATGAATGTGGATGCCAGAGGTTCTTTCACAGAACTACTCCACACAGAAGACTGTGGACAGGTATCCATTAATATAAGTAAACCAGGAATTACTAAAGGCCAGCATTGGCATAACAGCAAGTGGGAACTCTTTATTGTAGTTGCAGGACATGGCTTAATTCAGGAAAGGAATATCAACACTGGTGAGGTGGTTGAATTCGAAGTTAGTGGAGACAAGATTGAAGCTATCCATATGATTCCTGGATGGACACATAACATTATTAATCTGTCCGAAACAGAAAACTTAGTAACAGTGATGACATGTAATGAGATTTTTAATCCAAATCATCCTGATACGTTCTATGAGGAGGTTTAAGCATGGCTTATGAAGATATTAAATGGCAAGAAAATGGTAAATTAAAGCTTTTGATTATCGTAGGCACAAGACCTGAAATTATTAGACTTGCCGCTGTTATTAATAAAACAAGAAAATACTTTGATGTTATATTAGCTCATACCGGTCAAAACTATGATTATAACCTCAATGGTGTGTTTTTTAAGGATTTGAAGTTAGCCGATCCAGAAGTATATATGAATGCAGTAGGCGCCGATTTGGGCGAGACAATGGGTAACATCATTGATCAAAGCTACAAGTTGATGGTTGCTACGAAACCGGATGCGGTGTTGGTTCTTGGAGATACTAACAGTTGCTTATCTGTAATTGGGGCTAAAAGACTGCATATTCCTATCTTCCACATGGAGGCAGGAAATAGATGCATGGATGAGTGTTTGCCTGAAGAAACAAATAGACGAATTGTGGATATCATTTCTGATGTCAATATGGCTTATTCGGAGCACGCAAGAAGATATTTAGCTGATACAGGCCTGCCTAAAGAGAGAACATATGTTACCGGTTCCCCAATGGCTGAGGTATTGCATCAGAATTTAAATGATATTGAAGCTTCTGATATTCACAGCAGATTGGGATTGGAAAAAGGAAAGTATATTTTACTTTCTGCCCATAGAGAGGAAAACATCGATACTGATAAAAATTTCACCTCTCTTTTCAACGCTATCAACAAGATGGCTGAAAAGTATGACATGCCAATTCTTTATTCTTGCCACCCGAGATCAAGAAAGAAACTGGAAGCAACAGAATTCAAACTTGATGAGAGAGTTATCCAACATGAGCCATTAGGTTTCCACGACTATAACTGTTTGCAGATGAATGCGTTCTGTGTGGTAAGTGATTCAGGGACATTGCCTGAAGAAAGTAGCTTTTTTACATCAGTAGGACATTCTTTCCCAGCAGTGTGTATAAGAACAAGTACGGAAAGGCCGGAGTCATTGGATAAAGCAGGATTCATCCTTTCTGGCATAGATGAAAAGGGTTTGCTTCAAGCTGTAGATGTGGCAGTGGAAATGAATAAGAATGGGGATAATGGTATTCCTGTTCCAACATATACGGATGAGAATGTATCAGACAAAGTTGTGAAGATTATCCAGTCTTATACCGGCGTGGTTAATAAGATGGTTTGGAAAAAATACTAAGGTAGGTATAGAAAGTGAAGATAGTACTTGTAGGTCAATATTACTGGCCAGACAACTTTTTAATTAATGAAATAGCTGAGGAATTAGTTAATAGAGGTCACAAGGTAACTGTTTTAACTGGTCTGCCTGATTATGCTACAAACCATGTGCCAGAAGAGTATAAACATGGCAAGAATCGCCACGAAATAAGAAATGGTGTTGAGATTTTCCGTGTACCAATTATTGCAAGACATACTGGATTTATATATAGAGTATTGAATTATCTTTCTTTTATGATTTCTTCAAGTTGGTTCGCAATGACGCATAAATTTGAAGCTGATGTGATTATGGCGTATCAAACGGCACCTGTTTTTATGGGAAATGCCGCTATCGTCTTAAAGAAAAAGCTTAAGAAACCTTTGTTTTTTTATTGTCTTGATATTTGGCCGGATCAAATGAAGGTATGGGGAGTATATGAAAATAACCCTGCATTTAAAATAGTAAGAAAGTATTGTGAATATGCTTATGGTAGCGCCGATATTTTAGCTGTGTCATCTAAGCCTTTCAAGAGGTACATGATTGACGTAAATAAAGTAGGTGAAAAGAATATTGTCTATTTACCACAACACTCAGCCCGTATGAATGTTAAGGAGGAAAATGTAGAGAAGGATCAGATAAATTTGATTTTTGCCGGGAATATTGGACAGCAGCAAAATGTTGAATGTCTGTTAAAATCTATTTCAAATGTAAAGACGGATAAACCATATAAAGTACATATCTATGGCAATGGAACATCATTTGAAAAGTGCAAATCATTGGCTGAAGCATTACGTATTCTCGATAGAGTTACTTTTTATGGTCGAGTCAGCAAAGAAGAATTGAATAAGATATATCCTAAAATGGATGCATTTCTATTGACTCTTTGTTCTGAAAAAGAGATAGGATTTGTTGCCAATACGGTTCCTGCTAAATTTCAGGGGTATATTTCTGCTGGGAAACCGGTGCTTGCCTCTATCGATGGCGGTGCTAGAGAAATCATCGAAGAGACTAAATGTGGACTAGCAGTCGCTGCAGATGATGTTGAAGGGTATGCGAGAATCATAACAGAATTCATTGAACACTCAGAGAAATATCAGGATTGCGGTAAAAGAGGAAAACAGTACTTTGATCAGAACTATGATAAGAAAGTTGTCATTGATAAATTAGAAGGATACTTAGAGGAGATGTTTATTAATAAATATGAAAAAGAATAGAATAGTACATGTAGCATTAAGCTGGCCAATGATGGACGAATTAAATTATCAAGACAATCTGTTGCCTAAATATCATGCGAGATTAGGCTACGATGTTACAGTTATTTCTTCTAAGTGGGTTTTTGATGAAAATGGAGATGTTATTTACGATTCAAGAGATAACTATAGTTTAAGAGATTATGATGTAATTAGGTTGGATTTAAAACTTGGGAAAAATGTTAATTCAAAAATAAAAATTTATGATGGCTTGCTTGAAACTTTGTGTAAGTTAAACCCAGATATATTGTTTGTTCATGAAATTAATTTTCTTGACATACTTAAGATAAAAAAATACTGCAAAAATCATAAAGTAATATTATATGTCGATAATCATTGTGATTTAAAAAATAGCTGTAAGAATTTTGTATCAAGATATTTTCTTCATGGAATATTGTGGAGATATTGTGCAAAAGAAATAAGCCCATATGTAAGAAAGTTTTATGGCGTCTTGCCGGCAAGAGTTTCTTTTTTGACTGATATATATCATATTGAGAAGAGTAAATGCGAACTACTCGTTATGGGAGCTGATGACGACTACGTATCAAGGGTTAAAGACCCCAAAAAAATTGATGAATTAAGGCGTTTACATAAGATAGAATCTAATGATTTTTTAATAGTTACTGGCGGAAAAATAAACAGCAATCGACCTGAAACACTTAATTTAATGAAAGCTGTAAAAGATTCCAAGCTTAATAATTTAAAATTAATCGTGTTTGGTACTGTAGCGCGTGAATTAGAAAAAGAGTTTTTTGATTTAATTGAAAGAAAAAAAATAATATTTGTCGGATGGCAAGATTCATTAAATACATATCAATATATGGCCTCTGCAAATTTGGTTATATTTCCAGGATTACATTCAGTTATGTGGGAACAAGCGGTTGCTTTAGGTGTTCCAACTATGTTTAGAGATATTGAGGGATTTCACCACGTTGATTTAGGCGGGAACTGCATATTTTTGAAGGATGTTTCTGTAGATGGTATTAAAAATGAAATTGAGAATTTGATTAATAATCCCCGTAAATACCGCATGATGGAATTAGTTGCTAAAGAAAAAGGCATGAATGCCTTCTCATATAAGAATATCGCAAAAAAAAGCATTAATTTGGAGGAAAAGTAATATGTCTATTTACGAAAAACTGTTAAACAAAGAAGAAAAGCTTGCTTTAGTCGGACTTGGTTACGTTGGTATGCCAATCGCTGTCGCTTTTGCTAAAAAAGGACTAGATGTTATCGGATTTGACCTCAACAAGGAAAAAATCGATTTATATAAATCGGGTGTGGATCCTACAAAAGAAGTGGGAGATGAAGTTATTAGAACTACCACTTTGGATTTCACTGCTGATGAAACTAGATTGAAGGAAGCTAAGTTTATTATTGTTGCGGTTCCAACACCTGTTAATACAGACCATACTCCTGATTTGACCCCGGTTATTGGTGCTTCTGAGATTGTTGGTAGAAATCTTAGTAAGGGGGCGATTGTTGTTTACGAGTCAACTGTATACCCAGGTTGTACAGAAGATGTATGCATCCCTATCCTTGAGAAAGAGTCTGGCATGAAGTGCGGAGTTGATTTTAAGATTGGTTATTCTCCTGAGCGCATCAACCCGGGTGATAAGATACATCGTTTAGAGAACATTCGTAAGATTGTTTCTGGCTGCGATGATGAAGCTCTTGAAGAGATTAAGAATGTCTACGATATTGTCATCGAAGTCGGTACTTATCCTGTTTCTAATATGAGAACTGCTGAGGCGGTTAAGGTTGTTGAAAACTCTCAGCGTGATATCAATATCGCATTCATGAACGAGCTTGCCATGGTTTTTGACCGTATGGATATTGATACCAATGAAGTAGTAGACGGCATGAATACTAAGTGGAATGCGCTTGGTTTTAGACCTGGACTTGTTGGCGGCCACTGCATTGGCGTTGATCCATACTACTTTACATATGAAGCAGAAAAACTCGGTTACCACTCTCAGATTATTTTGAATGGGCGCATCGTTAATGACTCCATGGGTGCATATGTCGCAGATCAGGCAGTTAAAAAGATGATTGAAGCAGGACAGGCGCCAAAGAAATCAAAAGTGGTTATTCTTGGTTTGACTTTTAAGGAAAACTGCCCTGACACAAGAAATAGTAAAGTTGATGATATCATCAAGCAGCTTAACACTTATGGTATTGAACCGACCGTTGTCGATCCTTGGGCTAGTGAAAGAGATGCAATGCGCGAATACGGTGTGCAGCTTAAGAAGATGGAAGACGCTAAGAACGCTGATTGTATCATTGTTGCTGTTGCTCATAATGAGTTTAAAGCAATGAGTCTTGACGAGATTAAGGGATTGTTTAGAGAGATCACTGATGATGAAAAAGTTCTTGTCGATGTCAAGGGATTATACAAGGTTACTGAATTGAATGCTTCTGGAATGAAGTGGTGGAGACTATAAATTGCAACTTAAAATTACGGAGTATGTAACGTAACATGTTAAAAATAAAAAATGCAAGAGCTTTATTTCAGGAAAGGGATAGGGTTTGGATTGCTAAGGGAAATTGCTTTTATGCTGTTGATTATAAAGGAAATTTACTTGGGAAAAAGATAACCTTAGGAAATATTTTTGAGAATCATATAGCTAAAATAAGAGTGTTAAGACAAGCATTCAGGTTAGGAATACATCATATAATAAAGCTAAGAAATGGGAATATATTAGTGACAAAAAAGAAAATAACATTCTTACTCGATAATGATGGTTCGATTTTGAGTGTATTTAAAGGATATAGTGGAAACAAGCCATTTAATCAAGGTATTTGTGAAACTCCAGAAGGAATTATTTTTTTTGCAGAATACATGCAAAATTTTGATCGTAAAATAACCCCACAATTATATAGAAGTTGTGACGGAGGGAAAACATTCCAATCTGTTTTAAGTTTTTCAAAGGGGAGTGTAAGACATATTCACTTTGTTAATTACGATAAATATGAAAAAAAAATATGGATTGGTACAGGTGATAAGAATTCTGAGTGTAAACTTATGTCCAGTTCTGATAATGGAGAGCATTGGGATGTAGTTGGAGAAGGAAGTCAAAAATGGAGATCTGTTGGGCTGTGTTTTAGCCAAGATTATATAATATGGGGAACAGATGCAGGAAGCGTTGAGGATTTAAATTTCATATATGCAATGCATAGAAAATCAAAAATAATAAAGAGTATTTGTGAAATAGAGGGGCCGTGTCATGGATGCACACAGCAAGAAGGAGATTTGTTCTATTTTTCTACAGGTATAGAGGGTGGATCGAATGAAAAAGATAAAATGGCAAGAATTAAAAGAATCAGTTTGAACGACATTGAAAACGTATTTGAATGCCGTAAGGATAGATTACCATATGTTATTCAGTTTGGTGTTATTCGATTTCCACTAAAAAATTTTGATATAAAAAAACTAGTATATACGACTTATGGTTTAAAAGATGGAGGAGAAACAGTTTATTTCTCTTAGGATGCAATTTGATTGATGTTGTTTTGAATATAATTTTTATAAACAGAGGAACATTGTTTACAAGTGTAATGCAATAGTATCTGTGCACTTACACTTAAACTAAACGTTAAGTACTTAAGGAATAGTCTATAAATAACTTATGCATAGAATATTTTTTTAAGGTGTAATTATTGATATAATAGGCATAGATAGCTTACAAGGATTTATGCTCTATGACTACACCTTTGGAAACAAAAATTCAGACTATTCTTCCTCTTTTGAATGAGAGTTTAAAAAGAAAATATTTAGCCTCTGAAGCAATAGCATTAGGAAAAGGCGGAATTAAAATAGTCAGTGAAATTTCTGGTGTACATAGAAATACGATCGGTGCAGGAATAAAAGAGCTGTCAAATAAAGATGAATCTTCAACACAGAGCGAGTTTTCCTGTTCAACGACTGATCCGCGAAGTGAAGAAAAGAAAACTCAAGATCGAATTAGAGCTCCTGGAGGAGGCAGAAAAAGCATTATAGAATCGCAGCCTAAAATATTAGAAGCATTGGAACGAATCGTAGATCCTGCATCTTATGTAGATCCAACAAGACCCTTGAGGTATACAGTAAAAAGTTTACGAACGCTGGCAGAATGTTTACAAAAAGAAGGATTTGTAATCCAAAAAGATAAGGTGGCAGATTTACTCAAAGCGTTAGGATACAGTCTGCAACAAAATCAAAAAATGAAGCAGGTTGGAAAGGAATCCGAATATAGAAACGAGCAGTTTGAGTTTATCAACAAAAGAGTTACCGAATATTTAGAGTCAAAAAATCCAGTAATATCAGTTGATTGCAAGAAAAAAGAGAATGTAGGAAATTTTAAAAATAACGGATCAGTATATCGACCAGAAAAAGATCCAATAAAAGTTCTTGATCATGATTTTCCTTTGAAGGAACAGGGAAAAGCTGTACCTTATGGTGTATATGATATAGGTAGTAATGAAGGATATGTGAGTGTTGGAGTAAGTGCGGATACCGCAATGTTTGCTGTAAGTACCATAAAGAACTGGTGGTATACCATGGGAAAAGAAAGATATGAAAAGGTACAAAAAATATACATAACAGCAGATGGCGGCGGAAGTAACGGAAGCAGATGCAAACTTTGGAAAGTTGAGTTACAAAAATTAGCAGACGAAATATCAATTCCGATAGAAGTTTCGCATTTCCCGCCAGGAACATCCAAATGGAATAAAATAGAACATAGATTGTTCAGCCAAATTTCTCGAAACTGGAAAGGTCAACCTTT
>JAEEGF012499405.1_pt1 | contig 11227 bp, 9 predicted proteins | sample 9134171 | NCBI WGS metagenome assembly JAEEGF01 (sample SAMN16246542, study PRJNA631951) | gut metagenome | biome: gut microbiome; feature: rumen; material: AP-attached | host: Bos | place: Iran: Karaj | collected 2018-10
TGATTTCTCCCATCAGCTTGGAAGTAGATTTGGGTATGTTCATCAATGGCTTGGAGGGTGAGACCTTGCAAGAAGTGTTGAAGACTTTGGGCTTGGAAAGCTTCACCAAAGATCAAATCAATGATTTCTTCAAGACTATGATGACAGGCATCGAGAAAGCCGATGAAGCGGCCATCTTCAAGAGTGCCAACGCATTCTGGTATAATCAAAATAAGAAGGCAACGCAGGATTTTTTGTCTGTCATCAAAGACAAATATGATGCTAAGGCGGAAGCTGTGAATTTCAGTGACCCCACCACCAAGGACATCATCAACGCTTGGTGTTCAGAGAAGACCAATAAACGTATTGAGAAGATGGTGGATGAAACCGATGAACTTCATTTGTTCCATCTCATGAATGCTGTGTATTTCAAGGCACAGTGGGAAGATCAGTTTGTGAAGGAATTCACTCAAAAACAGCCTTTCTATTTTGCCGACGGGAAAAAAGCGGATGTGGATATGATGTTTCAGCAATTCAATACCTCATACGCAGAGACCGACAAATATCAGCAATGTGTGAAACCTTTTGTTGATGGGTCTTTCCAGATGGTATTCATCTTGCCGAAGGAAGGTGTGGATTTGGTGGATGCGATACCTGATTCTGTTGACTATAAAGTAAGAGCAACAGCTGAGGTATATCCAGGGAAGCCCGAGTGGGAAGAGGTGGCGTTGTCTGTACCGAAATTCACGTCTGAATATACAGAAGAGAACCTGTTCCCTTATATGGGTAACATCAATCCTTCGCTTGTATTCTTGCCAGAAGATATGAAGTTCTTTGAGAATCCTTCGCCGGAAGTGGAATTGAAGGCCTTGCAGAAAACATTTTTCCTGATGGATGAGGAAGGTGCTGAAGCAGCTGCTATAACTGACATTATGATGAAAGATACAGCCTTTTTCCCAGATAAAGTGTTTAATATGACGCTCGACCGTCCTTTCATCTATGCCATCATAGAGAGCAACACCCAATGCCCACTCTTCATTGGCTATTATGGAAACTAATGCTGTAAGCATTTCGTTAGCTTGAACATCGGGGGGCATCAGCTAAGACTAATTAACGGCTAAAAGTACTTGAAAATTGAAATAGTGAATTTTTTGTGAACTCTTTTTTGCCATCAAAAGAAGTTTTATTCGTATTTTTGACCGTTAAATCATGAAATTGTCAGAAATGAAAGCAAATTATTTGATGACAGCAGTCCTGACTTTAATGCTGACTGCTTGTACAGAGAAACCCGTGAGTCCTGATACACCTTATATCATAGATGGTGAGGTCACTGGTTTGAGAGATGGAATAGAGATTGCTCTTTACCAATTTGATGGCGATGTGGGTTCACCTATAGCAAAAGACACCCTTCAAAGTGGAAAGTTTCACTTTGAGCAACAACTACAAGAACCAGAGCTTACCAGATTATCGCTATATGCTCTTGAAGATAACATCAGTTATGCTGGTGGCAGGATGATTTATATAAAACCAGGTGCTTTTGTGAAAGTGAAAGGGATTGGTAATCACATCATGTCATGGAAAGTGGAAAGCAAGGTTCCTGAACAACTCTCCTATGATAAGTTGAATGGGATGCCTGAAATTGACCCTTATCAAGATTTGGTGAATTTAAGAAATAAAGCTATCAGAGAATTGCATCAAATCGATCCTAAGATAGATAAAGAGCGTTATAATGAAGCTCGTAAACGTTATAAAGTAATTAATGACCAGGAAGATTCTGTCTATTTTGTCATGCAAGGCAAGCGAATAGAGTTGATGAAACACATGAAACCTTCTCATCCTTGGATGAAAGAACTTGTACTTATGGCGAGGGTGTCAAATGCAAATCCTGATTATATTTATACGGAAGAGGCTAAAGCTCTGTATCAATCGCTTTCAGAAGACATGAAGCAAACCCCAGAAGGGTTTGAGATTTATTCTAACCTGTATCCTCCTAAGCAGGCTATGGATGGCGATGATTTTCCTGATGGTGATTTTTATGACCTCGATGGCAATTTGCATCATATTGCTGAGCACAAAGGCAAATATATCTTGCTTGACTTTTGGAGTAGTGGTTGTGCCCCTTGTATATGGGCTTTCCCTGAAATGAAAGAGGTGTATGAGAAGTATGGCGACAAGTTAGCTATTATAAGTTTGAGCTCTGATACTAATACTCGTTGGCACAAAGCTTCTGAGAAACATGAGATTACTTGGAGCAATTGGAATGAGATGAAAGGTGAAGGAGGTCTATATGCCAATTATCGAATTGGTAGCTTCCCTTACTATGTGTTGATTAACCCCGAGGGAAAGATTGAGAAACAGACGAGTGGTTATTCGGAAGGTAAATTCAATACTATGTTTGGTGAATTGTTTGATTAACGCTACAACAGAAACTAATACTTCTTTCAGATACTTTTTCTATCCCAAATCAGTGAGTGGCAGGCAGGGCTATGGCTCTGCCTGTTATGACTTGATTAATCTCACTTAGCTGTGAGTATCATCAATACAGGATTGGAGTCTTCATTTAGTGAAGAGGCGATTTCCTTCAGTTTGCCCTTGAGCTCCCCCTTCTCGTATGCCTCTATTAACTTGTGAGGCTGCAGGGCTCCTGCGCACAATATCGTTCCGTTTTGGGCAAGCCTAACCATATCCACTTGTTGTTTGGAAGTATAGTCGGCATTCAGCACCACAGACAAATAAACCCCATTAGTTAGTTTATCATACACCAGTTCACGGAATGGGAATCCCCTGCCTGTTTTGGGGTTGAACGTCTTGTCGATGGTTTGGAAGAAACAATAACGAGGTGTTACTGTGCCGATGGTCATCAGTCTTTCAGGGTCAGATGAAGGAATCTTCACCAAGAATGGCACTGTTTTGTGATCTTTAGCGGTAAAGCGATAGATGGTATCTGAAGAGTTTTGAATAATCAGCATATCGTTGTGCAGAGGCATAATCGCATTGACATTGCCGATAGAGGTTATTCCGCCTTCCTGAATCATGGGAATGTTCAGTTTCTTGTAAGGCACAGCAATCTCCTGCACAATACTCCCATCTTGCTTGGATACCAAGAAATGATAAGAACGACTGTTGTCTATCTCTGCTTTCTCTGCATCCATGAAGATGTTTTCATCATAACAAACCAAGTAGTCTCTGTCGAAACCTTTTACGTTCACGAACTTGTGCTCGTTGCTGTGCTTGAAACTACGTTTGAAGTTGCCCTCCAGGTCATATACCAGGATTTTTTTGATAGTAGGGTCATTCACAATAAGCTCATTGTTCACTTCATCAAGCACCACTTCATACGCATAGGTAAATTCCTCAGCCCCTTGTCCCACACGGTTTATCACCCTGATGCCTTTGCCTGTATGTCTGTCGAACAAGAGGAGCTTTCTGTCTGAAGCCATCACGAAATACTTTTCTCCCACCGCTTTGATGGTGGCAGAAGTAATGAACTCGTCTGAGCTCTCCAAAGGCACATACTCCACTTCCATGAAATCCTGCAAAATCAGTTCTTTCTCAGGATAAAACTGGTTCAAGTCAATGGTCATCAGTACATTGGGATTCTCATTGTTTTGGCAAGCAGTCAGCAATACTCCAGCCAAAATCCAACCTGTCAATCGTTTCATCATTCAGTTTTTTTACAAAATATAGTGTCTATTATAAGCAAAGCTGATAGCCAACACCTCTGATATTCTCTATCCTTATATTGGGGTCTGCTTTGAGTATCTTTCTTAACTGACAGATAAGGTTATTGATAGACTGGTCGATGACGATGACATCAGGCCACAGCATGCGGCAAATCTCTTCACGAGTCACCGTCATGTTCATGCAGACATAAAGTAGTGTAAGCAACTTGGTTTGGTAGGCAGAGAGGCGAGTGATTAGACCGTTTCCCTCTAATATCATGCTATTTGGCTGGAAGGTGAACAAGCCAATACTGATGTGCTTGTCCATCAAAATTACATCAGGTGCTATTTCCCTTACCTGCTGACCGAGCTCATTGGGACTACCTGTCTGCATGTCTTTATCTTGCAAGGCTCGCTCTAAGCTTGCCTGCATATCCTTATCTTCTATTATTAGTATCTTCATTTGGCTGTCAGTATCATCAAAACAGGGTTGGAGTCTTCATTCAATGTAGAGGCGATTTCCTTCAGTTTGCCTTTGAGCTCCCCTTTCTCGTATGCTTCTATCAGCTTGTGGGCTTGCAAAGCCTTGATGCAAGTTTCCTTACCGTTGATAATACCCCTCATTAAATCCACTTGCTCAGGTCGGGTATAATCGTCGTTCAGCACCTCCACCTTGAAGAATTCGTTCATCTCTCTGTCATACACTAATTTGTTACGTGGAAAACCCTTGCCTGTCTGGGCATCAAATATTCTGTCCATCGTTTCCATGAATATATAGCGAGGGGTGATGGCACCAATGGCCAACAGCCTTTCCGGCTCTTCCTTGGGAATCTTCACCAAGAAAGGTTCTTTCTGATAATCTTTGGCGGAAAATCGATAGATGGTGTCAGACGAGTTTTGTACAATCAGCACATCATCTTCTATGGGGATCACTGTGCGCAAAGCATCCATAGCCACTACATCGCCTTCTATTACCATGGGCACTCTAATCTTCTCAAATGGTATAGGTATCTCCTGTACAATGCTTCCATCTTGCTTAGAAAGCATATAATGATAGATGCGGGTTGTGTCTATCTCTTTGTTCTCCATTATCATGCTTGCCACATCGTACATAATGGCATCGTCGAGGCAAACTAAATAGTCTTTGTCGAAAAGGGTGATGTCGTCATAGTGGTGGTCTTCACCATAATTGAAACTGCGTTTGAAGTTGCCTTGCAGGTCATAAACCAACATCCTTTGTGTGTTTGTGTCGCTCACAAACAGCTCATTGTTCGCTTCGTCCATCTCCACATCGTATGGGAAGGTATATTCTTCTGCCCCTTTTCCTTTGCGGTCTATCACACTGATACCCTTTCCTGTTTGCTTGTCGAAGAGTTTCAAAGTGCTACTATTGACCATTACGATAAACTTTTCCCCTATTGTTTTTATATTAGTAGTGATAAACTCGTCCGAGCTCTCCAAGGGCACATATTGCACCTCCATGAAGTCCTGTAAGATTAGTTCCTTTTCTGGGTAATCCAGATTTAAGTCGATGGTGATTAGTCCATCGGTTTTGATGTTACTTTGGCAAGAGGCCATCAGTAATCCTATCAACATCCATACAATAATTCGTTTCATCTTTTCAGCGTTTTTAGTTATTTGCTGCAAAAGTAATTGTTAGTGTGTATAGATGCAAAAAAAGATGGTTTACAAAAAATTTACAAATTGTAACTTACAGGCTCATAATGACTTTATCCCAATCCTCGCCTTTGCCAGGTTGACCAAACACTTTCTTGTACAATCGCATGCGACCATTACTGATGGCACTGTCTGTACGACTGAGTAGGGTAGCAATGCGTGAGGTCTTGAAGCCCATTTTGATGAGATAGCACATCTTGACCTCATGCTCTTTGACAACGCCAAAGGTGGTAAGTCGAGTCTTGAAAACGGGATAGTGTGAGTCAACCAATGCCATCATAGTGGTGGCATCCGCTTCGTTCATCGGCTTCTCTGAGGTCAACAATCGCTGGTAGATGCCTGCTTCACGGATGGCCATAGTCTTTACATCGGAGTCAGGTTGAGGAATCATGCTCTTGTTGCGCTCAGCCTCCAAGTCCGCCTGCAAAGACTTATTGTACTTCTCTAATAATGACTGGTTGTGTGACAAGCGTATCTTCTCGTTTCTCATGCGATAAAGCAGGATGATAATGATGGCTATGATGAGCACTAGGGTCAGGATAGCTATGACGGTATATAACATGGTCTGCTTGTTCTTCATTTGCAGGTCGGCTTTCTCTTTTTCTGCATGAAGTGCTTGATATACAGCTCCTATAGTGCCTGTAGCCTCATATTGGGCATCCGCTTCATTGTCCAAATCCATTGCTTCTTTCTGACGAAGCAATTGCATGATTTGGTTGTAGTCCTTTCGTTGGATAGCTTGTTTCAGTTGATGGTTGATGGCATGTTGTTGGTAATAAGCCGACTTCGATTCCATCAAACTGGCATAGTGTTCATCGGCCTGTTCACTTTGGCGAAGCCATTCCAACACATGAGCCATCACAAAATGATACACATCCACGTCTGCCTCATCAATATGGTAAGGTGGTTGGGGCAATTGTTTTTTGGCTTGTTCCATTTGATCGGCGTCTATGTATGCAGCTGCTCTGCGAAAGGCAATGGATACCTGCATCTGCTCGTCTTTTAGTTGGATGGCCAGTTGGTCGGCTAAATTATAATGATGCACTGCTTGCCGGGTGTCATTCGCTCGTTGGTAGGCATCGCCCATCCCCTTGTGGGCTATCATCATATCCAAGGTGTCGTGTGTCAGTTCCGCACAGGTCAGCGAAAGCTCATAACGGTTGATGGTTTCAGCATAGAGTTGTCGCTTGGCATACAATCTGCCCATCTCTGCAAATATCTTCGTTTTTCGGATTAGTGTAGCACTGTCGTTACCCTGTAAAACATCCAAAGCACGCTGAAAGTAGAGGATAGAGCGCATGGTGGGATATTTGTCAAGGCTTTGTTGCCCAACAGCATACAGGCTGTCAGACACCACTAGTGCCTCCTTACCCCCTTGTTGCTTTTGGCATGATACAAGGCAAGTTGCTATCAGTAAAGCCACAATCGTTCTCATTTCGAATAACACATGCTGGGACAAAAGTAGTAAAAGCTGGTTGAAAATAATGTAATTCGATTATAATTTCTGTTTCTTTATGCTTTCATACATACATTTTTAGAAATAATTACTTATATTTGCATCAGTATAACAATAAAAATGAAAGCAATGAAAAAGATTTTTACTTTACTGGCATTTGCCACATTGACAGTGCTTTCTCTGGGTTCTTGTTCAAGTCAACAGGGAGATGGAGTGAATAACTTCAACATCAAGCGAGGTACCAACTTGAGCCACTGGTTGTCACAATCAAGGGTGATGGGTGAGGAACGCAGGAAGCACATCCAGGAAGACGATTTTGCTCGCTTGGAGCAGTTAGGCTTCGACTTTGTTCGCATCCCCATTGATGAGGTGCAATTCTGGGATGAGAATGGTAATAAGTTACCTGAGGCATGGGACTTGCTTACCAATGCCATCAACTTGGCTGAGAAGCATCACTTGCGTGTGGTGGTTGATTTGCATATCATCCGTTCACATGCCTTCATTGACAACAACAATAATAACACCTTGTTTACCTCTGAAGAGTCACAGCAAAAGCTTATTGATATGTGGTATCAATTGTCTGATGTGCTGAAGGGCTATAGTAACGACTCTGTGGCATACGAGTTTATGAATGAGCCTATTGCTCCTGAACACGAACAATGGAACGTGGTGGTGGAAAAGGTACACAAGGCTTTGCGTGAAATCGAGCCACAACGTACCTTGGTGATAGGATCTAATCGTTGGCAAGACTATGAAACGATCAAGTACCTGCGTGTTCCTGAGGGTGATAAGAACATCATCCTTTCCTTCCACTATTATCATCCTATGCTCATCACCCATCGTGGTGCTTTCTGGACTTCATTAGGTAGATTTAAGGGTAGCATCAATTATCCAGGTGTACTCATCACTCAGGATGATTATGATGCTGCGCCTGAGGAGATTAAGGAAGAACTGAAGCCTTTCCTTACCCAGGTTTGGAACAAGGACAAGATTCGTGCTGATTTCAAGGATGCCATCGCTGCTGCTAAGAAATATGGCCTACAGTTGTTCTGTGGAGAATGGGGTGTATATGAGCCTGTTGAGCGCGACTTGGCATATAAGTGGTATAAGGATATGATTGAGGTGTTCGATGAGTTCGACATTGCTTGGACTACTTGGTGCTATGATGGCGACTTCGGCTTCTATGATCAGCGCACAGAATCCTATAAAGACAAACCTTTGGTGGATATCCTGATGTCCGGCAAGGCTTTAGCCGAGTAAACCTCTTACCTATATCCAAAACAATAGAGCAGTCAATCTAACTGCTCTATTATTTTGTTATTTTAGACAAGTCTGAGTAATCACATACATTAATCTAATACTTCCTTTTATCACTACCCCTCATCGTTCTGATAATCACCACACCATTAGCTCCACGAGAACCATAGCCCATGCCATCACGATCGACAGTAATTTCTGCTACATCCTCAATAGGTAGGAAATCATCAACCTGCGACACATCGTATGGTACACCATCAATGACATACAGAGGAGGTTCAGGCAATCGCATGGAGTTGCGACCTCGGATAATGCTAAGCACTGATGAACTTTCACCAACTTGCATCGCTCCTGGTACAAATCGCCTGATGGCAGAGGAAACATCCTTGATATTCTCCCGCATAATCGCATCATGGTTAATAATTCTCATCTTCTTTAGGGTAATCACAGAGGTGTATTCATTCCTTAATGTCGATGGAGCTGAAGCTGTGGCAGTAACCTCTCCCAATCCTGCCTCTACCGTAAAACCATCATCTTCCAGATGAACAACGATATTACTATGATCACCTATGGCCAATTGGGCATCATACTTTGTGCTGATGCCCATTACCAATGTATCAGAGGGCAAGACATCCTTCAATACAAAAATCCCTTCCCTGTCTGTCTTGGCACTACCTTTATTATGTTTCAGCCAAACCCTGACGTTCTTCTGAGGCTTGCCATCCTTTAGGATTGTGCCTGTCAGCTTTTGAGCCTGAAGCCCTTGGCACATCAGCAATGCCAGCGTTCCCAAAAGTCCGATCATCCTTTTCATAGCTTTGCGTTTTTATTGTAAATATGCACAAATATACAAATAAACTTGGTTGCAAATATAATCCATTTATAATAATTGTTTGTAATAAGAGTTTTTTAACGGTAAAATGGGGGTTATGATGCCTCAAAATGCTTATCTTCGCATCAAGATAAAAGAAAAGAAACATGAAGATTCTGATAATAGACGATGATATAGCCCTATGCACTCTCATCAAGAACCATTTGGAAAAAGGTGACGATGAGTGTGTCTGCCTGTATGATTTGGATAATGTTAGTACGCGTGTTAAGGAAGCACAACCAGATATCATCCTACTTGATATAGGTTTCGAGGGCGATGATGGTGTGTGGGCATTGCCCACCATTGAGAACGCTGCTCCATTTGCTTCCATCATCTTCATTACTTCCCATACTGAGAGTTCCGAGATGGTGAGGGCTCTTAATGCAGGAGGTAACTACTTTGTGAGGAAACCTTTGCAGATGAATGAGTTGACAGCTATCATCAATAGCCAGAAACGCAATCTGATTACCAATAATCCAGCCATCAACATTGGCACGTTTATCTTTAATCGGAAGAATCAGACCCTAAGCGATGGGAACATTACCCATCAACTCACGGCTTTCGAAAGTCGCTTGCTGAACTTGTTGGCTATGAATAGAGGCAATGCGGTGATGCGCAAGGAGATATATCAGCATTTATGGAAGAATGACGATTATACAGCTGCAAGTTTGAATAATTTGGTGTGTCATCTCAGGGATTACTTTCCTCCAGAGAGTGGGGTAGAGATAGAAACAATTTGGGGTATGGGATATAAACTGACGGTAAAGGAATGAAGAAGTATTATGTCATAGCATTGGTGGCGATAGTTGCCATCCTGGTGTTGCTGATTGGTAACATCAAGGGGAAATACGATGGTTATGTGCAGGAGGTGTCGAAGCAAATTGACAAGTCTTTGGACATAGCTATGGAAGAAGAAATGGGCATCAGGCAAAAGAGCATTCGTTTAAATGATTTGGAAGGTCCTATAATTGGAATCAGGTTGCACCTTACTACCCAAGACGTAGTTGATAGCATAATGAATTTGCCTCAGGTCAAGGATGGTACTTATCGGGTTGACATTGTTGATGGCAGGAAAGAGCGTGCGGAAGGTATTCCTGAATTGGAGATTACCAGAATGCACAATCAAGATAGGTACATCAAACATCAGATTTATATTGACTTACCAGTGCTCGATAGCATATTCTGTTATTGGCTTAAAGCCGATATTCCTCATCTTTTTACTTTATTGGATCATGACACCATTCAAATAAAAAGCTATGGAGATGTTGGAATAAAAAAGGGTAACTACTCAAAACTGAAGCGAGTGGGTTTACATGAAAAGCAGACGCTAAAGGTACAAGCTTCTATTCCTGTGGAAGATTTTGTGCGAGCAGAAGTCATCCCTTTGTTGCTAAGCTTTTTATTGATGCTTCTGGCTTTGGCTTGCGTCTTGATACAGCTTACTGTTATCCGCAGAAAAGAATTGGAACTGAAACAGAGGGAGATGGCCACAGGTGGCATCATCCATGATTTGCGAGGGCCTGTCACTACTGCTATTTCAATAGTGGAGAGTTTGCAAGAAGGGCAAGACGATGAGGGTATGAAATCCATTGAGAGTCGAAATGAGGTGATGCTGAGGCATGTGCTACATGAGATTGAGACCTTGGGCGACACCATTCGTGAGGAGAGGATGCAGACAACCATTCATAGCAAGCCTACTGATTTGGTCGCTTTAGCTGAAACGGTGAGGCGAGAAGTAGATGTGGTATATCAATCCAAACTGCATACCATCATCATTGACAATCAGTTGCCTCAAGACCTGAAGCCTATGGTTGATGCAGACAAGGTTGAACGCATCCTTCGAAATTTGGTGGAGAATGCCGTCAAATATGCTGATGCTGGGGTTGAGGTACGGGTAAGGCTTGCTTGGCAGAATAATATGCCTGTGGTTTCTGTACAGGATAATGGTTGGGGCATTGCTCCACAATATCTCAAAAAGATTTTCAAGCAGTATTATCGCATCGACCAACCTTCAGGTCGTCATCGCAATGGGCATGGTATGGGTCTCACCAATGTACAGCATCTGGTCAAGGCTCATGGTGGCAAGATTTGGGTGCAAAGCCATCCAGGTCAAGGCAGTACCTTTAGCTTTACATTGTCATAAAATCCAGATTTTTTATGTGAATTCATTTTATTGTTTTAACCCTCTCCTATCAGCACAGACCTCATCGCACTAACAAATTATCACAGCGAGGGACAAAGATTAGAATTCGATTATAGATGTTTTGAAATGCATTGTCTAGGTTTGCCTTTACTACACAAAAAGAACACAAAGCTAGGAATCGT
>JAEEGF011228183.1_pt1 | contig 11226 bp, 6 predicted proteins | sample 9134171 | NCBI WGS metagenome assembly JAEEGF01 (sample SAMN16246542, study PRJNA631951) | gut metagenome | biome: gut microbiome; feature: rumen; material: AP-attached | host: Bos | place: Iran: Karaj | collected 2018-10
GATGGGCTCGTCGAGAAAGTCGTTCTTCTTTAGCTCGTCGAAAAACTGGTTGGCTTTCGCCACATCGGCTTGTTGGTCAAACTGTTGCAGCAAAGTTTCCACTTGTTGGGCCTTTGCTACAGTGCAAAGCAATATCAAAAGGATGGCAATTTTTCTCATACAGTTGACAAAGGTACGGAAAATTGTAGGCAAAACCAAAAAAAAACTAATATATTTGGCTTTTTCTGTGCTTATTTGTAACTTTGCAGCCGCAAATAGCGAATAGATATGAAAAAGATTGTTTTATTTCTGCTGGTGATAGTCTCCGTGCTGCCCATGAAGGCCCAGCAGACGGAAATGGCCCAGCAGCGTCAACAGATTCAGTTGGCTCCGGAGCCCGCGAAGAAGAATTTCTTGAAGGATTATTTTAAGAAATATTTCCAGCATTTGGATGTTGGTGTGAACTTGGGTACTACAGGCATAGGTGTCGATGTGAGCATGCCGGTTCACGATATCGTGTGTCTCCGTACTGGTTTTAACTATATGCCCCGCGTAGAAGTGCCGATGACTTTTGGCATTCAGGTGGGTGACGATCCTACGACGAGTGATAGTAAGTTTGCTAAGATGGCATCTGTACTTCAGGATTTGACGGGTAATCCCGTGAGCGACCATGTGGATATGATTGGTAAGGCGAAGATGTGGAACTGGAATTTTCTGGTGGATGTCTATCCGCTGAAGCATAACAAGCATTGGCGCGTGACGGCCGGTTTCTTCCTGGGCCCGTCGACGATAGCCGAGTCGTATAACAAGACCGAGAGTATGGCTTCGTTGGTGGCTGTGGGTATTTATAATAATATGTATGATAAGCTGCACGGAAAGACCAAGCGCGAGCTGGCCAGCGTGAAACTGGTAGACCTGTCTGTTTTAGGCCCCAAGTATAGTGATATCTATTTTGACTTGGATATGTTGGTGAAGTTGCAGGAAGGTTTCGACGCTGCAGGTCGCATGGGTGTCCTTCTAGGAACCTATGTAAATGATGTGGTGGACGAGGACGGCAATGTGATTCACAAGAAGGGTGAGTATTATATGATGACTCCCGACGATGACGATATGGTGAAGGCCGATCTGAAGGTCAACGCCTTCAAACCCTATATTGGTCTTGGCTATGAGGGTAGGCTGGTAAAGGGTAACGATCGTCTTAAAATATCTGTTGACGGCGGAATCATGCTGTGGGGCGGTAAACCCAGTCTGATAACACATGATGGAACAGACCTCATTCACGATGTGGAAGGCATTACGGATAAGCCGGGCGACTATGTGAACGCCATTTCAAAACTGGCAGTATTCCCAACGCTGAGCGTCAGGTTTGCATATACGATATTCTAAGTTTTTTGAAGAACCCTCCCGTCAGCAAATAGTAGAGCAGAAGGGGTAGGGAGTAGCACAACAGGTCGCTCCAGTCGAAGGTCCCACGGGCCAGACCAGCGGCCTGTAATAATTCGTGGGCTATCGCCATGAGAGGAATGAGCGATGCAGCCACCAGCCGCAGGGAATGCCGGCTTTTCTTCCAGACAGCATCCATCAATAAAATGTAAGAAGCACAATAGAGTCCGTCTGGCAAACTGAAACGGACAAATGCTGGTATATCCCAGTGACGTACGCTTTCGCGAAGTGTGTCGATTGCTTCTTTCATACCTGCTGAGGCAAACCAGCGATAGAGAGTAATCGTTTCGCTTCTGAACAGCAGATAGATGCTGATACCTATAAGTAGTAGCAGTATACCTAAAACCATTTGCAGGCGAATGATTGTTTTTTGACGCTTGGACATGTTTCTTTAGGAAAAAGGAGGACTGTCAAATAGACCGTCCTCCTTTATTGTTATTGTTTAGTTGTTTAATTGTTTGCTGTGGGAACAATCATGATGGGAGTTGCGCCACCGCTGCGAGGACTCTTCTGCGGAGCCTTGCTGGTCAACTCGCCAATCAGAGCTTCAAGGATGTAGTCCATATCGCTGAAACCTGCATAGAGGTTGGTCTCGCGGATCACATTCTTCCAGCTATCCATGACTGCCCAACTACCGCCATTCGAATCATAACACTCGGTTGGAGCAAACAGCACCATGCGGCGGCCTGAAGGCATTGCATCCCACTTTGCCTTAATACCCTCTACAGTCAGCTTAGTATAAGCTTCACCAACCAGATAAGGAGCATCCGTCCAAAGGATGATTACCTGACGGTGGTAACCATCGTCAGCACCCCAGTCCGTCTTGCTGAAAGCAGCATCGAGTGCCTCAAGTCCGCTCTCAGGAGTGTCACCGCCACCCATAGCGTAGATGTTACCTACAAAGGTGTTGAACTCCTCGCGTTGTTCAGGCAGCTGGTAGGTAGGACTTTGGCGGAACCAGTCATCACCGTCGACATTAATGTCCTGGAAACCGATTACCTGAGCAGTCAGACCTGTCAGACCAATACCCTTGGGATCACACTTAGCCTTGAAGGAATCATAGAGTGACATGGCGTTCTCCTTTACCGTATTGATGATACCACCCCTACTTCCTGTGTAGTCGATACACATCACAACATCAACCGACAGCAAGTTGTCACCTGTGGTGAATGACTTGATAGTTGTGTCATATAACACATTGTCAATTACTTCGCCATTGCGTGGAACAAGTGTTGAACCAGCAAAGTCGTTGAATGCATAGTATGCACGATAGAAGTAGGTGGTGTTAGGTTTCAGACCACGGAAATCGACATCGAAGCTTAGCTTTCCATAGGGCTGATAACCTTCGCCTTGGTACTCTGCTTTTCCTTCACCGATGAGCAGTTTTGCTTTGTCAGTATCGCAGACGATACCATAGGAACCCAGTGCATTGTAAACATCAGCAAGACACCAGATGGTTCCGCTCAACGTACAAGATGATCCACCAACCTTGAAGCTGGCTTTACCGGTCCACAGGGCGAGGGTGTTGTATATACGAACGATAATCTCTGTATTGAACCAGTTGCCAAGAATCTCAGCAAATTCGTAGTTTCCGGAGGTCGTTACGGTCAGTCTTGATACTGCACCAGCGTTCTCCTCATATTCTAACTTAGAAACCTGCTCGAACAAGTCAGCAAAAGTGTTGACGATAGCAGCAACCTCTGGGCTGATGGTCTCTTCGCCAGTGTTGGCTCTGATGATAGCAGCAGCGTTAGCCAGTGCTCCGCGGAATACGTCTTCCTTGTCGAACTCGGTAAAGCTGGGCAGAAGATTCTTCGGGCATGCATAGCTGCCGAGGAAAGCAACCTTCTCACCATTGTCGAACAACAACTCAACAATCTCGTCGTTGGGGAAGCTGAAGTAGATGATACCCTTGTCCTTCACCACCAGCTGAGTGGGCAGGTTCTCGTCCTTCGTGGCAATCAGTGTTGCCATTTCTTCCTTATCAAGTGACAAATAGCTGATAGCACTGAAATTACCCTCAGCTGTTGTATTGACGTCCTTCTTGTAGGTGAAGTAGCCAATGGGGGTAAGATAGCCGCCATCCCAGATGTCCGTCTTTTCATTAATCTTCACAATGCCGGTCAGCGTACCTTGGGTAACTGTTAGTCTCTGGGTTCTGAAGAGACCGGTCTTGTCAGTAGCTTTTACTTCGATGACTGTAACGCCCTCGCCGAGAGGCAGACTGGCAATGGTCCAGTTCTCAAGACCTTCAGCAACACCTGCCAAACCTGTACTGGTAGTATAAGTGATAGACTCCAGCTCGTTCTTGGCTTTTGCTGTACCGGAAATCGTAATGACGTCATCACCGGTTACATAAGTGGGAGCTGTAGTAGGCTTCAAAATCGATAATTCAATGTTGGCAACATTGGGATCGTCCTTGATCTCGTCGTCAGAAGCCGTGAATCCTATGGCAAATAAAGCCAGCAGGAAAGTAGAAAATAAGTACTTTTTCATAAGCTTTTAGTTTTTAATTAGGTGAATAAAAAAAATAACGGTTTTTAATCTGTTGGCAAAATTACAAATTTTTTTTCAAAATCACAACAAAAAGACAAAAAAAAATGCTCTTTGTCTTATAAAAAAATGTTAACAAACAAAAGAGGAGACATCCCGAACGGTGTCTCCTCTTTAAGCTTCAATTATTTTACGATGATTTTTCTGCCGTTGACGATATAGATGCCCTTCGAGAGACCTTCGAATGTGTTCGTGTTTTCTCGAACCAGACGTCCATTAATGTCGTAGATGTTGCCAAACTGATTGTTGCCAGTGAGTACGTGGATACTAGAAGTTCCGATTTCGAGGATATGGTGGAACTCGTTCCATCCTTCAGCGGCAGTATATGCAGCCACACATCCGACAGGCACATAGAGGATGCATTTTTCTTTATCGACACCAAGGAATGCATTTGAAGCTCTCTTCATCACAGGTAGCGCATCATCATACACAGTGGGTGGGGTGGTGCTCTTTATGGTGATTGATGCCAAGTTGCTGCAACCCTCAAAAGCAGAACCGCCAATGGCTGTGATGCTTTCTGGAATGACAATCTCCGTCAAATTGGTGTTATTCAAGAATGCCATTTCGGCTATCGCTGTAACAGTATAGGTTACACCATCCTTTATGATTGTCTGTGGAATCTCGAATGTGCCGGTAGCCTCTGTGTTACTAACGAACGTTACCGTGTTGTCTTCTCCGACTTCATAGTCAGAACCCTGTTCGTCGGTGATGATGACAACGGGCTTCTCAATGGTCAGCCAACCTGATGCATAAGTGATGTCGTAGTTAGCAGCATCGGCACCATCGACGATAATCTCATAGCTGCCAGGTTCGCTGTCAGCCGTCGCATTGCAGGTGATGGTCGGCTTTGTTTTTAACACGTTCTCGTCCTCGCCGTTCTTGAAACCGCTGTAGGTAACTTCGAATTCCGGAAGCTGATCACCTTGTGTAATGGTGTAGCTGTTTGCGGTGATGGTCAGAGGTGCCTTGTTGATGGTCAACGTACCGTCTATCAGTTTGATCTCATCATTCTTCAATGTACCCTTGCTGATATGGATGGTGTAAGTACCGACGGGTGATGTCTGGGTAGCCTCGCAGGTCAGCTCAGGAACACCATCAGCTTCTCCTTCTGTAACCGTATAGGTCAGCTCGGGGATGGCATTACCATATACTGTTGACTGATTATTGGCCACAATGACAACCGTATTTTTCTTGACAATGGTCAGTTTGCCTGCTACGTAGTTCATGGCGTAGTTTGTTGCCTCGGCACCACTGACGGTGATTTCGTAATCGCCAGGTTCACTGTCAGCCGTCGCCTTGCAGGTGATGGTCGGCTTCGTTGTTAACACGCTCTCGTCCTCGCCGTTCTTGAAACCGCTGTAGGTAACTTCGAATTCGGGTAGGGCCTCGCCTTGCTTGATCGTATAACTCTTGGCCGTGATAGTCAGTGGGGCTTTATTGATAGTAAGTGTACCGTCTGTTAGATTGACAACGTCATTCTTCAACGTACCCTTAGTGATGTGAATGGGATAGGTGCCAACAGGTGATGTCTGAGTAGCTTCGCAACTCAGCTCTGGAGTTCCGTCGGCTTCGCCTTCTGTCACAGTATACGTCAGAGTGGGTACGGCATCACCATAAAGCATCGTCTGGTTGTTTGCTACGATGGTTACGGTAGTTTGCGTGGTGCCAATGGTCATTTCCACATCATTGGGATGTACTACCTGCTCAGTGGGCGATACTATCTCAATGTTTCGTAGGGCGATAGTGCCACCTTTGAATGTTGCGGCAGCTACAAGTTTGATGTATATGATGGCTCCTGATGTACCCTCTAACGTATTGTTTTTACCGGAATGCAGCAGGAAACGTGTATTATCCTCGTTGGCATCAAGAGAATGCTTTTTCCATGTTGTACGACCTATTTCAAGTGCATCGTCGTCAGTGGATACTGTCAACCCTTCAGGAAGTGACAGATCAAATTGTACCAGCGTTACCTCCATATCGGGGTTGTCCAGATCAATAATCATGGTTTGCGTTTCACCTGCATTGATAGTGAAGGTTTCTATTGATAGTTTCGTTTCACTTTGTGCAAAGAGTGAAAATGGTAGTGTAGCAAGTACCAAAAGCCACAATTTGAAGTATTTACTTGTCTTCATGATGTTCATTTGCTTTAATTATTTTCCAAGAATCATATTAACGAGTTTTACGTAGTCTGCGCCGCTGACAATACCATCGTTGTTAAGATCGGCTTCTTTGCGGAATCCGGCACTAAGAATAAGGTTGGTCATCATGACCAGATCCTGACCTGAAATGGTACCATCGCCACTCAGGTCGCCGGGAGTACCAGAATCGTTTCCTGCGATATCAACTTTCAGAACGCTTGGAGCAGACGAACTTACTTTGATGTAGGCTGTATTGGCAGGGATGTAAGCCAAATCGATATTGTTGACGAAAGCCAGCGTGCCATCTTCTGCTTTACCCAGCACACGCATGGTGGTGGGGTCGAAAGCTACCACGTTGGTGTGCTTCTCGCCGGCATCTGGATTGCAGAAGTAGACACCTGTCAGCTTATTGCCGCTTGCTGTGCCGCTGGCGCTGGCACCCACGTTCAGCTTGTTGCTGGCAGCATCCTGCGAGGAACATTTTACAATGACGGGGGTAGAGGTCGGCACACCGCCAGTGATCTCTTGGACAGAAACCTTGCCATTGGTCTCGTCAATGCTCTTCACATAGTATGCTGTCATTCCTTCAGAATAGAAGGTAAAGGGGAATGCGGCATAGAATGTCTGGTAGTAGCTGTCGCCAGCAGCGATATTGGGCTGCAAACCGAAGTAGCTGCCTTCGGCTGATACGGGTATAACGTTCCAGTCGAGGTATTTCTCGTAGGCAGTACCAGGACTGACGTTCGTCACCAACTTGCCCTTTGCTTTCTCCTCGTCGGTGCTCATGAAGTTAATGATTTCGTCGGCCAGATACTTGGTCATACCGGCATGGCTGGCTGAGCACCAATATTTGTTGTCGCCCATGTCGCTCAGTTTGATCTCGTAGGAGATGATAGAGTAGCTGCCAGTTCCCTGAGTTTGGAAGTCGTAGCCCGTAGTCATCTTCTTGATATAGATGATAGAGGCTGGGTCGGAGACGATGGTCTCGAATCCGGCACGGGTGCAGAGTGCTGCCATATCTGCATCTGTGGTTGACAAGTTAACACTACCTCTGTTGTCCATCACGTTGATGTAGCGTCCTTGCTCGGAGCTTTGGGCACGATAGTAGCCATCGCCAGTCAACTGGGCCGAGGCCGAAAGCGTGCAGACAGCAGCTATAAGAAATGTGTAGATTCTGTTCATTGCAAATGATTGTTATTAAAAGGAGTCTGACTCTCACCATACCTTTGCAGAGTATGGATTGGAGTCAGACTCGATATTGGTTTAAACCTCAAATAATCTTTTCCGTTTGATTACTCTGCGATACAGATGGTGACACGGTTCAGGTCGTTCTCAGCGAACGGCTGTACGCGTGAACCCTTAGAATCGAAGGTAATACGATCGGCAGAGATGTTGTACTGGTTCATCAGGGCCTTTACAACAACGTCAGCACGCTGCTTGGCCAGACGGTCGTTGATGCGGTTGTTACCTGTACCAGCATCAGCATAACCAGTAACCTCAACCTTAGCATTGGGATGAGCCTGCAGATAGTCGGCGATGTCCTTGATCTTCTCCTGCTCGGTATCTCTTACCTTGAAAGAGTTGATGGTGAAGAAAATATCGCGGCGAATCTTCTCGATGGGCTTCACCTCAACCTTAGCGGGAACCTCCACAATCTTCTCAACAACCTTCTCTACATAGCGAACCTCGGGCTCGGGAGCAGGAGTGAACTTGGTGGTATAGGTCTTGCCGAGGTTGATCTTCACACCAGCGAGAGCATTGAAGTACCAGTCAGCATTGCCAGCCTTCTTTGAGTTGTACTTATCGGTCAGGATGTTGGCGTTACCCTCGATGTTGATGCTCACCTTGTCGGATACGCGGAAATCGAAGATCAAACCACCCTTACCAAAGATGTTCACCTTAGAACCATCCCACAGATAGCGCATGTTCTGCTTGCCATCGTACAGCAGGTTGGGGTTGGTGTTCTGATAAGCAGCAATCTGTGCCTCTACGTTCTGAGCCTGATCGTTCTTCCAAGCGATGTTAGCACCACCACCAACGAAGGCATAAACGTTGAGCAGACGAGTGGGGTTGTAGTTGCAGACAATGTTCGAGAGGTTGAACATCAACTCCAGAGAAGGAGCTACATAGTTCCACTTCCACTTGCCCTCGAACGACTGTGCAGGAGTCATGTCCGTATCATCGAGCTTGATGACACCCTTGCTCTGCCAAGCGTTTACAGAGAGGCGCAGACCAACAACCTTCGAGAAGTTGTAACCCAGAGCAACCTGAGCGTTAGGAGAGAAGAGATCGCTGAACGAACCCTCACCCAAGGTGTACTGTCCACCGCCCTGCAGCATGATATACCAATGGGGCTGGAACACATATTCTGTGGTGCCTTTCTGCTCGGCCTGGGCTGATGCAGACAGCACGCCCAGGAAAAGCAGAAGTGACATAATCATTTTCTTCATGTTCTTATTCTTTTAAATATTGTTAGATTTAGAACCAGATTTAGAACTGTACGTAGAACTGCTTGTTAACAACCTTGCCGTGATAGTCTACTGCAGAGTAGGTTACCTCGTAGATGTAGCCAACCTCACCAGACAGTGTGCAAGACTTCTCGCTGTCGATAACCTTCATCATGTTGTTGCCACTGTTGGCAGCAGCAGCCTTAGCCTGAGCATCAGCCAGAGGCAGAGCAGCCTTGGTAGTAGCGTCGAACACATCCGTTACAGCCACGAACTTCTTGTAAGCAGGAGCCAGTGTCTCGAGTGTGTAAGAGGTAGGAATGAGGGTCAGTGCGCTGCTAGCCTTAGTCGGCAGATAGAGTGACTGTGACAGGATACCAGCCTTGTTCTTGTTGTTAACAGCCATCAGAGTGGGCTGCAGAGCCTTGTTGGGAACAGTCTGAATCCAATAGTTCAGCTTATTGTAAACCTTCGTGATATAGCTGTTAATCACACTCTTGATGTCGTCCTTGGCATCACTGATAGCCTGATTAATCTTGGTGTCGATGTTACCCAGAGAAGCAACGTCGTTCAGCAGGTTGGTGATAGTTGTAGCGAGGTCGCTGCTAGCACCGAATTGTTCGTTCAGCTTGTTGACAATATCCTGCAGCGTAGCTTTAATTTCTGGAGTCTTATTGATATCAACACTAACTTCCAGCTCAAATTCAATAGCTCCCCATGCAGCTTGCTCAGCTGCTGTAGCTAAATGATATGTTTTGGTGGTAGGATCGTAAATATAGAGCTGCTGGGCTGAACCATCTGCTGCAGTGCTAACCAATGCGTAACGGCCATCCTTCACGTTTGTTACGAGGAAGAACAATTGGGTCTCGCTAGCATCGCCATACAACTCGCCGAAACCTGCCAAATCTTCAGCAGTATACTTTTTGTAATACGTGATGCGGAATGTATTGTCATCAATAGTTGGCAGAGTGATGTCCTTGAACACGATAGTTCCCGTATACTTCGAGAAGTCAGGCAAATTGAGGTTGATGTTGATGTTGATCTTGTTCATGATCTGGTCGAACAGGTTCTGAATGCGCTGCTCACCGGGGAACTTAGCGTTAAAGTCCTTCAGGAAGGCAAATGACAGCGGCTTGATAGCAGTTGCTGCGATGCCATACTGAGAGTAAACGTTGTAGTCCTTCGTGGTGTAGTAGTAGGTGTTATAAGGACTTGTCCAAGTAGCCTTTACAGCGTAAGCGGGCATTACATCCTGCATGCTGTTAATCAGGGCAACACCGAAGTTGAGCACGCTAGCCTTTGACTTCTCCTTGATGATGGCCTTAGCCTCAGACTCGAGCGTGGTGTAGTCGATCTTCATCTTGGCATCGTCGATGTTCTCCTTGGTCAGGGTAGCAGCAGCCTCATAGAAGCCATTGTTAGCTGCACGGGTGTAACCGAAGGTGAGCTCGCGGTCAGACTTTTTCAAAGCCTCGAGTGTAATAGCAGCAGCGTCGCCCTTAGAGTTCTCCAGAGTCAGCTGCTTACCCTCGAAGTCAACCTCAGCGGGGTTCAGCGTCAGATACAGTGTACCAGCATTACCCTGATCCTTACCATTCTTCTGGCTAACGAAACGATCGTTAAGGTCGGTATTGCCTTCAGCAAGTTTGGGGTTGATACCCATCACGTTGGCCTGACGCTCAGTCCAAATCATAGAAGGATCAATATAGTCACCTGTTGTTCCAGAGGGGAAGTGAACAGTAGAAGTTACCTCACCATAGTAAGCAGCGAGAATCTGTGAGCGAACATCCAACGGAGTGTTGAAGTAACCGATGACGGGACTCTCAGTACCCTGGATGATGATACCGGTAACCATCTGGTCGAGCAGGTTGTCGATGCGCTGGTTCAACCAACGAATCTCGTTAGCCAACTCACCTTTAGTAGCCAGTGTGTTAACGTAGTTCTCAAGTGCGGCAATGCGGCTTGAGTTGGAAACAGCGAGCAACAGTGCACGCTCAGCAACAGTCAGAGCAGAGTCAGCAGTATACTGAGCCTTGGCAATCTTAGCTTCGCAGAGAGAATCGCAACCACCACCACTGATATAAATAGTGTCCTTCTGAGGCTTCTGGTGCTTCAGGGCCTGAATCAGCGAGTCAACGCGGGTGTACAGTTCGGTGATAGTAGTACCCCATCCTGAAACGATGCCGCTCAAATCGTCGATGCGGATAGAATCCTGCTTGGCCAGGTTCTGAACATAAACAATCCAAGAGTTGATTTCGTTCATCTTGATCAGCATCAGACTGTCGTTCTCGTAAAGCTTCTTGATGTCAGCATCGTAATCCTTGCCAGTGCCAGGTGTCAGATTCTTCAGAGCTTCTGCGATACTGTCAATACGAGCATAAGCCTTTTTGTACTCTTCCAGAGTAACATAATTTGCAAGATCTCCCTTGGTGGCATAGTTATTCAGGTCCTCCTTGGTAGCAAACTGCGAGGGGTCGCAAGTGCAACTCTTAATTTTTGCAATAGCTTCCTGCAGGGCCTTTACCTGAATGTCAAGAGCTTCACGGAGAGAAATCTCCTTGTTCAGACGTGCTTTGAGGTCGTCGTAAGAATCCTCATCGTAGTCCTTACATGCTACAAAACTGCTCATGCTAAACACTGCCAGTGCAAACATGAGGAATCCACTA
>JAEEGF011644705.1_pt1 | contig 11226 bp, 7 predicted proteins | sample 9134171 | NCBI WGS metagenome assembly JAEEGF01 (sample SAMN16246542, study PRJNA631951) | gut metagenome | biome: gut microbiome; feature: rumen; material: AP-attached | host: Bos | place: Iran: Karaj | collected 2018-10
GAGTAAATCCTGTAAGCTTCGAAGAAGTCGAGTTTCCGGTTTGTTGTAATGAGTCCGTTCCACTTGCCCCACTTGTCACGCTTGCAGAAGAACAGACGGACATTGCGACCAGCAAAGCATACATCGATGGTGATGTACCAGCATCCCAGACGGCGGCTATACTTGCGCCTTTTCTTCGGATGGTCGAAGAGAGTGACGAGCTGGTTGGCGGTGTACTCGTTACTTTTATATATGTACTTCGTCTTGCCCATCTTGATCATACCAAGATAGTGGCACCTGACGTGACGGGAAGTGATGAACAGGATGACTTCTGCACAGGCAAACCAACTGTCGGCCAACACATAGTCAAAATGGATCTTGCGCTTGATGATACGTCGTGTCATCTCAATCATCAAGGCAATCTTGCTCTGGTTGTATTCCTCAATCCGCCTGGCGGTATGGGAGCCTTCCGCATGTTCCTTGGAGAAACGGGCGTCAAGCTGCTTCTGCTTCAGTCCGTAGTTCCCCTTCTTGCCTTCCTCACCGACAAGGGCGAAGTCAAGCAGCATCTGGCTGATACCGTCGGTAATGCCGATGAACAGCCCCTTGAAACCGAGCATCATCGAGTGTGTGACATGCGAGTATATCTTACCGATAAGTTCCGTCTGGATACCACGTTTGGGATAGTCCGTATCATCTATCATCAGACATACTGGCTCTGTGCTGTCAGAAGTCCGCTTCTCCAGGGTCTTGTTCCAAAGCTGAAGCGTGACGGCGGTAAGAATTCTGCGCCAGTCATAAGACTCGTTGGAGATAAATCTGTAGAACACGTCCTTCCGACAGTCAAACAAGCTGCTTAGCGAGGACCTACCATAGTTATAAGCATTGCGAATCATGAAACAGGGAAACAACATCAGCAATCCAAGAACCTGCAGCTGCGTCAGTTTGCAGTTGCACTTGCTCTCGCTGCCGAAAAGCCGTTTTTCGGACAGCCGAAGGGCCTTTGTCATGTCAATTATCGCATTCATTGCACTCGTGGCATCATTTTCTTTGAAGAACTTGCCGATCTCTGAAAAAAATGTTTGTACCTTTGTCGCTGGGCATAGGGATCTGTACTTTGTATTTAGCACTTCAAAGGTACAAATTTTCCGCGACATACGGAAATCCCTGTGCTCTTTTTTGCGACCTTATCTCAACTAATTTTTAACATGCGAAACTTGAATTATACTATTTCGACATGGATTTTTCAAGTGATTCTTATCTCCCTTTTCATTTAAATAGTAAAAATGCGACATAAAGGTTCTTTAAATTTTATTCCATGCAAAATTAATAATGATGGCAATAAGTTTTTCCGAATTTGCACCCAACGGTGATACAGTTTTAAAAATGTAACAAAATAGTTCAGTGAGATGACGCAGGAGGAGAGGTGGATGACAAGATATAATGAGGTGGTTAGTTTCGTAGAAACCAACCATCGTAATCCGTCGAAATATGTACCGGAAGAAAAGTTGATGGTACATTTTCTGAAACGTGGGCGAAAACTTATGAATGGAGGGGAGCTGAAAGAACCAAGGCTGGGGATGTTCAAGGAACTGATAATGTTGTGTGAGAAGAACAAACATAAGAACCAATATGCTTAGAGTATGAGGATTCTGGGAATGATGGTTAAGGAGATGGCACCCTCAATCATCAAGACATTACAGCCAGGATGGTATCCTTTGGGTGATGTGCCAGCACCTGAAGCGAATAGGTATATGCCTGTGCCAAAGGTATCCAATACCCAGAAGTCACTGTATCAGATATATGATGGATTGCCTGAAATAACGGTGTCAGCAATTGTGGGTAAGAACGGATGGGGTAAGTCAACTTTCCTTGACATCATGATTCGTGTCATCAATAACTTTGCATACCGCGTTCTCGTGAACGGCAATGCTAACAGACGTAGCGGAGTAAGGAGGACAGAAGGCGTGAGAGCCGACCTATATTACGAACTGGACGGAAAGGTGTATTGCATAGGTTGCTGGGATAAAGAAGTGACGCTACATATCGCATCTGAGCGGAAGTTTGAAAATCTGTTAGATAAACATGAAAAGGATTTCAGAGCCTTACTTGAACCTTTTTTCTATACCGTGGTCTCTAACTATAGCGCATACGCATTTAATGAGGACGAATACTATATCAGTAAGACGAATACGGGTGAATGGTTGACGCGGCTTTTCCATAAAAATGATGCCTATCTGTGTCCGTTGGTACTTGTACCAAAGAGGGAGAAAGGGCAGATTGATATAGAGAACGAAAATGATTTAGCCAAACAGAGAGTAATGGCAATGGCGTTACTCAGCCATGTGAAGAGGCAACAGTTTATTGAGGGCTACGAGCCATGGAGCATATCTTTCACTTTCAACCCGAGCTACAATCAAGATTATAATGACGAATGGGTAGTAGGTAATTTCTTTAAAGAAGACAAAATCTCACCTGAAATACTAAAAAAGGTGGCCTACCACCTTGGTAATGCTTGGGTGGGAAGATATTCCGATGAGTTGAAAAAACTTAGGGGTAGGAAAGCACTGGATATGCTGAGGTATTATCTGACTCAGAAATCCATGAAGATTGCCTCGGTATATACCGATTACGGAAAGGTGTTGAAATTGAATACGGTGGTAGAAAAGGCACAAACATGGGTGCCAGACTCGAAAACCGGCATTGCAACAGGTAAACAATATCTGGAATTTGAATTGCCCAAACGGGTGGGCAAGCTCATTGACAAGATTCTTGAGGAGAACAATCATATAACCGCCAAGATATTTCAGGCACTGAATTTCTATGAGCGTATTTATCTGAAGAATGCATTGAAAATACGCGATACTATTGATGAACAGGCTAAAACGAAGAGTGCTGATAAACGAAAACCCATTGAACTTCCTTTGGATGTGTATATGGACGGAATACAGGTAGATGATTATCTGGAGGCAATGGAATCCTTGCCACCGGCATTCTTCGCAAGTGATTTTGCCTTTGTGAAACAAAGGAAAGAAGAGGGGATAAGAAAAAGTGCCGTGACATCAGAGTATATCGCCTTATCAAGGATGAGCAGTGGGGAGAGGCAGATGCTATATAGTTTCTCGTATGTTCTGTACCATCTGATGAATATTCAGAGTATAGTAAAAGACGAAAATAGGGTGCCGTATAAGCATATCAACCTGATTTTTGATGAAGCAGAACTTTATTATCACCCTGAATTACAGCGTGACTTCTTGAACATGCTTCTGAAGTGTCTGACGTGGTGCAAGAATAAAGGTGAAGCACTGAAGTCCATCCATATTCTGATAGCAACTCATTCGCCATTCTTGCTTTCAGACGTATTGGTTGAGAATACACTGTATATGAAGGAAGGATTGCCTGACCAACAAGACAAACCGCAGACCTTTGGTGCCAACTTGTATGACCTGATGAAAAGCAGTTTTTTTCTGAATGAGAATGCAATGGGAGCAGTATCGTCAGAACGGATAGGTAAGTTGATAGATAGAGCAAACAGGCATCAGGCTATCAAAGAGGATGAGCTGGCGATAGTAGGTGATACTCTTATTAAGGAATATCTGGAGGACAGAAGGAGAAAATAGCTTATGTATAGATTGGTGGCACCATCACAGGCCGAGTTGGAGAAGTTCTTCAATACGGCAAAAAAATCAATTTTGGACAGAATTGATGACTGGCTGTCTGATAAAATATTGGATGTAAAGGTGCCGTGCAGGTCGAAAAAACTAAATCTAACCGCAAAGGTTACACTAGGTAGTCTGACAGATGTATTTCTACGCCAATACAATACGGAGGCTGGACTCAAGAATTTGATGCTGGGGGATATAAATGATTTCCTACGAATAATCAATGACTTGGAGAGTAAAGCAGCCGCCTTGGGCTATCCTGAAGATTATGTGTTTTCAAGTATGACTTTGAAACAATATGAGACATATGAGAATGGTGGAAACACATTAAGGGTAGCGATAACGCGAGACATAGACCATTTTAACACCATATTGACGGATGTGTTTCTGCATCACGGTTATGATGGGGAATATGCAGACCATAGCAAGGTTTTTGACAAAAGCAGGTTCGTGAACCTTCTGAACCTGAGAATTTGCCCATATTGCGGAAGAGCTTTTATCTACAGTGTGCAACAGGTGGGAAGCAAGACCGTTGTGAAACCTCAGATAGACCATTTCCTTCCGAAAAGCAAATATCCATTCCTGGCACTGAGTTTTATGAACTTGATACCCTCTTGTCAGACCTGTAATATGAAGGACTGCAAGGGTAATAATGATCCCGTCAAGTTTGCCCCAACAGGGGTGCAATACCTTATACAATATCCTTACCAGTTTGATGCGACTAAGATTGAGTTTAAATATGTATTGAATGGAACATCATACAATAAGGATGATAACTTTGATGTAGAAGTAGATTATAAAGGAGACAAGGAGCTAAAGAAAGGCTATAATAACTATCTGAAGACTGAAGAGTTTTACAAATGTCACAACGTAGAGGTCGCGGGTATGTATCGGCAGATGATGATATTAGCTTCGAAAGCTAAGTTCTTTTATGAGAAGATGGGCATGAGGAAGTTTTGGCTGCAGCCTACGCCGATGTTACTGATGGGATATAACTTCAGTGAAGAAAGTTCGGGTAAGTATATGCTATATAAGTTCAAGCATGACATTTATCTACAGATGATGAATGGAGAGGTAGGAAAGATATTCAAGATGAAATAGAAGCAGATGGATACTGCGGAGTTTATTTCTTTTTGCGACGGAATACCAGCCGAGGTGTCACTAGTAGGACCTCGAAGGAATACCTACAAGGATGAGTGCGTAAGAATAAAGGATGCGCTGACTCCTGTGGGTGATGAAGGTGTGCCTTTTACTGAATTTAAGAAACTTCGTACAGGGATTATCTATTTGTCTATCATTGATGATACCAAGGATTATAGCCCTTACTACTATATTCTTGAAAAGATTAGCGGTTTCTTTAACGGTAGTACGCCACGTATAGCAGACTGGAGCAACAAAGTGTGGAAGGACGTGATAGCCTATGCCAAGTCGTTGCCAGAGTATCCTAAAACAGATGCCTTCACCAATGAGTTTATTAGGACAAGGGAACGCTAAAGGGCAAAAGCTGCCAAAAGATTGACGGATTTATGTGTGAAACTCTCCGTCAAGGAGTGCGACCTTGTGGTTGACCAGTTGGAAGGTGTATATGGCCGCATGGAGCAATTGTTGTGTGAGATTGGAGGAGAGAATGCTCTGAAGCTGCTGCTGGCAGAATTGCCTTATAATAAAGATATAGGCAGGTATCTTGTTCCGCATCAAGGGAACCAGCCAATGCCTACTTTCGTGGAATTGGAAGTCCCATACGGTTATCTGTTTAATCTATGTTTGAAACACCTGAAGGATAAAGGTACAGGCTATGGCCAAAGCCGCAAATGGGAAGAATTGAAGGATGTACTGAAGGACTATTGCATAGCAGTCTATGACTCTCAGAAATTCAATATTTGGAGTGACATCATTTTTTATGCTGATGATGTAGTGAGGGTAGTGCATGAAATGATATTGCGCTTTAACCTTTATACTTTGCCACAATCGGGCGTATCGTTTACACTTGCATGGTGCAGATACTTGTGCAAGGAAACAATGCGGGATGTGCGCTGTGATAGACTGTTACGCGATAAACTCACAAGAACCGAGCGTATTATGTATTGGGCGATGGATGCTTCAAGCAATGATGGATGTGTCCACGTTAAAAAAGGAAGTAAGGCAAGTAAACTGATAGAAGCTAATAAAGTAGGGTTAGAGGACAAACTGTTCATCAAGGCAGAGACGTTGAATGTCGATTTCAACACTCCAGATGATTTCGACAAAGTGAAATGGGTTAAGTACCCTATCGTAGAGACAGAAGATGATTTTATTCTGCTGCCGAAACCGCTTGTGGCGTGGAACTGGTATGAGGCTATCTATAATCTCATCAGGACAAACAGGGATAAGGTTTTAGCAAAAGATATTGGCTATGTGATAGAGGACTTTATCCAGAACAAGATGAAGTCGCATGGCTTGACAGCACATACTGGCGAATATTCTTATAATGGGATTGACGGCGAAGTAGATTTCCTAGTTGAGGGGAAACGAATAGATGCCTATATAGAGAGTAAAAAGAAATCGCTGAGTCTGAAAGCGCAGGCCGGTGGTGACTATTATATTTGGGGTGACTTGTGGGAGTTCATTGAGTCGCAGATGCAATGTGCGCGTTTGGAGAATGGTGTGAAGAACTTTGGACCCATTACGCTGACAGACAGAAAGACTGGTGAAACCTATACTTACGAGTGGAAAGACAAACTGAAAGAGCCTTCGGAAGAAGATCCAACGGTGGAAGTTGAAAAGAAACGTAGCGTAGTGAAGGCCACTATGACCTTAAAGGAATATGGCCCTATGCAGGACAAGATAGTGCTTTCGAATATCATCAAGAGTCTTGTCGGTACAAAAATCAATGCTACTTTTGATCCAGCAGATACATTTTATGATGCCAATGACCAGAAGAGTATTTTGAAGGCATTCGACAAAATAAACGAAGCCTTGGCTGATATTACTGAGTATTATAAGAAGGTGGGAGAGAGACCAACACTCTTCTGTCGATTCTACAGCATGGAGCAGATATACTACATGATAAGAACGGCAAAGAGTCAAGAGTACTTTGTGGAATTGCTGCGAGGAAGTTTTGTATCTACAGGCACTGAGAACTTCTGGAATGAGAATTGGGCAATGGGAGTGATGGGTCAGAAGGAAGCGTAAGATAAGAGAACGACTATGGCAACTTTAGTGGAACTATATGAATTCCTGGAAACGAAGAGGGATGACGAGCACATAGACTGTCTGTACTCCTATGGTGCTTTTTCACCCGAGGAGTGGCCGAAGGCTCGGTTGGAGATTCTTGCGTGGTGGAAAGTTGAACGATTGGCTGAAGATGAGAATTGCTCTATTGAGAAAGATTTTGCCATTGCCTATCTGGATGAGCGTGCAAAAGCCACGAACAATCTGCTGCTGAAATACAGATATAACTATTTTGCTCATGTGTTGACAACCAATGACAATCGTTTTGCTCAGCGAGCTATTGATGCTTTGATGGGTGTCATATAAACGTTGTTGCCAGACGATAAAGAAGATTATCCATATCATGCCGATGACGCGATAGAGGTATTGATGTCGTTGGCCAATAGCGTCAAGTATAAGAAAAAAGAAGCGACAGGACTGATCAGGAATATTCTGGAGTCTGACTATGGCTACCGCACGAAATTGGTATGCATAAGAGCGGCTAAAGAGCAGGCGTTCTTCCCTGCTAGCGATGCGGAGAGAATAGTATGCTTGTGTAGGGATTTGCTCCCATTAGCCAAAGATGGTTGGCGTGAGAACTGTTGTCAGTTGGGATTGTTTTTCGCCTCAAAGTTCCAAGGGCAGGCAAAGCCATACATAACCTTCTTTTACGAGTCGTTGGGTGATATGGAAATGGAGCAGTTGAAAGACCCGGCGACAGATCCTAATAATATAGCTGTTCCGTTGATGAACGAAGGTCATCTTGAAAAAGCAATGTCGTTTTATCAAGAAGGTGGGTTGATAGAAAAGAGGAATAAGGCAGAACAGGTTTTCCGAGAAAACGAGAAAAAGGTGGTGATATCGCATTTCAAAATTGAGAAGAAAACAGATGAACAGGTGGTAAAGTATTTCGAGAACTTGGTGAAAGAACTACTTGAAGGTAAACTGAGTTGGCTACTGGTGAATCTTTCCTGTTCTGTGAGATTTCTTTTTCCCACCTACGAACAAATACGCGAGCGGATGCCAGATAGAGAAACCTCCATGGAAGATCTTGGATTTGTAAACAAGGTTGTGGATATCAACGGAAACAGCAGGAAGGCGGGTGATGACTTTGAACTGCATCAGAAGTATGATATATGGTTGATGAATATCGTAAGGAATACTGTTATAAAAGTGATACTTACAGCCGTCAAGACAAAGCAACTGACTTATGGAAAGCTGAAGAAATGGTTTTTAAAGAACACTTGCTTTGGGCTACCGATAGAGTATCCACGTTCTAACCAGGTGGTGACAGTTTCTTGGTATTCGCAAATAGATTACGGTATTGAGGCCCTTATAAAGCAGTATAATCGATTCTTACAAGGAAAACCAACTGATTGGCGCATACCAGTCGATGTGCTCTCAATACGCTTTGAGGGTATATTAAGAGACATGGTAGGTAATTATGGTGGGCATGTAACGAAAGTGGGGCGTGACAACAGCTTATCGCAAGCTTTGCTTGATTCATTGCTTCGTGAACCATGCCTACGTGAGATATTCAGAGAAGATGACATAGAGTTCTTTGAATATGTATTTACCGCTAAAGGGCGTAATATCAGGAACGATGTAGCTCATGCTTTCTATATTCCACAGGATTATGGAATGATACAGGCTACGTTGGTATTCTTGTGTATTTTGCGGTTGACGATGTTTAGGCCCAAAGAAACAAGCAATACGAACGATGGTAAATATGAGAAATAAACAAACCACAATTCAAATAAGAAGAGTTGTGGAATATAGTGAGTTTTTTGTTGGGGAATCACCCATTGATATCTGCTCAACATTAAAACTCTTTAATCGTAATCTATTGGTTCGGATGGGAGTTGTGCTGAGTCTCCATTATGGGAATCTGTGTGTTCCGGATAATGAAAATACATTATTTTCAGAGAGTAGTAAAAAGCATGTCCCATATCTCAACAAGCTTTTCAGAGCATATTATAAGAGGATAGGGTTAAACGAGGGACAAAAGGTTCAAATCTTAACATATAGAACAAGCCTCGAACTATGGAGACGGATATTTTCAATCCATCCAGACGAGTTTTTTAATAAAATTTCAGAATCGGATATAGAGTTATTACTCTTTAAAGTTATCCTTTCAATAAATGAAAAACTAGTAAGCTTTAACGAGAGGACGGAACTCTATAAACTTGATGAACTCGTATTTCTGAACGGTTTTTTGACAAATGACAGCAATAATTATGATATTCAATCTGTTTTACAGCCGCAGATGTACTATTTCCAGCAACTTATCAAATTCATTCCAACAAATGAAGTGATGTCAAAGGCTTCAGAGAAACTATTGCATGAGTGGTGTATTGAAAGTTGGCAACAGTACTATACAACAATAATTATCATAGCTCATCAGACTGATAAATACTATAAGGACAGGGCAAGTGGCGTGCCGATTATTACACCGAAATGGTTGGAAGAGAATATGGATAGTGGATTTTTGTCACCATCTCTCATGGAACATCTATACATAGATGAGGATGAATTCATTCCCTATAATGAGGAATCTGCTGAAAAAAAAGAATGGAATGTCGATTATAGACGATTCCGTTCTAAGCCCTTTGTAAAGCTGAAAAATGGTTCGGGGTTTGTGGTGATTAACAACCAACTTTTATGTGAGCGTTTATTCAATAGTTTGTACTTTGATTTTCTACCCCTGATTAATGGGAAAAGAAGCAGTTGTGGCTTCTTTGACTACAATAAAGACTTCATTGAGAAAATTTTATTCCGGAATACGTTCTTTAAATGTCTTCCAACGAACTGCTATACATTCCCTAGACAAACTGAGGATAGACAGGAAGATACTCATGAACCGGATTTTTATTGTCGAACCAAACGAGGTGAATTGATAATAGTGGAGTGTAAAGCCATAAAAATGAACGGAGAATGCAGGGATGATGGTGACTATAAAAGACTTCTTGAAGAGTTGCATGAGAAGATAGTGCTAAAGACGCGTAATATTGATCCCAAACGAAAGAAGCATAAGGGCAATCCTGAGCCTATAGGAGTGGGCCAGCTGATTCACCATATTGACTCTATTGATGCAGACACCTTTCAATGGGATGCAAATATTCCTGATGATGTCGCTTATTATCCTTTACTGGTGTTTGAGGATGTTAAGTTGGTTCAGACGGGTATTCTTTCGATTGTTAACCGGTGGTTTTATGAGGAGATAATGAGAGATAAGAAGTTGGGAATTGAGTTGTCAGACGCATATATGCCGGTAATGGTGGTTTCTATAAACACGCTCTACCTTTATGACAAAATGTTGCATAAGCGGGGGCTAACAAATGTGATAGACTCTTTCGTAATGGAAAATGCAGTATATGACAAACAGACGGGTATGTATCGTTTTCAGGAAGTAGCAGACTTTGACGGTTACCTTCGGAGCTATCCGTTTAGAAAAGTTGGCGATGCTGTTAAGTGGACAACTGAGATGATTAAAAACAGGAATAATAACGTCTTAAATTAAGAATGTTGTAGACTTAGAGACAAACAAAACAAGAGAGATAACAAAATGAGAAGAGGGCTCTATACATCAAACTATACGGGAATTTCGGCTTACCTCATGGACTTTGGGTTCGGAGGTTTTCTGGGATATGGGAGACGTGTGTCCTGTTTTGTGGGTGAAGAAGAGCTGATGATGTATGAAGGATGATGTAAGAAGAAAGAGGTAAGAAGGAAGAGGAATAATGTAGTATTATAACTGAATGGATATGGGGAAAAAAGAGAATATAGCACCTCGTCAGGAGTATGTGGGATGGGCGGATATTGAGTCGGTGGAGTACAAGTATCCGGTGAAGAAAGCGCAGAAGTATGTGCTACGGATTGCATTGGTTGGCTCGTCACCAAGGGTGTGGCGGGAGATTGCTGTGCCGTCGAACATTACACTGACTTCGTTGGCATATGTGATTATCCTGGCGATGGGATGGGAGGAGAGCCATCTGAGTATGTTTGAAAAGGGGAAGAAGGAGTATCATGTTTATATGGATGGCGCTGATATGTATGACTATCCGATAGAGGATGCCAGCGACTATGCGCTATGCGACTTGTTGGGCGAGAATGAGGAAATGTTGTTTGTGTATGACTTTGGGGATTACTGGAGGCATACGGTTCAGTTGGTGGAGTGCGCGAAATATGGGAAAGATGAGAAGCCGACTGTGAGACTGATTGATGGAAGGAATGCGTGCCCGCCGAATGATGTGGGTGGTATCGGTGGATATAAAGAGATGCTGAGGGTGATTAAGGAGGATCCTGATGGCGATGAGGCTTGGGAGTATTATACTTGGCTTGGGAGCAAGTGGGATGAGAAGTTCTTTCCGGCCATTGATACGGCGATTGCAGTGAA
>JAEEGF011904368.1_pt1 | contig 11226 bp, 8 predicted proteins | sample 9134171 | NCBI WGS metagenome assembly JAEEGF01 (sample SAMN16246542, study PRJNA631951) | gut metagenome | biome: gut microbiome; feature: rumen; material: AP-attached | host: Bos | place: Iran: Karaj | collected 2018-10
GAAGCAGCTGCAAATGCAGATAAGAATACAGGACGTCTTGGCAGGATGTTCGGGAGTGTCGGCTATCTGATAACTCCGCTTCTGGTGATGCTCGGACTGACGGGGGCCGTGATACTTTCCTTATATTCTTTATCCTGTGTGAAAAAGACTGTCCGGCTTGGAAGACTCATAAAGGCAGGGGATTATGACGGAGCTTTGCTTTTAAAGTACAGGGATACGGTTGATGCGTTAAGGAAGCGGGGACTTCTTAATAAAGCATGTCCGTCTGTAAAAGATGTAAGGGATGTTTTTGCCGTATATGTTCCGGAAGGGTCAATGGACCATGAAGTATTCGAATCTGTTCAGAAAGCTGCCTTTTCAAAGGCAGGTACGGACGATCAGACGTATATCATGGCTGCACGAAAACTGAAGGAACTTCTCATCTGCCTGGAAAAACAGTTAAAAATCAACAGAAAATGAGATATTTATTAAAAAAATATAAACAGTATTGCATTCAAATTACGGGAGTGCTAATATACCCATTGTGAGGTTAGCACTCAAAGATTAAGAGTGCTAACAGATAAAGGTTAAACAGACCCCGGCAAGGCGGTCATACATAAAAAAGGAGGCAGTAAAAATGAAGTTATTACCTTTAGGCGACAGAGTTGTTCTTAAGCAGCTTGAAGCTGAAGAGACAACAAAATCGGGCATCATCCTTACAAGTTCAAGTCAGGAAAAGCCGCAGCAGGCAGAAGTAGTTGCAGTAGGACCCGGCGGAATGGTCGATGGCAAGGAAATTGCCATGCAGGTTAAAGTCGGTGATCAGGTCATATATTCAAAGTATGCAGGAACCGATGTCAAGCTTGACGGTGAAGAGTATATAATAGTACGCCAGAGTGATGTGCTGGCGGTTGTACAGTAATAAAGGAGATGAAATAAATGGCTAAAGATCTTAAATACGGTGCAGATGCCCGTGCAGCATTGGAAAAAGGCGTAAATAAGCTTGCCGATACAGTAAGGGTTACATTGGGACCCAAAGGAAGAAACGTAGTACTTGATAAGAGTTACGGCGCACCCCTCATCACTAACGATGGTGTGACTATCGCAAAAGAGATCGAGCTTCCCGATGCATTCGAGAACATGGGTGCTCAGCTTGTCAAGGAAGTTGCAACCAAGACCAACGACGTAGCAGGTGACGGTACAACTACCGCTACAGTACTCGCACAGGCAATGATCACCGAGGGTATGAAGAACCTTGCAGCAGGTGCTAATCCGATCATCCTTCGTAAGGGCATGAAGAAAGCTACAGACGCTGCAGTAGAGGCTATCGGCAAGATGAGCTCTCCTGTAAACGGCAAGGAGCACATCGCAAGAGTAGCAGCTATATCCGCAGGCGATGACGAAGTAGGACAGCTCGTTGCAGACGCTATGGAGAAGGTTTCAAACGACGGCGTCATCACTATCGAAGAGTCCAAGACCATGCTCACAGAGCTTGACCTTGTAGAAGGTATGCAGTTCGACCGTGGTTATATTTCAGCATATATGGCAACAGATATGGATAAGATGGAAGCTAATCTTGAGAATCCCTACAACCTTATCACAGACAAGAAGATATCAAACATCCAGGATATCCTTCCTCTGCTTGAGCAGATAGTTCAGTCGGGAAGCAAGCTTCTTATAATCGCAGAGGATATTGAGGGTGAGGCACTTACAACTCTTATCGTTAACAAGCTCCGTGGAACCTTCCAGGTAGTCGGTGTTAAGGCTCCCGGATACGGCGACAGAAGAAAGGCAATGCTTGAGGATATTGCGATCCTTACAGGCGGTCAGGTTATCTCGGATGATCTCGGTCTTGACCTTAAGGAGACAACACTTGACCAGCTCGGTCGTGCCAAGTCGGTTAAGGTTCAGAAGGAGAACACAGTCATCGTTGACGGTGAAGGCGATAAGAAGGCAATCGATGCACGTATCAGTCAGATCAAGATGCAGATCGAAGAGACTACTTCGGACTTCGATCGTGAGAAGCTTCAGGAGAGACTTGCCAAGCTCGCAGGCGGCGTAGCAGTTATCCGTGTAGGTGCTGCAACAGAAACAGAGATGAAGGAAGCCAAGCTTCGTATGGAAGATGCACTTGCAGCTACAAGAGCTGCTGTAGAAGAAGGCATCATCGCAGGCGGCGGATCAGCATACATTCATGCACAGAAGCAGGTTGCTAAGCTTGCCGAGTCACTTACAGGTGATGAGAAGACAGGTGCCAACATCGTTATGAAGGCTCTGGAAGCACCTCTTTATCATATAGCAGGAAATGCAGGACTTGAAGGTGCAGTTATCATAAACAAGGTTAAGGAAAGCAAGGATGGTATGGGCTTCGATGCTCTGTCAGGTGAGTACGTGGATATGGTTAAGCAGGGAATACTTGATCCCGTTAAGGTAACCCGTTCAGCACTCCAGAACGCGACCAGCGTAGCATCAACCTTCCTTACAACCGAATCGGTAGTAGCAAACATCAAGGAAGACACCCCCGCAATGCCCGCAGGCGCCGGCATGGGTGGGATGATGTAAGCGTAGCTACGAGCCAGGCTAAAATATAAAAATACCATCCGGACGGGTGCTTGCACACGGGCCGGGTGGTATTTTTATATTTTAATCCGGCGACAGCCGGATATGAGCGGAACGCAGTGTAGCGAATAAGCCTGGCGGCGACAGGAAAAAACTATTATTTGCTGACGCACTTGCACATAAGGTATATAATAGTAAATGGATTCAGCATAGTCTTCAGACTCAAGAGATAAAGTAGAATAGAAGGAATATAACCAAGATGAAATCCTGCTGCATAATAATTCCGATATATAATACAATACCGACGGATAATGAGAAGATATCGATCCGCAGAAACACGGAAGTGCTTAAGGATTACGATATCTTCTTTGTGCATCCGTTTCTGATGGATACATCGGCTTATGAGGAACTGATCATTGATGTTTTCAGCGAAGAGATCAAAAATAAAAAAGACGCAAATATCGCGGATCTGTTCAATGATCATATCCATTTCAAACCATTTATGAAGAAGTATTTTAAATCAAATAAAACTTACAGCAGGCTTCTTCTTTCACAGGAGTTTTACAGAACATTTCTCGAGTATGAATATATGTTGATTGCGCAGACGGATACATATATACTTGATACAGATCATACACTGGAGGAATTCCTTTTGATATCAAGAGAAAAGGCATACGATTACTGGGGAGCACCGTGGCCGGAAGGTCCTTTCACCAAACCGTACGGTATTAAAGACTTCTTCAAGCTTAAGGTGGTGAAACACCCGGAAGATGTAAAGGTTGGAAACGGAGGCTTCTCACTGAGGCATGTATTACATTCGCTTAATCTCCTGGAGCGTAAGCGGAACCTTGTGGATTTCTACTGGAGATTCAACGAGGATATGTTCTTTTCGTGGTTTGCGCTCGATCCGGATGATAAATACAGGGCGGCATCTGTGGAAGAAGCTTCGGCTTTCGCTCTTGAGACCAATATGAAGGAAGAGATGGATAAGGGAAATATACCATACGCAGTGCATGCTTGGGAGAAGCATTATCCTGATATGCAACTTTTAGGACATCCGGATTGACAGAGGCATCAATATGAGGAGATATGACAGATAAACAGAAGTACCAATATGAGACAATTTGCTATATAAACGGAATTAAGTGTACAACAGGGATAGAACGTGAATAACAGAAAAGAGCTTAAGTTCCTGTGCGATGACAGGATGCTGGTTCAGGTCGAAAACAGAATAAAAGGAATAATGCGGCGGGACAGACATCAGATGGGTGACTGTTACAAGATCAGAAGTGTTTATTTTGATTCTCCCGATGACACTTGTCTTAATGACAATATATCTGGTGTGGGTACAAGAAGCAAATACCGCTTGCGGATATATGATTGCAATGATAAAGTAATAAAAGCCGAGATAAAAAGCAAGTATTATGATACAACCCGTAAGGAAAGTGCAGGAATATCAAGAGAACAGTTTGAGGCATGTATTCATGCGGGAAGTATACATGATATTGTGGGTGAAACAGTATATGGTAAAGAAGCCTGTAAGGGGTTTTCGGCGAACGGAAACAGAGAAACAGCGGTAATGCTGAGGATTGCTCAGAAGATTACGGCTGAAGGTTACAGACCGGCGGCGATCGTTGAATATGAACGGAGTGCATATACATACATGCCATGCAATGTAAGAGTGACGTTTGACAGAAATATTGCGGTGAGCAGGAAGTGGGATTTGTTTTTTGAACGTGATATGCCTGCCGTACCGGTGTGCGAAACCGGAATTCATATGATAGAAGTAAAGTATGATGAATTTCTGCCGGATTATATTCTTATGCTGCTCAAAGCCGGTGATATGAGGAGGACTTCGTTTTCAAAATACTATATGGCCAGAGAAGCCATGATGATATAGAAAAAAACATGTGAGGAACATATAATGACATTTAAGGATGCGATAAGGAACAATCTGTTTCAGGGCTTTTCTGGTATAGATATGACCGGGGCTGAAATAATAATAACCATGGCAGTGGCATTTGTCCTGGCTATGTATTTATTTACGGTATACAGGATCATAACCAGGAACAGCTTTTATTCAAAGAACTATAACATTACCATGGCTGCAATTTCACTTGTAACCTGCGGTATCATAATGGCGATGCAGTCAAGCCTTGTTATTTCACTCGGTATGGTGGGTGCACTGTCAATAGTCAGGTTCAGGACAGCAATTAAGGAGCCCATCGATCTCCTGTTTCTTTTCTGGTCGATAGGAACGGGTATAATATGCGGAACGGGTCTGTATAAGATTGCCGTGATAGTTGCAGCGTGCGTTACGATAGCCATACTTGTCATGAAGCTGATCCCTGAAACGCGAACAGCCAATATATTGTTTGTCAGCAGTACGGATAATGAAATAGAGAAGCGTATCGCAGAAATCATGAAGAACAATACAACATATAGCCGCGTGAAATCAAGAAATATGACGAAAGACGGTGTTGATATAGTATATGAAGTGCGTACTTTAAAACCTGCGGAACTGTTGGAGTCCCTGAACGGACTGGAAGATATTACCGGAGTATCACTTATAGAACATGAAGGCGAGTTCCGCGGTTAGGATATAATGAGTATTCAGAAAATTAGTTTGGTTGCATTGATAATAATCTCATTAGGGATGTTGGCCGGTTCATTGTACGGTGAAAAGATTGCGTCTGCAAATACAGAAAAATCTGTACTTGCAGTATCCGTTGATGAAATTAACGCTGTTCCGAGGGTAAGGTTTCTGTTACCTGAGGATGAAAACAAAGGGATTAAGGCAGATCTGTACTCAACTGTTTTTGATGATGATGAACAGAGACAGTATATAATAACTCCTGCAGATTTCGATGCTTCTCATACAGTATGTTATGCAGTTGATGATGATGGGAATTATCTCAACCGATATGTTGTTGATCTTAGCCACAGCTGTTATATAGGATTTAGGGAACTGATACCGGTATTTACCAATCTTCCCGTGATATCTTTAATTATAGACACGGATTCGCCAAGCTTTGAAGAGCTTATAGCATCCGATAAAACAGTGGAGTGCCATGGAACCATGAAGGTATCGGTAAGCAGAGAGCTTGCGAAGGAAAACCACTGGATAGATGAAACTGTAAGTAAACATTTCAAAAATAAAAAAAACGGTGCAATGAAGCTCAGAGGACGCGGAAATACATCATGGCAGTATTCGCCAAAGAAGTCATTTACGCTCGAAATGGATGAAACGGTATATCTTCTGGGATTGGGTAAGCATCGCTCATTTAATCTGATAAGTAATTCACAGGATAAGACATTACTAAATAATGAAGTGTTCCTTGATATGGCAAAAAATGCAGGTTTGCCTTATGAACCGGATCATGAACAGGTGACGCTGTATGTCAACGGACAGTATCAGGGAGTTTATTTGCTGACGACAAAGGTTAAGGCAGATAAGAGATGTATACCTCTTAACAAAGGTGATTTTCTGATCAACTGGGGGGATCCTTCTCCGGAACAACGTATAGATTTTGATACTACCTTATCGCTGGATGATGAACATACGGTAAAACCCTATGCAAATATAGTATGGCCCAAGGAAGAGACAGAGAAGGAATTAACGGTGCAACAGCAATATTTGCAGAGATTTATCTCATCAATTGAAAATGTTTCGGATGACAGTTACACTGATATAATGGATTTGGACAGTATGGTGAAGTACTACTGGATACAGGAAATCAGTATGAACTATGATGCAGACTACCGTTCGACATATTCCTATTACAGGGCTGAGGCGGACAGGGTGTTCATGGGTCCGATATGGGACATGGATCTGTCACTTGGATGGAGAGCTGAAAAAGGTGGCGAGAGCTTTAGCGATCCTACAGGTTGGAAGGTCCGGGAACTCGGTTGGTATGGTCTCCTGTTTGAAAGAGAGGAGTTCAGGACTGCAGTATATGATATTTATTGGAACGGCGGAGTCAGGGATGCCATGTATAAAGCCCTCAAACAGTATGAGATACGTATGAATGAGATGGCTGATGACGGGGCTCTCAATTTTAGAAGATGGAGGTCTGACTGGCCGGCACTATGGATAAAATACGGAGACAGTTACGTTGAGGAAGCAGAAGGCCGGCTTGATTTTTTCAGACAGAGAGTTCAGTGGATCGACAATGAGATGAGTGGGCAATAGAACGTCGGGGATATTGGCAATGGGTGTTTCGAAAGAATATAAATTGACTGCCGGACAAAAATGTGTGGGCATACTTATAGTATGTCTGCTATTTTGCTGTTTGACAATATACTGCCTCAGACAACAGGAGCTCACATATGAGTATGTATGTGACAGGGATGCATTGGAGTATAAATCTGCGTTTATGGATAACGGCTTCATACATACAAATGAAGTTACCGACGATTATGCTTTTGCAACGCATCCGATAATATTGCCGTCAGGTAAATACACGATTGATGTAACGTTTGTCTCAACTGCATCGGGTACACTTCTTGTGCAGGGTAACAATGACTGTGTCTTTGATATACAGCTTCCTACAACATACGGAGCTGAGCAGATAGTATCGGATCAGCATCTTATATTGCCGCTTGGTACTGACAGATGTATGCTTAAGTTCTATCAGACAGAACCCGGAGATATAGTGGTGGAAGATATACGCATCAGATCGGATAGGCATCTGTACAGGGATTATTATGTCTATATAGCGCTTGCCGGGGTACTTGCAATTGCTTTTATTACGGTAATCCTTATGTTTAACAGGCTGAAGCTGTCCCGGACCAATATGTCGTATATAGGATTGTTGTTTATGGCATTGGTCGCAGTGAGTATTCCGTACTGTGTAAAAGGAACATATTACGGTATAGATACACAGGCCCATATGAAGAGGATCGAAGCGATAGCACAGGGACTGAAGGACGGGCAGTTTCCTGTAATGATAGGACCCAATTATGCTAATCAGTATGGTGAGCTTGTTGCTCTTCAGCCCGGACTGTTCCTGTATATTCCCGCTCTGTTAAGACTGCTTAATATATCGATACCCGCATCATATAACCTGTATATGATAATGGTGAATATAGCAACGGCAATTGTTACGGTATTGTGTGCTGAAAGACTGTTCACATCAATAAGATGGGGAATGATCGCCGCCGTATTTTACCTGATAGAGCCCTTCAGGCTGTTTGTCATGCTCAATCTCGGAGCAGGTGCAGGAATGGGAACTGCACTGGTATTTCTTCCATTGCTGATCACCGGTCTGCACGAGGCGGTTAACAGGGGAGGTTTCAGATGGAAATATATAGCAGTCGGACTGTGGGGACTGGCGTGTTCACATGTAATGGGATTTGCCCTGTCGTGTCTGGTAGCGCTGATTTATCTTCTGTTCCATTTTAAACAGCTGTTTACCCGGGAAGTAATGATTGCTCTTATTAAGGCAGCTATTATGTTTGCTGTTCTTTCGGTCGGTGTTCTTGTGCCGTTTGCAGCTTTCTATTTTACCGACTGGAACAGGAATGCTCTCCAATGGACTGATTTCTATCATTTTCCTGTTATGTGGGACAGGGAGATCCAAAATGTGATCGCATTGGCGGTTATGATCATCGCCTACTTCGGAGCAAGACGGACGGGTTATATCAACAGGTTTGTCAAAGGGATATTTGTCATCGGGTTCGTATCGGTATTAATGGCTACGCCGGTATTTCCCTGGATTTGGTTTAAGAACATTTCTGTAATTGATACATTTTTGTCCATGATGCAGTACCCGAGGAGATTCCATTTTGTTGCGGTTCCGTGTGTTGCCTATACAGCAGCTGAAGCAATATGCAGTAATATGGACTCAAGAACCGGGATACGAAGGAAGCTGATGTATTCGATCGTAGCTGTGATGTCGGTTGGTGTATTGATCAATTATGTCAAGTTTTATAGTCCGGGAAAGCTGTTTGCAACTCCCGAAAGCGGAAATATAAACACACAAATGGAGGATTATCTTCCTGCGGGGACGCTTACGGAATGGTATTCGAATGATACCGGAGAGTTTTCTGATTATGATGATGTTGAGGCGTATTCGTACAGCAAGCAGTACACCCATGTTGACCTGGAATATACGTCTAAATCGGACGGACAATATATGGAGTTTCCCATGTTTTATTATGAGGGATATGTTGCATATGATCAGGACGGCAACAGACTCAGGGTGGAGAAGGGCAATCGAAACAGAGTCAGGGTCTACCTTACGAAGTCAGATGAAATACAGGAACTTCATTTAAGATATGAAGTGTTGCGTGTATATACAGTAGTGTTCATTTTTTCGCTTATAAGCGGTGTACTATGGCTGACATTTAACATCGGAGCTCTTACTTATCGTGCCATTAAGTCAGACAGGATAACTCAATAGAAGGATTGGGTTTCCCTGTTACTGCCACATGGAGCTGAGGCTTGTAATTTGAGGTTAAAACATGCATAGAATAGTTAAGGGAGCTTATTATACGCTTACGATCATTCTGTTTATCATGACAGGAATGCTGAGATATGAAAACATTCCGGATGCGATACCGGTATTATTGATACCGGCATCTGTTTCTGTTATTATTGTTTATTTTTCGGAAACAAAGGGATACCGTCCGTTTTCGGTAAAGGAAAATATAAAGTGGGATATTTTGCTTGGTATTGTTTTTGTCGTAATGCTCTCATTTGAAGAGATCCTCAGATTTTTGTTTGTAAACAGACATGATGGATATATATGCCTTTTTGGTGTGGTCGGTATTATTATGATGGCAGTATCTGTTTTGATCACCATTGATTATATTTTGTTTATATTCGTTTGTCCGCAAAGAGATATTGTCCGGAATAGTGATACTACAGAGAAACAGCCATGCATTTACAGGCCGCTGTGGATGATAGTAGCGGCTTTTGTGATTTTTGGAATTGCATATTTTCCGGGAATTGTTAATTCGGATTTTGATATTAACTGGATGGGCGGTGGGAATCCTGTGTGGGATGACTGGCATACTGTCGGTTTTGGATTTTTTGTAAGAATATGTACACTGGTCATACATTCTCCTTTTATGGTTACAATAGGACAGATGCTTATGTATCTGTTTGCTTTTAATTATGCAATATCTGTTTTGGAGAAATATTATCCGGGGCATGATATTGGAATTAAATACACGATCTGTACCCTGATATTCGGCATCTTTGTTTTTATGAATATAGGAGATATTATTAAGGACAACTGCAGCACACCCATGCTGTTGGCTTTTTCGGTATCCATGCTTGAATATGCGCTGAATGAAAAGCATGGTGCCGCCGGGTATGTTAAGATCGCGATACTCGGGACAGGAGCTTCGTTGTTCAGGCATATGATGATAGTTGTGGTTTTGATAACGCTGGTGTGTATGGCTGTAGCCGAAATTATTAAGAAGGAGAAAACAGGTAACGGTTTACGGAGAGTTAAGGGATTGGTGATAGCAGGAGTGGCGATCATTATTGTCTTTCTTGGAATTACCGAAGGGCTGGCTTTTGGTGTGTTGAATGCAAGAAGGAATCCCGATTACGTAAAGTATTCAATACCAATGAATCTCGCCGCCTCGATGGTATACAGAAGTAAGGTTTCCGGTTTGCAGCTTGACGATGAGGTTACAGAGAAGTTGGAGAGAATCATACCGCTTGACAAATGGGCAGAGTATTACAGTCCGTATGATGCGGATCCGATATGCAGATCGTGGTATGAGATCGGAGAAAATGTGTTTAAACTTAATGACCCGGAGATCGCCGGTGATGTTCTCAGCGTTGACCTGTATTACCTGAAAACGTTTCCCAAAGAATGTATATTGTCCTATTTTGACATAACATCTCCCGTGTGGGAAATTTCCAAGGCGAGCGGACTTGAAATGTACAGTCCTGCTTCTGCCGGTGACTTTGATGATATATACAGGATCCGGCAGGGAAAATATTACGAATTCACTGAGAATCTGAAATCATTTCTTGCTTCATTTGCAATCGGCAGGACAGTATTTTACAGAGGCGGCATATACGTATTCTTTATGATTGTTGTTTCAGCTGTACTGTTTAAAAAGAAAGCCGTTGAAATATGGATAGCAATGTTGCCGGCGTTGTTATACGCAGCGACCCTTATGCTTTCAATACCACAGCCTTCTTCCAGATATACGATGGTGTTTTCGCTTTTTGCGGTGCTATTTGGATTTGCGGCATGGATGCTGCCTGGTATTGACAGTAACGGGAACAAATAGACATCGAATGATCGTTGATATAAGCATAAGGTTTACACATATATACAAAATATTGTATAATACAATGTCGGAACAGCAAGAAGTGGGTGTAAGACAGATACGGCAGGTTGTATGGGAACAGGATTAACGGAATTATTTAATAATAAAATAAAGAAAGAATGGAAGCTGGCGTTTCTGGCTTCTTTTATTATCGGACTTATAACTCATTTGTATAAGTTCACAAATACACTTCCCAATCATGATGCACTGTACAATATGTACTGTAATCAGAATATGATAAATCTGGGGAGATGGCTGTTGACACCGGCATGTATTTTCAGTTCATATTTTGATCTGCCATGGATTACCGGGATCGTTGCACTTGTTTTTCTGAGCCTTTCGGTAGTTGTTCTGGTAGAATTGTTTGGTCTCGTCAATCCGATCGCCATA
>JAEEGF010194826.1_pt1 | contig 11224 bp, 9 predicted proteins | sample 9134171 | NCBI WGS metagenome assembly JAEEGF01 (sample SAMN16246542, study PRJNA631951) | gut metagenome | biome: gut microbiome; feature: rumen; material: AP-attached | host: Bos | place: Iran: Karaj | collected 2018-10
ACTCGATGGCATCGCGAGCCGTCATGATGCCGCCGAGTCCCACCACAGGGATTTTCACTGCTTTGGCCACCTGCCACACCATACGGAGGGCGACGGGTTTCACGGCAGGACCACTCAATCCGCCTGTGCCGATGCTCAGTACTGGGCAGCGACGCTCTACATCGATGGCCATTCCCATGAGGGTGTTGATAAGCGACACGCTGTCGGCTCCCTCGGCCTCTACGGCGCGGGCAATGTCGGCAATGTTGGTGACGTTGGGCGAAAGCTTCACAATCAGCGTTTTGGGATAACGCTGCCTGACGGCGCGCACCACAGAAGCAGCTCCCTCGCAAGTGACGCCAAAGGCCATACCACCCTGCTTCACGTTGGGGCAGGAGATGTTCAGTTCGATGGCGGGCACATGTTCCAAAGCGGCCACCCGGGCGGCACACTCGGCATAGTCGTCGGGCGAGGAACCGCTCACGTTGACGATGATGTTCGTGCCGATATCTTTGATTTCCGGATAGATGTGACTGCAGAAATAGTCCACGCCTTTGTTTTGCAGCCCCACACAATTGAGCATTCCAGAAGCCGTTTCCACCATACGCGGGTAGTCGTTGCCCTCGCGGGGATGCAGGGTGGTGCCTTTCACGATGATGCCACCCAGCTCATGAAGCGGCACAAAATCGGCAAACTCTGGTCCGTAGCCAAACGTCCCGGAAGCGGTCATCACGGGATTCTTCAGCTCCAATCTATCTATCTTTACTTGTAAATCAGCCATAATTCGTTGCTAAAATGAAAAACTCCTAATACCTTATACCTTATTCTTAACTCCACATCAGTCTGCTGACATCGAACACTGGGCCCTCCTTGCACACACAGAGATTGCCCGCTGTGGTTTTCTCCACGCAACAGAGACATGCGCCCAGGCCGCAAGCCATCATGTTCTCGAGCGAAGCCTCGCAATAGATGCCCCGACTCTTGGCAAAACGGGCAACAGCCACCATCATGGGCTTCGGTCCACAGGTGGAAATCTGCGTGAAATTCCCCTCTGACAGAACGGAATGGTTGGTGACAAAGCCTTTTTCGCCTGCAGATCCGTCTTCCGTCGTCACGCACACGCGCCCGTACTTATTAAATTCGTCGAGCATCAGCAGGTCGTTGGCTGTACGGGCGCCCAGGAGGAACGTGGGGCAAATGCCTTGCCCTTGGAGCCATTGCCCATAATAAAGCAGAGGAGCCACACCCACGCCGCCACCGACAAGCAGGATGTTCGGCTGCTCTGCAGGCAAGTCCAAACGGAACGAGTTGCCCAAAGGCAAAACGGCATTCAGCACGTCGCCAGTCTGCAAACGAGCCAGCCGACGTGTTCCGTCGCCTATGGTCGCCACGAGAAGCCACAACTCATTGAGCTCACGGTCGACAAAATGGATGGAAATGGGACGTCGGAGGAAGGTTTTAGGTGACTCATCGACCTTGATTTCGACAAACTGACCAGGCAGCATTTCCGGCAATCTGAAATCTGCCGTCAGTTTCAGCAACACATATCGGTCGTGGACATGACAGACCGAAACGACACGTAAATCGAGAATATACTTCTTCATAGAAACACTTGAATTAGCAAAAGCGAACGTCCTCGACCCGCTGTCGACGAACATTCGCTTGCAAATTTAAATAAAAAAAACGAGACCAGCAAAAATGAGATGAAGAAAAAACGAAAATCGCTTATTTCTTAGGCACAAAACTCTCCCAAGTCTGGTCGTCGTAGAAGACACGAATTTCAGTAATCTGACGCTTCGTTTTGTCAAAATAATTCAAATTAATTTTTTGCTGATTTTGCACTACACGCGAGGTGGGTTGGGCAGAAATTCCTCGTGAGGGTTCAGCACTTCCCAGAGCAGAGTCGTCGAAAGCGAGCGTCTGTTCGCCAGTCGGAGTCACGCGTTCCGCTGTCGACAATCCATCCGTCTGTCCCTCTTGATCGGTATACATCTGCCCCTTGCCAAACATGAGCCACTCCAGGTTGATGGAAGGGAGCTTGGCGCGGATGGCCTCCACAGTGTTGAGCGTAGGCTTCGTTCGCTCGTTGAAAATGCTGCTCAGCGAAGCGGCAGACATTCCGAGAAAGTTTGCGAACGTCTGCTGAGTCATGTGCTGACTCTCCATGATTTGCTTGATTCTATCCTTCATTTTTCTGTGTCATGTGCGAAAATAGGGGTGGTTTGTCCTTTTCCCATTCAGTTTACAAAGGTAAAGCTATTATTTGAGATACGCAACAAATGTAGAAAACATTTTAGTTTTATTGAGATTAGATTTATAAAATTAAAGTTTTAAATCTTAAATACACAAACATGAATAATGAGCTTTAAAATTACAAACATGAATTTACAGAAAGAAAACGTTACAAAGCCTTGTTTTAGCCATCTAAACCAATTAATTGGCTCATAATCGCTTACTTTCTTTATTTCTTTGCACGAATATGCAAATATGCAAAATCAATGCCCTTTTAGATTTAAAAATCCTTCGATTTTCGCGAACTTATTTTCTTATTTTATTGGTTTTCATGCGTTTATGACATTAAACATGTAAAAGTATATTCATTCCTTAAGATTTTGTATTGTGAAGATTTGGAAATAAATATCCATATTTAAAGAGTTGATTTATTGCTTTACAAATCAACATTTCCGTATCAAAATATGAATACTGATTAAGAATGGTGGTATTTTGAATCATAAATCAACAAATATGAAATATTAAAAGAAGTGAACGCTAAATCCTGAAGTGCCGAAAAAAAGCCAAATCGCTCATTTTCGCGTTCTTTTGAACGAGCGGTCAGGAAGCTTGAAAAAACGCGATTTTTGAGGCACTTTATTTCAGCTAAGTGTTGTTCACTCACCTACTTAACTCAAAAAAAGACGTTCTGCAAAAATCAAATTCTACAAAAAAAGAGCCGAAATTCGACTCTTTTTGGGGGTAAAAATCAGTGGAAAATGAACGCGATCAGCTCTCTCATCAGCTCTCCAGAGGATGTATTTGGGTTGTCGAGGCCCTTCATTTTCGCATCTGTCTCTCGAATTTTATCAATAATCTGCATCACTTTCGTTCCAGAAAAATGCCTCATGGCGGTCACCTACTCTTTGGCTGACCATCCCCCACCCTTCAATTCGAGCCACCGGGCCACCTCATTTTCGTTGTTCCGATCAGGCGCGTAATATGCCAAAAGCAAATTTTGGAAAAATCCGAAAAGCATTGGGACGAGCAAAAAGGGTCCACCGCTCTTTGGATTTTTGTCAAAATAATTCACAATTTTATTTGCCTTCAAAATGTCACGATTTGCGATAGCATTTCGCAGCTCAAATCCATTATAGTCTTTGCTCACTCCTATCTGCTGTTCCACGATGTCAGGAGTCACTCTCCTATCCTCTCCGAGAGTGATCATCAGCTTGTCGAGTTCCGAGCTCATGCGGTTGAGGTCCGCCCCGATATGTTCGGCTATCATCAGCGTGGCTTTGTTGTCGATCGTGCAATTTTTCGCCTGGAGATACGAAGTGATGAAACCCGCCAGCTCGTAGTCGCGTTTTTTCTTGCTTTCGAACACCACGCCCACCTGAGCGGCAAGACTGGCAATTTTCTTCCTGCCGTCCACCTTTCCGTTCTTATAGGCGATGACCAGCACCGTCGTCGGCTGCGGTTTTTCGAGATAGGCCTCCAGTTGATCCCAGTTTTTGAGGTTTTGCGCCTCTTTCACAATCACCACTTGTCGTTCGGCCATCATGGGATAGCGTCGGGCCAAATCGGTGACTTGGGCTGTTGTCACGTCGGAGCCGAACACGATAGTTTGGTTGAAATCGCGCTCTTCCTCGCGCAAAGCATGCTCTGCGATATAGTCGGTAATGCGGTCGATATAGTACGACTCCTCTCCATGAAGCAGGTAGAACGGCTTGAACTGCCCGGCCTTCAGGTCGCGCATCACCGCGTCGAATGTCACCAAAGAATCTTTTTTTGCCATATCCTCATGATTATCGATTTGCAAAGTTACGAGTTAGATTCCATTTATCCAAGAAAAAGCGCGTTAATCTTCGCTAACAACCCCATTATTCGCCTAAAAGTTTGTATCTTTGCACACCAATAGCAAGTAGTTTTTAGCTTCGCAAACAATAGCAAGAAGATGATGAAGGACAACAACGAAGAGCTGTTCCCTGTGGTCGACGAGCAGGGGCAAGTGGTAGGAAAAGCCTCACGCGGCGAGTGTCACGGAGGCTCCATGCTGCTTCATCCTGTGGTCCACCTGCACGTGTTCAATTCCCAGGGTGCCCTCTACCTGCAGAAACGGCCGCAGTGGAAAGACATTCAGCCAGGCAAGTGGGACACGGCCGTAGGCGGTCACATCGACTACGGCGAAACGCCCGAAGAAGCCCTCAGGCGTGAAGCGCGCGAGGAGTTGGGCATCGTAGAGCTCAATGCCGAGCCGATGGGCAAATACGTGTTCCAGAGCACGCGCGAGCGCGAATTGGTGTACGTCCATCGCACCGTCTGCGACGCTCCCCTCCTCCCCTCGTCTACAGAGCTCGACGGCGGGCGATTCTGGAGCCTGACGGAAATCCTTGCCGCAATGGGCAACGATGTGCTGACGCCCAATTTCGAGAGCGAGTTCCGCCGCTTCTTTCTGGCCGAAGGGCTGAACCTACCCCGTTTCGCCGTCAAGACAAAGCGCACCGACAACCGCCCGAAGCTGTTCGACCCCCTGCGGCGCAAATATGTGGCATTGACCCCCGAAGAGTGGGTGCGCCAGCATTTCGTCCACTTTCTCGTCCAACATAAGAAATACCCCGCCGGCCTGTTGGCCAACGAGGTAGAATTGCATGTGGGCGACAAACGGTTGCGCGCCGACACCTTATTATATAACAAGGACCTGCAGCCGCAGATGATCATCGAGTACAAAGCTCCGCATATCGCCCTCTCACAACAGGTGTTCGACCAGGTTTCGGCCTACAACCTGCTGCTGCATGTCGACTATCTTGTCGTATCGAACGGCCTGCAGCACATCTGCTGCCAGATGGACTATGCCCATCACACTTACCATTTCCTGCGCGACATTCCCGACTACGAACAGCTGTAAGCACGTTGCGAAATGACCTTCAGTACAGACCCCTCCCTAATAGGGGTTGGGTCAGCGCTGAAGGTCAAATTGTATGTAGTTACCTATTTATTTAGATATGGGGGCACTATAGAAGTAATGGGCGTCGTGGGTGATGTTTTTGCTGTCTCGATAATCGCGGCCAGTGGGCGCGAGGGTGATGAACTGCTTGCCGAAGCGAGGCTTTCGGTTGCCGAAATCCTCGCTCTGGAAACCGTTGTGCTGATAGGTTGAGAGGTAGTAGAGGTTCTTAGCCATATACTGATAGAGATACCTGTCGATGGTCTGCATAGACTGGTGGTTCCAGTTGGCATCCTCATTCAGCACCAAAGGCTGACCGTTGATAAGGCGTTCGCGCACTTCGCCGATGCCGAGGGGCGTGCCTTCATCGTCGCAGACATAGGCCGCGAAGGTGGGATCCATCCAAAGCCACTTACCCAAATTATGGCTCCACACCATGCAGATGACGTGACAGTCGCTGTCGGTCGCGTAGGCTTTCGGCTCACAGGTGACGAATCGCGCGGGCCAACCCATAGCGAGATAGAGTTCGGAGAGGATGATGGCGAGACCGCGGCAGTTCAATCCCCTATCCTCCTGCTTGCAGGCACGGTGCAGGTCTATGGCGTTGCGCGCCACGTCGGGTATGCCTCCTCCGCCGTCGTGCCGTATCTCGTCGTGCAGCCAGTACATGATATTCTTGATACGGGAGAGCTCATCGCCCGTACCCGCAATGCTGTCGAGGCGGAAATACTGGCGCACGCGGACGAGATTCGCGTCATCGGCGGAAGCGTAAGTAAAGTCGGGCAGCGGCGCCTCGTCCTGCACGTAAGGCCCAGCTTTCTTCAATACCAGCATGTAGTCGTTCTCCTCGCGCCATTTCTGATCGTTCGCCTTTATTTGAGCATATGCCTTTTGGAACCGCTCATCTTGGCAAAGGGGCTCCCAGTAGGGCGCATTTTCCATATCGGAAACATCTCGAAAACCTTCTGCGGCAGCTTCATCAAGCAGGCGGAGGGCAGTGTTGCGATGGCCGTTTGTACTGATTGCCGAAGCCAGGACATACTTGGCATTGGAGCGAATCATCTTCATGAAGCCGTCGCCCGGCAGACTTTCGTCCACCATTTCAGCCGCTTGATGGAGTTTTTCGAGGGTTTTCTGCTTCGTAATGGGTGTCGGTTGTGGGGCGATGACGTCGGGTTGACCGCTCAACACCACAGGGCCGTTCACCTCGTAGCCCTTGAAATTCGGGCAATCCGCAGGCTCTCCGAGGAAGATTTGCACCACGAGGCCGTTGAGGACGATACGCTCCAACGACGCACAATCGTATGCCAGCGTGGGGCCACCCGTACTGAAAATAGTGCCGTTGAACACGATTTCCCTCAGCCGCGGACATTGATTGAAGGGTTCGCCTGCGTCGATGTGTCCTAAATTACCGTTGAACACGATGCGCCGTACGGCTTGCAGGCCCTTGAACGAGTTGCCAAAAACGCAGGAAAGATCTCCCAAGGTGATGTCCTCCAACAGGCTTTTGGCGAACACGCCACTGGGGAAGATGCCGGCTTGCTCGTCGTAGTTGTCGCCACTACGCATGATTCTCGTCTTCGTGAGGTCTATCTTGCGCAGCAGTCCTTGCTGCGACAGCTCGCTCATCAACTGGAAATCCTTCTTGTCGATGGGGCCTTCGACGGTGAGTTCACGAATGGCCAAGCGGTGCGGACCGAGGGCTTCGGCCAGCGTGCCTGCCTTGACGAGGGTCACATGCTTGGCTGTTGCAGCGGCAGAGCCGTTGACTACGGGACCAAACTTCTCGGCCTTTGCGGCCACATTCAGGGTTGTCAGCAGCAACACGGCTGCCAGAATACGCGTTGTTTTCATTGTTATTGGTTATTGAATATGGTCAAAATTAGAACGAACCGTTGTCGCGGTCGGCGTTCTGGAGTTTCTTTTGGTACTTCAAATTGTGGCCTGTGGAGAAGTGATAGGTCAGTCCGAGGACCACCATCGAGGCGTTGTCGTTGATCCAGGTGCGGGAGTTCTGTTGCAGAATATTCGTGGGCAGCAAGGCCGAAGAGTATTTGGAGCGGGTGAGGAACCACAGGCACGTGGCCCGCAACTGCCATCCGCCCTTCTGCCAATAGACGTTAAGGTGCGAATGGCTCTCCCCTGCATCGAGCGTGGAACCACGCAGTTGCTTCGACTGGATGAGGCCGTCGTAACTGGCTCCCCACGGGCCTTTGCGGAAGTTCAGGCTGTAATAGAGCGGTGCGTAAGTATGGTGGTAGTGGCCGATGATGGGACTGCTGACGGTCTGCCATATCACTCCGCTCTGCATTTGCAAGGAAAGCACCTCGTTGCCGAAGGGCCGGAGGGTGAGCATTCCATAGAATCCCGCGTCCGACGAGTAGTTGGCATTCTCCTGCATCCCCACGATATAGGACAGTCCGTTTACCGTCCGCTCTGTCCAATAGCGGCTGACAGGTGAGTCGCGGTAATTGTAGCGTAGCGACATCTGCATGTTGAGCCAGCGGGTGTTCCATTTGGCGGTAAGCTGTGTGTCGTAGTTCGAGAAAGCGCGCAGATAGGGATTGCCTTGGCTCATCACGCCAGGGATGATGAGTTGCGCGTTGTTGCTAAGCTGCGAAATGCCCGGCGCCGTAGTCCATGAGGAGTTCTGCCATTGCAGACTGACGCTTTTCGAGGGATTGAAAGCCAGCACCAGCTTCGGCGTGAAGAACCAGCGGCGCTCGCGGGTGTCGCTGTTGTCGTTGGTCACGTGGGTGGCTCCGGCTCCGATTCGATAGAGCAACTTGCGGATGTTGCCCGCGTATTCGGCATAGAGATAATGCTGATAGGAGGCCGAGCGGTAGTCATACTCCTCGTAGTTGGACAGCACATTGCTGATGGTGGCCCGCGCCTGACCGAACGAACCGCGATAGCCCAGGCTCAGGCTGCGCTGCCCCCATGCCTTGGTGTAGGCCAGTTCGCCGATGAGCGAATACTTGTCGCCCCGCTGGCGGATGGTGTCGGCGAGGAGGAGGGACGAGAGGGGGGCTTCCCTTTGCCATTCACTTTTCCTGTCGCGATTATGGTAGTAGGTGCCGACGAGGTCGATGGTGAGTTCCTGCTGGTGGGGAAGCACCTTCGAAAGATACACGTTCAGGTTCGGACCAAAGCTCTTAGAACTACGTCCGCTCTCTCCTTCGGCCGGCGTTCCCGTCGCATCGATGTCCTCGCGGCCGTGACTGTGGTACGTATTGTACGCGGGATTGGCCTTCACCTGCACCGTGATGTCGTTCTCGCGGCTATAGGTGTACTTGATGTTCGGCTCGTGCGTGCGGTAGCCGAACTGGTCGTTGCCCTTCAGATGGTAGTGCATATCCTGGCCGTTCAGCTTGTAGGCGTAATCGTGAGTATAGTGGCGGTCGTCGTATTCGCGCAGGCTGAAGTAGTAAGAGAGGGCCAACTGGTGGGTGCCGGAGGTGAAGTTCAGCCCACCCTCGACATCGGCGAAGCCCGTGGTAAAGGCCGTTCGGGCATCCAAACTGCCGCTCACGCCCGTGTCCAACCGCTTGGTATAGACCTTCACCAAGGCTCCGGCATCGGCAAATCGCGCTGGCGGAATGTTGTAATACTCCACGCGAATGATTTTCTCCGGCGGGATATTGCGCAAGTCCAAGTCGGAAGCCGATGCGCCGTTGAGCAGAATCTTCACGTTTCCGCCATCCAGGCGGGCGAGCTTGTTGGTGACGGGGTCGATGTGAAGGGTCTCCACATGGGTCAGCAAATCACGCACATCACGTGCGTTGGCAATCTGTTCGAGGGTGAACGTATAGGTGCTTTTGTCCACGAAGTTGGTCACACGCGAGCCGCTGATGGTCACTCCGCGGATGGTATACTCGGCAGGCATCATCCTTAAAGTGCCTATCTCGCCCACGCCGCAGAGTCGCCAAAGGGTCTGATAGCCCACGAAAGACACCTTTAATAATACGCGACGTGCGTGTGTGGGAATCACGAAGTCGCCGTTTTCGTTGCTCACGCCGCCCGTCAGCAACGTGGAGTCGCGCGGACTGAGCAGCGAAACGTTGGCGAAAGGCAATGGGCGACCACTCTCATCGATGAGCCGGCCTATCATCTTCGTATCTTCCTTGACGGTGCATTCCACGAGGATAATGCTGTCGCCCACCACCACCGACATGGGATAATAGCCCACCACCTCGCGCACGGCATCGGGAATCGTGGCCTCGCGGATGCGCTTCGTTACGGTATAGTCCTCTAAATCGTTGTAAATAAAGGTGATATGATATCGACTGGAAGCGCGGTCGAGGTCCATCAACACGTCGGGCAAGGACTGCTGGCGATAGTTGCGCGACACAGTTTGCGCCTGCATCGCCGTAGCAACCAAGAGAATCGACACGACCATCATGAGTATTCTCGTACCCACGCACCTCCGAACCCTGGATTCTCGGAATATATACTTCATGGCTTCTCGCATTATCTGACAGTGATGGTTTCATCGGCCAGCGTGATGCTGACATGCTCGAACTGGTCCAACGTGCGAACGATGTCGGCCAGGTTGTCGTTGCTGTTCCACTCGTAATACAGGCGCAGGTGGCGCGGTTCGTCGTTCAGGAACCTCACGCGTACTTGATAATAGGTGGCCATCTCTGTGAGCATCTGCTCGAGTTCGGTGTTCTCGAAAGTCTTGTGAATGGGTTCTGGCAATGCCTCTTGTTGGGGTGAGGAGTGAGGGGTGAGAGATGAGAGACTATCATCATTCGCAGAATCTATCGTCACCTTGCTATTTTCGCTCCTTGCATCACGCGCAACGTACCTCGAATAGACTTGGTATGCCGCGAACGAGAGTGTGGAAATGAGTAGCAAGCCGAGAAAAATGGCGGCGATGCGGTAGTGCTTTCGCACCTTATTTTTAGGAACAGTAAACGCCTCTTCCGCATCGACCATCAGTTCATAATAGCTGCGAAGCTCGTCGTCGGCGAGGATTTCACGAAGCTCGTCGTCGGTAAACAGTTCCGGGTGTTCCGTCATTTTCAGGAGCCGTTCCAGTTTGGGGTTGTTCTCTTGGGGTATCATGGGGGTTAGGAATTAGGAGTTACGAGTCAGAAGTTCATCCTTTGCGAACTATGTGTTAAAATGGGTTTTCAGCTTCATCAAGGCCTGCGACAGGTGCTTATAGACAGCCACCTCGCTGATGTTTAGCCGTTGGGCGATTTCCTTGTACTTCAGATGCTCGTCGAATCGCATTTGAAACACGCGCCAGGTCTGCGGCGTGAAGGCCCGCCCGGCATATTCGCGGAGCTCGCGAAGCTGCTGTTCGCGGTCGTCGTCCTCTGTGAAAGGCTCTTCGCGGAGCGTCAGCTGGCGGGTGATTCGCTCGCGAACGGACAGGTGCTTGATGCGGTCGAGGCATTCGTTGCGCAGGCAAACATGCAGGTAAGCCTCTTGGCCAAGGTCGGGCAGCGACAACGTCCCCTCGCTCAGACGCACGAACAGGTCGGCCACCACGTCGCGGGCCTCTTCCGCATCGTGCAGCATCCGTTCGGCCGTCAGCACCATCTGCGGGTACTGAGAGCGATAGAGGTGTTGGATTCTGTCCTGTTCGGGTGTCATGATTCTCGCTTGTTGATGTAGCGTCTTTTACTCATAACGACTGAGATTGGCATTTTCCTAACCCCTGATGTATTTTATTTTCGATTGTTTTACAAGTCGTCGTTTACTTGGCGCATCAAGCCACGATGGTCCCAAAGAGTTCCTGCGACCACAAATTGACACGCCCTCAGTTGATATGAGCAGGATACTTCTTCAGCAGCTTGTCGACGGCCTTGTCGAGCGATTCCGAAGGCTCTATGATGTTATAGTCTTCCCAGAAAGCAGGGTCACGAAAATACTCCACGCGGTCGTAGAAAAGGTCGCGCGAGTCGAACGTGCTGCGCCCCTTGATGGGTTTTGCCTCGCCTTCATTTCGCCCCGTGACCACCATTTCGCAGAAGGCGGTGAACGAGGTGGAGAAGAGTTTCCGTTTCCAGTCGCAATTGAATCGGAACGTATTGCGCACATAGCTGATGCGCGACACGCCGTTCTCGTATTTGT
>JAEEGF010327436.1_pt1 | contig 11224 bp, 7 predicted proteins | sample 9134171 | NCBI WGS metagenome assembly JAEEGF01 (sample SAMN16246542, study PRJNA631951) | gut metagenome | biome: gut microbiome; feature: rumen; material: AP-attached | host: Bos | place: Iran: Karaj | collected 2018-10
ACGCCATCTGCCCGGGCTTCACCAACACCGACCTGAGCCAGTTCATCCCCAAGGATATGTTCGACTACATCAACAACCAGATGCCTCTCGGCCGCTTCGGCGAGCCCATCGAGGTGGGCGCTCTGGCGGTGTACTTCGCCTCTCCCGCCGCCGCCCAGGTCACCGGCACCGCCCAGGTCATCGACGGCGGCTATATCCTCTCCTGCTGATATGGGGAAATACACCGGCATCCTGCTGGTGAGCGATTGGGACCGCACCGTGACCGGACCGGACCGCAAGGTCCCCCCGGCCAACACGGAGGCGGTCCTCCGCTTTATGGAGGAGGGCGGGCTCCTCTCCATCGCCACCGGCCATACCCGGCTGAGCCATAAGAGCCGCTGGGATCAGCTGCCCACCAACGCCCCGCACATCGTCTTCAACGGAGCGGAGATCTACGATTACCGGGAGGAGAAGAGCCTCTGGCAGGGGGTCCTGCCGGAGGAAGCCCGCCGCCTCTTCATCCGGCTGCTGGAGAAGTATCCGCAGCTGCATTTTGAGATCCAGTGTCCCGCCGAGACCTACGTCTTCGGGGAGGATATGGGGCTGGCGGAGATCATGAAAAAGATGGGGGTCCCCATCCGCCGGGCCCCTCTGGGGGAGGTGCCCCGGCCCTGGCTCCAGTTCGCCGTCTCCGGCTCTCCCGGAAGCTCCCGGGGAAAGGGAGAGGGGCAGGAGGAGACGGACTGGTTCCGGTACTCCGACGGGGAGATCGACGCCCTCTTCGGGGGCATTCTGGAGGCGGTGAACGCCCCGGGCACCGGCTGCTTCGGCAGCCGGAGTCTCCCCTTCCTCATAGAGGCCCAGGCCCTGGGCTGCTCCAAGGGGGAGACGGCAAAGCGTCTCCAGGCCCTGCTGGGCTGCCATACCCTGGTGTGCTGCGGGGACGCCCTGAACGACCTGAGCATGCTGCAGGCGGCGGACCGGGCTTTCGTCGCCGGGGACGGGGCGAAGGAACTGCTGGACAAAGGGTTCGAGGTCACGGTCCCCTCCGCCGAGGGAGTCCTGGCGGACGCCATCGGGAGGCTGTAGGACAGAATGAAGCCCTTTGAAATCACTCGGATCGGTCTGGAGGACTGGCCGAAGTGCGGCGCCATCTGGAATATGGCGGCGTTCCCCTATACGGAGAAATTCCGGGAACAGATCCGGGCGGGAAACCGGGAGGTGTATATCCTGACAGTGGAAGGGGAGTATACGGCCGAGTGCGACCTGGTGAAGGATAACCCGGAGTACGGCACGATTCCCGGGGAAAGGCTGTACCTCTCCCGGCTGATCGTGAGAAAAGACCGCCGGGGACAGGGATACGGCAGGGCGCTTACGGCGTACCTCCTGGACCTGGCCCTGGAGCGGGGATACCGGGAGATCGCCCTGGGAGTGGACAAGGAAAACGCCCCCGCCCTGGGGCTGTACCGCAGCCTGGGCTTCGCCGTCTACGAAGAGGCGGAGGATCAGGACGGGGAGTTTTACCGGATGGAGAAAAAGCTGCGGGAATAAGGGAACGCCGCAGCTTGCCCGATCTTCCTGCGCCTCGCCGCGGAGCGTTCCCGCCGGCATGGCGGATATCTTGTCATCCCCCCTTTTCCTGTGCTATACTCACACGAAAGCAAAAGCGAGGAGGTGCGGGAGTGTATCGCATTTTTCTGGTGGAGGACGACCGGGGCATCGCGGAGGCCATTGCGGCCCAGACCGCCCTGTGGGACATGGAGACCGTCTGCGTGAAGGACTTCCGCCGGGTGATGGCGGAGTTCACCCAATGCTCCCCCCAGCTGGTGCTGCTGGATATCTCCCTCCCCTTCTATGACGGCTACCACTGGTGCCGGGAGATCCGCAGTGTCTCCAGCGTTCCGGTGATCTTTATCTCCTCCGCCGCGGACAATCTCAATATCGTCATGGCGATGAACATGGGGGCGGACGACTTCATCGCCAAGCCCTTCGACCAGAGCGTGCTCATGGCGAAAATCAACGCCCTTCTCCGCCGGACCTACGATTTCGGCGGCACCCTGCCGGTGCTGGAGCACCGGGGCGCCCTGCTGAACACCGGGGACGGCACCCTGGTGTACGGAGGGGAAAAGCTGGAGCTGACGAAGAACGAGTACCGCATCCTCCTGGCTCTGATGCAGTCCAAGGGAAAGATCGTCAGCCGGGAAAAGCTCATGGAGCTGCTGTGGGAATCGGATGAATTCGTGGACGACAATACCCTGACGGTGAACGTGGGCCGTCTGCGGAAGAAGCTGGACGGCCTGGGCCTCCGGGACTTCATCGTCACCCGCCACGGCGTGGGGTATCTGGTGGGATGAAGGACTTTCTCCGGCCCTGGCTCCGCAGCCGCCTTCCCGCCCTGGGGCTCTTTCTTCTGTGCTGCGCCGTTTTCGCCCTGGTGTTCCGGCTCTACGGTCTGCCCCTGGGGGCGGCGGTGTATCCCGCCCTCATCAGCGCCGTACTGTGGCTGATCTTCGCCCTGCTCCGGTTCCGGAAGTCGTACCGGAAGCACCGGATCCTCTCCGCCCTCACCGCCGCCCTCACGGAGGACATGCTCCCGGAGGCGGATATCCCGGAGGACGGGGATTACCGCCGGATCATCGCCCAGCTCCAGGAGGCCCGTCTGGCCCGGGAGGCGGAGGCGCAGCGGAAGGCCGCCGACATGACGGAGTACTACACCCTCTGGGCCCACCAGATCAAGACGCCCCTGGCGGCCATGCGCCTCACCCTGCAGAACGAGGACACCCCTCTCTCCCGCCGCCTGACGGCGGAGCTGGGCCGGGTGGACCGGTACGTGGAGATGGTGCTGGCCTACCTGCGGCTGGACTCCTCCGCCACGGACTACGTCCTGCGGGAGTACGACCTGGATCCCATCCTCCGGGCCGCGGTGAAGCGCTTCTCCGGGGAGTTCATCCACCGCCGCCTGGCCCTGGACCTGCAGCCCACGCATCTCCGGGTGCTGACGGACGAGAAATGGCTCTCCTTCGTGCTGGAGCAGCTCATATCCAACGCCCTGAAGTACACCCCTTCCGGGAAGATCAGCATCTATGGGGAGGGACCGGCGATGCTCTGCATCGCGGATACGGGTATCGGCATCGCCCCGGAGGATCTCCCCCGGATCTTCGAACCGGGCTTCACCGGGCTCAACGGGCGGTCGGACAAACGGGCCAGCGGCCTGGGGCTGTACCTCTGCCGCCGGGTCTGCCGGAACCTGGGCCACGGGATCTCTGCGGAATCGGAGCCGGGCCGGGGCACCGTCCTGCGGCTGGATCTCAGCCGAAAGCCCCTGCAGGCGGAGTGAATGTGACAAAAGCGTAAGAAACCGGCGGGAAAATGTAAGCCGATCCCATGGCGGCGCATTTTCCCGCCTGTTATGATATGGGCAGAATTCCGAAGGAGGAAAACTGCAATGAGTATTCTGGAAGTCCGCGATCTGAGAAAGGTCTATACCTCCCGCTTCGGCACCCAGCAGGTGGAAGCCCTGCGCCGGGTCAACTTCACCGTGGAGCAGGGAGAATACGTGGCGGTGATGGGGGAATCCGGCAGCGGCAAGACCACCCTGCTGAACCTCCTGGCCGCCCTGGATAAGCCCACCTCCGGCTCCGTCCTCCTGGACGGGGTGGATACCGCCTCCCTGCCGGAGAAGGACGTGGCGGCCTTCCGCCGGGACCACCTGGGCTTCGTTTTCCAGGAGTTCAATCTTCTGGATACCTTCACTCTGGAGGACAATATCTTCCTCCCCCTGGTTTTGGCGGGAAAGAGCCATCAGGAGATGGCGGAGCGCCTGGCCCCCCTGGCCCGGGAGCTGGGGATCGACGCTCTCCTGAAGAAGTACCCCTACGAGGTCTCCGGCGGACAGAAGCAGCGGGCCGCCGCCGCCCGGGCCCTGATCACGGAGCCCCGGATCCTGCTGGCGGACGAACCCACCGGCGCCCTGGATTCCCGGAGCACGGACGAGCTCCTCTCCCTCTTCGCCCAGGTGAACCGCCGAGGCCAGACCATCGTCATGGTGACCCACAGCGTCAAGGCGGCCAGCCATGCCACCCGGGTGCTGTTCATCCGGGACGGGGAGGTCTACCACCAGCTGTACCGGGGAAATGACACCAACGAGCAGCTGTATCAGAAGATCTCCGATACCCTGACCGTGCTGGCGACGGGAGGCGAGGTCCGATGAAGAGGGGCTTTTATCTCCGCCTGGCCCTGGACGGGATGCGGAAGAACCGGCGGCTTTACGTCCCCTTCCTCCTGACCTGTTCGGGCATGGTGATGATGTTCTACATCCTGTACAGCCTGGCCTATTCCCCCGCGGTGCGGAACATGCGCGGCGGCAGCACCATGGCCATGATCCTGCTCCTGGGTACCGTCGTCATGGCGGTGTTCGCCCTGCTGTTTCTGCTGTACACCAACTCCTTCCTGGCCCGTCGCCGGAACCGGGAATTCGGCCTCTACAACGTTCTGGGCATGAACAAGCGGAACCTGGGCCGCATCCTCCTGTGGGAGACGATCCTCTCCGCCCTGATCTCCCTCCTGGCGGGCCTGGCCTTCGGCCTGCTCTTCGCCAAGCTGGCGGAGCTGTTCCTGGCCCATATGGCCGGAGAGACCGCCGGCTACGCCCTCACCGTGGAGCCCCGGAGCATGCTGGCCGCCATCCTCTTCTTCGGGGTGATCTTCGCAGTCCTCCTGATCGTCTCCCTGGCCCGGGTGGGGATCTCCAAGCCCCTGGACCTGCTGAAGAGCGAAGCGGCGGGGGAAAAGCCCCCCAAGGCCAACTGGGTCTTCGCCGTGATCGGCGTACTGATCCTGGGGGCGGCCTACTGGCTGGCTGTCTCCATCCAGGCCCCCCTCACCGCCCTGACCGTATTCTTCATCGCCGTGGTGATGGTGATCCTGGCCACCTACCTGCTGTTCATCTCCGGGTCTGTTGCATTATGTAAACTTCTTCAGAAGAACAAGTCTTACTACTACCGCAGCGACCACTTCGTCTCCGTGTCCTCCATGGCCTTCCGCATGAAGCGCAACGGGGCGGGTCTGGCCTCCATATGCATCCTGGCCACCATGGTGCTGGTGATGCTGGCCACCACCAGCTGCCTGTACTTCGGCGGGGAGGACGCCCTGCGGGGGGAATGCCCCTACGACGTCTCCTTCTCCCTGCGCTACGAGCACCCGGAGGATTGCGATCCGGAGGTCTCGGAAGCGCTCTGTGAACTGGCCCATACCCTGTCCGATGGGCGGGAGAAGGATCTGACCGCCTACACCCTCGCCGGGGTGAGCGGGCTGTTCCGGGACGGGGTCCTGGAGGTGGACGGCTACAGCCGGTTCGCGGACCTCACCTCCTCCGCTTCCGTTCTGGAAAAGATCCGCACCGTGTACCTGATGTCCCTCCCGGAATACAACCGTCTCATGGGCGCCGACTACGCCCTGGAGCACGGGGAAGCCCTGGTGTGGTCCAGCAGGAAGGCCTACGGGTACGATACCCTCACCTTCAAGGGCTGCGAGCCCATCCGCATCGCGGGCAGCGTCGAGGATCTGCCCTTCCGCGTCTCCGCCTCCGATACCCTGGTCACCCTGTACTGCCTCATCGTCCCGGACTGGACGGCCCGGGCCACGGAGCTCTGTGATTTCACCGCCGGTCTGGAGGATCCTCTGATCGCCACGGAGACCCTGCAGCTCTGCTCCTTCGACCTGCCGGGCGTACCGGAGGAGGAACAGATCCGCATCACGGAGGAGATCGTCCAGACCATGATCGACGAGCAGAAAAGACCGGATTCGTGTTACAGTATGGGCTACAAGACCCGGGCGGCCAACCGTACCGACTTCTTCAGCATGTACGGCAGCCTGTTCTTCCTGGGCATCGTCCTCTCCATCGTCTTCGTCGCCGCCGCCGCCCTGATCATCTACTACAAGCAGCTCTCCGAGGGCTACGAGGATCAGCGCCGCTTCGGCATCATGCAGAAGGTGGGGATGACGGTGAAGGAGATCAAAAGCGCCGTCAACGCCCAGGTGCTCACGGTGTTCTTCGCTCCCCTGCTCCTGGCGGGGCTGCACCTGGCCTTTGCCTTCCCCTTCCTGCACAAGATCATCCGCCTCTTCGGCGTGCTCAACACGCCTCTGCTGATCCTCACCAGCGTGATCTGCTTCCTGGCCTTCGCCCTGTTCTACGTCTTCGTGTATCGCTCCACCGCCCGGACCTACGTGGCCATCGTCAGCGCCGGGGAGGAAGGACGGTAAAGCGGCAAAAGTCCATAATAAGGCCACCCCTCCGGAACACAAACTCCGGAGGGGTTTTTAACGATCCGCTCCAATAAGGTTTGCCTCCGGCGGCCCGGTTTCTCCTGCGCGGGAGAAACCGGGGAAAGAGCGCGGCAGGGGTGTTCCCCTGCACCCCCGGTGCGCAGGGCGCTGAAGCGAAGGGGGCAAAGGCGCGGCGGGGAACAAGCGGATGGTATATGCGCCTCTGCTCCGCTGACCATACTGCGGGCAGCGCTCGTTTGCCTTTCAGGGTGGTTATCTGTAGATCGGCAATGTTTTCCGTCCCCCGTTTCCCAAACCGAAGCCTATGCTTCGGTTTGGAGAGGAGGAATGGCCGAACACTCGCGAGTGATCGCGGCCCTTACGCTAACCGTATCCCCCGTACCTCAAATCGAAGCGGATGCTTCGATTTGAAGAGGAGGAGCAATCGAACGCAAGCAAGCATTCGCGGCTCTTACGGCAACCGCGGATGCGCAGCCCGTGAGATTTGCGACGACGAGGAAGCCTGTGAGGCCCATTCCGACGAGGCCTCCGGCGGCCCGGTTTCTCTCACGCGAGAGAAACCGGGGAAAGAGCGCGGCGGGGCTCCGCCCCTGCGCCCCGGTGCGGCGGGCGCTGAAGCGAAGGGGGCATGGACGCGGCGGAGAACAAGCGGGTGGGATATGCGCCTCTGCTCCGCTGACTAAACTGCGGGCAACGCTCGTTTCCTTTTCAGGGTGCCCTTCGCAGCACCGGCGCAGGGACGACTGGTACCCTGGCTTCCCCTGGGGGAAGCTGGCGCGGAGCGCCTGATGAGGGGAGGGTTGCGCAGCAAAACAAGGGCTTGGACCCTTAAAAAGATGATTTTGCATTCATGCAGCCGCCTGCTGCGGCGCGGCCCCTGCCGGGGGCGTGACTTTCCCTGTGCGGGGAAAGTCACCAAAGGCGCACCAGGGAACCTTCCGAAAGGTTCCCTGGACCCTCCTCCCGGCCAAGGGGGGCCGATTGCCCCCCATTGGATCCCCCCGCGGATGCTACCTGGTACCGTTGTTCTGTGGAGAACTCCCGTCTTCCGTCCCCGTAAGGAGGGTCCAATGTGGGAAACCGCCGCAGCGGACAGCCTTCCCTGGGGGCTGCGAAGCAGGGTCGCGGGAATGAATGGGCTGCCGGAGGCAAACCTCTTTGCCAAGAAATGATCACCCCGAAGTGATTGCTCCGGGTTGAAGAAGCGGGACCCGGAAGGGCCCCGTCTTTTTTCGTTCTCCCATCCACGGAGGGAAGATCCAAAGGGGACCGCCCCTTCCGGGATAAGAAAAGCAGTAACGATTTCTTTTGGCGCTCTCGTCCATAATCCCGATGAAGCGATGCGGCTGCACGCCTGTTCGCGCCGCTTATTCCGCCCCGTTCTCCGTCGTATCCGTCTCGTAGGGGACGATCGCGTGGAGCACCGTGGCGTCGAGAGGAATATTCTGGCCCATGTAGGAACCCACGTCGTAGGTGACGGTCAGAACGTCGCTCTGCCGAAGCCCCCGAGACAGGAAGATCTCGTTGACCCGCTGGATCAGGCCGGGGAAGTTGTTCATGGGGGTGCTGAGATGGACGGAGATCGCCCTTTTTCCGGGGATCAGCCGGATATTCTTCCCTTCGCATGGTTTCTGCAGCGGCAGGCAGAAGGTGAGGGGCTGTTTCCGGTTTAGGTCGAAGGTCCGGTAATCCCGGCAGTCCGTAATGATCATGATGGGCCAGATATAGTTGATGGGCAGCTTGTGTTTGATCGCCTCGAACTGCAGCTGCTTGGCGGCCGCGGAGAAGTTGGAGATATCGGGGATCATATTCACCTGGCTGGTGTAGCAGCAGGCGTCCCGGTATTCAATGAATTCCAGCAGGTTGTTCCCGTTGGCCCGGAGGCGGAGGCGCAGCATGTCGATCTGCCGGTTCAGCGCCTGCTGCTTCTCCAGAAGGCTTTGGTAGAGCAGGGTATAGTCCCCGGGGTGATCGAAGTGGTCGTACATTTCAGCGTACTGGACGCCGAAGGATTTCAAGGTAAGGATCTCGATGATGCGGGAAATATTGCCGCTGTCGTAATACCGGTAGTTGGAAGAATCCGACTTCATGGCCGGGGTCAGCAGCCCGGCGGCCTCCATGCGGCGGATCGTGCTTTCGCTGATGCCCAGGCTCCGGGCGAGAACGCCGATGGACAGCAGATCGTCGGCTCCGGACATGGAACGCACCCCCTGTTTTCCTGTTCTCCTGCGCGGCTGCGGCAGGGCGTCCTCGCTCGCGGCGGTCCGGGATTTCCCCGGCGCCGGATGGGCAGTGGATGATTTGGTAAAATCAGTATAACCGACCTGACATTTTCGCGCAATGAACGAAAGGTTACAAAGAGAAACAAAATGGAGTAAAAAAGCGAACAAATACTTGACTTTTCCAGGGGTGATAGACGTATAATAGGTAATCATTATGGATTGGTATGCCATTTGTGTTTTGCAAACAATAATAATGTAAAAATAGAAGGGAAACATGTTAACCATGGAAAATCACGCAATAAGAGAGGTTGGAAGAATGAAGAACAAGGGAAAACGGTTCCTCAGTCTGCTCCTTGCGCTGCTGATGCTGGTGGGGCTCACCATGCCCACCCAGATCCTGTCTCCGCGCGTCAAGGCAGCGGCGGGGCAAGTGCCGGCGCACGGCAAGTACGCAACGGACAACGGTGACGGTACGACGAAACTCGAACTGAGCGTCACCGGCGACGCAGATTACGAGGCCGATCCCATCAAGGCAAACGTGATCATCGTTCTCGACACGTCGGGCTCGATGGACTTTCTGATCCCTTCCACAACGGGCAGCCGTGGATCAAACGCGACTGACGGCGATACGCGGGATGACAACTTCCAGCTGTATAAGCGAACTGGTTCGGGTTGGAACGCAACATATACGCCCATTACGGACGCCGAGGAATACACTGGAACAGTATACTATGAAAATGATTGGGGCAGGCACTACGAGTACACAGGTACGCGCTATTCCGCGACGTCCCGTATGGATGCCACGAAAACGTCCGTCAACAACCTCATTGATACGCTGGCTACGCAGAATGTTGGCAGTCATACTGACACCATCGAGATGGCGCTGATCACTTTCGCAAGCAGCGGAAGCTACAACACCCCCAACAGCGCGCAAGCCAACAACTGGGTGAGCGGCAATGGGCAATCCCTTAAGACCACCGTGAGCAACCTCGATGCCAATGGCGGCACCAACTGGGACGATGCGCTGTATCGTGCGAATGCGTTGGCAACGGCAAAGGCAAATGCGCAGCCTAACGAAAAAGTTTACATCGTGTTCTTCTCCGACGGCGAGCCTACGTTCAGTAACTCGAACAGCAACAGCGATTCCCCGACGAACCACACACACCAAAACAATAACAATAACGGTAGCGGCGGCACTTCGACTGAGGCTCGCGAGTACAACTCCGCGTACTACCACGCAAGGCAGATCAAAAACGCCTCGTACGATAGTGCGTTCTACGGTATCTTCGCCTTCGGTACCGAAGAGTCCTACATGAAGAACACCGTCAGCTACGGCAACTACGGCGATGCCACCCATGCCGGCTCCGTGGAGGGCGAATTCTACTTCAACGCCAACAGCGAGGACGATATTGAAGAAGCCTTCGGTAAGATCGCCCAGTCGATCGTCAACGCCGTCGGCATCACTGCTGTCTCCATCACAGACGGTACCACCAACAAGGTCACGACGAGCACCGGCGTGGCAGAGCTCCTCGAGGTTGATGAAAGTTCCTACGAGTATTGGCTCTCCTGGAACGTTTCCGCCGGCACGAATAAGTTCTCGTCCTTTATCGACGGTCAAGTAGTTGAGTGCACCGTTACGGAGAGCGGGAACAATATCGTCATCACCTGGGGTACGGGTGCTGATGCCGGGACTGCTACGTATGAGGGAACCAAAACCGGCAACGTCATCAAGGTGAAGTGGACCGGAAAGACCGACTTCTATAACTACGATCCTCCTGCCGCAACGTTCGATGAAGACACCGGTGCGGTGGACTGGAAGCTCAACGCCGTAGGCACCCTGCTGGACGGGGTGACCTACTCCGTGACTTTCGACGTTTACCCCAGCCAGGAAGCGCTGGATTACGTCGCGGATATCAAGAACGATCCCGGCGCGGATGGCGCCTGGGGTGATTTGGATCCTGCGATCCAGCAATATGTCACCGTAGACGGAAATATTAAAACCAACACCACCGCTACCCTCACCTATTCGGATACCCGTCTTGATAACCCCGGTCCCAAAACTTCTGGTTTCACGAATCCCGACCCGGTGGAGGCCCAGGCCGTAGAGCAGGTCGCCGTCACGAAAGAATGGGAAACACCATATGACGGTGCAACTTTAGAACCGATCAAGCTCGTCGTGACCCGTGATGGGGAAGACGCCTACGAGGTGACTCTTTCCCCAAGCGATCCTAGTAAAAGCGTTCACATCTCTATCGGTATCATGGATGCAAATGGTACGCCCAGAGCCGGAGCTGAGGGCCACGACTTCACCTTCAGAGAGGTCGAAACGGGCGAATATCATTGGCAGATCGATATTCCCACCGTCCACCCCATGATGATTAATGGCGTTCCGACTATGCTCATCAAGGAAGACGCCAAACATCCGGTGCCTTCCGGAGCTGACACATATACCATCAAAGGTGCCACGTATTATGTCGATCAAGAGGCTGTCGCCCTGACAGCTACCAATGAGCGGCGCTCCAGTCTCAACTTTACCAAGGCAGTGGACGGCGATGATGCCCCTGCTGACGCCGTTTTCCCCTTTACCTTCCATGTGAAGGATTCCCTTGCGCCCGCAACAGCTCCGAGCGCGTCAGAGGATCCGGGTCATAATACAGATTACTGGATCTGGTTCTCCGTGCGGGACAAGGATGGTAATCGGATTACAGACGGAGTAGGAGGCGCAACCCATGATA
>JAEEGF010648161.1_pt1 | contig 11224 bp, 9 predicted proteins | sample 9134171 | NCBI WGS metagenome assembly JAEEGF01 (sample SAMN16246542, study PRJNA631951) | gut metagenome | biome: gut microbiome; feature: rumen; material: AP-attached | host: Bos | place: Iran: Karaj | collected 2018-10
TCACCTTAATGGTCATGGCAGTAGGTTCAACATCCATTACCTGATAGCTTCCCCAGGACTTCTCTGCAAACATGATCTGCTGATCGATGCCGTCCACATAGGGCTTGATATAGGAGCTCTGCTCCTTGTCGGAAACAAGGATTCCCTCAGGGGAAGCGGAAATAACCACGTCCTGAAGCCCCATGGCAATGATAGGAACATTGAGCTCGTTGAGGATATGAACATCCCTGCAGGTGTCATTCATGACGCCCTTGCCCACAACGTTCTCCGTCATGGCTTCTGTCAGAGTGTTCCAGGTTCCAAGGTCCTTCCATTCGCCGACAAAGCGCTGTACCTGGATTTTGTCCTCCTTCTCTACAACCGCGTAATCAAAGGAGATCTTCTCAAGGGTCTCATACCTGGAAAAGAGATCCTGATAGTCCGTAAAGTCTATAAGCTCATGAGCTCTCTTAAGTACGTAGGAAAGCTTGTAGGCAAATACTCCGCCGTTCCATAAAGCTCCCTTGGAAATATAGTCTCTTGCCACCTCTACAGTGGGCTTTTCCTTAAAGCTAAGTACATCAGAGGTTTCATCCTTGGTCTTGGGAATTATGTATCCATACTTCTCACTTGGATATGTGGGCTCGATTCCCATGAGCACAAGATTGGCCTCTCCCTTTGCAGCCTGATCGGAGAGCTTTTTGAGAGCCTCAAAATAGTCGTCCTCCACATAGGGATCTACGGGGCAGACTACAACAGGCTCATCCGGGTCTACTCCCATCACGTCCACCAGGTATGCAGTTGCCAGAGCGATAGCCGGGAAGGTATCCCTTCGGCAGGGCTCAACGCTTATTCCAACATCTGTGCCGATCTGATTGTGGATGGCAGATATCTGGCTCTTACTGGTGGCGATGGTAACCCTGGCGCCCTCATCGATCTTTTTGATCTTGGCATACATCCTCTGGACCATGGACTCGTAGGTCCCATCCTCGTTCTTAAATATCTTGATAAACTGTTTACTTCTTACGTCATTTGAAAGCGGCCACAGGCGCTTGCCTGATCCGCCGGATAACAGGATAATATTCAAAGCTTTTCACACCTTTCTTGTTTTTCTGGATCCCTTATAGTATAACATACGAATCATCCAAATCAGATGGATCAGGAATATACTGATAAGCATGAACATATGGGTATAGAACACGCCCATTATATAATAATTTCTCTCAAGAAAATACCCCAGGCTAAAGCCCAAAAAGGAAAGGCCTCCTGTCAGTACAAGATTCAAAAGCATATAGGGCAGATTGATGAACATATTCTTAAGTGCCTTGATAAAATCCCCGAAGGAGGCATCAAAGTACACAAAACGTCCCACCATAAGTCCGAAATAGTACATCATAACAGGGCTGTACTGGCTCTCATCTCCAATATAGTTCAGGTACAGCAAAAGGATTATCACAAAGAACATGGCCAGCATCCTCATGGTGGCCTTCTCATCCCTGGTTATCCTCTTTAAGGGTATTATCGCCGAATCAAGGAGCGTATTGATGACACAGGATATCAATATGAGGAGCAAAAGCAGAAAGTCCTTGCCCTCGGCCCAAAGCTCAAAGAACGCTCTCTCACCGGCCGTAAGGCTCCCCATAACTCCGGTCTGTTCCAGCGTGTTCAGGTGATTCAGAATCACATAGGCACAGGAAAAAGACAATACCGATGTACCTGCAATTATCATCTCAAAAAATCTCTGGGACTTATCTACAAAAGCATCCCTTATAGAGTACTCTTCATCGTAGTCCCTGCCTCTTCGCCTTGAGGTCTTTTCTACCAGTACGGTGACACCGTAAATAAGAAAAAGACTTATCGCCATTGCTGCAAGGGTAATGAGACCAAATATGATCATCTGCGGCATCTTAAAGTCCGGGTTAAAATATGCTTCTATTGTCACTTCCAATCTCCTTCCATGGCATCCGGTAATCACAAAAACACGAAGCCTCTGCTATTTTTGTGATCACGCTTAAAACCATATACAGTTTTATTGGACTATACTTACAACAGGAAGAAACATGCCTTCAGCTTCATCGGATCCTCCGATAAGAAATCCCAGGTATCTGCCCTTATCATCAAAAAGTCCTCCCCCGGACATTCCTTCAGAAACATCAATGCTGCAGTAGATAACATCCATAGTAAGATCCTCGGAGTAAATCCCGGGACTTATCACAACGCCCTTTGAAACCGCAGGGCCGCTCTCCCCCTTATCAAGTCCAACAGTGCCTATACTAGCACTCTCAGGTAAAAAAGGCAAAGCCATAAATACCTCCGCCCCGGCCTGTGGCAGATCATCGGCTCTTACTATGCCTGTCACACCGCTGACGTCTCCTGCCTTTACCCTAAGAAAGCAATAGTCACTCTCCGTATCATTTCTCAGAGCTTCAGCTCCAAGAACATCCCCGTTGGCAAGCCTTACCCTGATATCCTTCTCATCAGCTATCACATGTGAAGCTGTAATGACAGTGACAATATCCCCGTCTGTCTCCCACACATTGCCGCAGCCCACAAGATCTCCGCTCTCAATGATAACAACAGACTCAATCACTTTCACCGTCGGGTCCTTAGACGTGTCTTTTGCAGCGCCTTTTTGCTCTTCCCGATAGCCCTGCTCCCCGGATATCATGCCCTCAGGCATCTTTCCTGCCACTGCAGCTGCCAGCAGAAGGCTGACCAGCAATGCTATTATGACGAAAAAACTTTTTCTATGCTTCATACCTTCACAAATAATTCCTTAATCTTAATTGTTCCACTCTATAGTATTATACGTTTTCTTTAATGAGTCCATGTTAAGAATCAACCCACCAGGCCCGGTAAAAAAGCCCTACTATTCTGCCTCCCCGTGCCGACAGATTATAACAATAAAGATACCTGACATCAAGGGCTGTCCGAGCACAAATGCTCAGCGTACTGTCCCTTGATGTCAGGTATCTCTTTATCAGTTAACACTTACCCATTGAAGGCAGGGTGCGTAATGCTTGTAAAATGATTTTCAGACCTTGAAGCAGCTGCCTCCCACGAATTCCCTGCAGATGGAGTTCCTTGGAAGCATGGAGCTGTCCACACCTACAAAGTAATCCAGGAATTTGAGGAGCCTTTTGGCCTCAAAGTACTCCGGCTCATCCTTACCTATGGAGAACAGAAGCGGCTCAGCAAAGGGCTTGATAACCGCCAGCTCGTAGATCTGTGCCGAATTGAACATGGCATCCGCACCCTCCTGGAAGGGGAAGATGTTGGCCTCCTCTCCTGCCCTGACGGAGCCCCACATACTGATGGTCTTCTTGGCAGATGCGCCCCTGGTCCTGGCATCTCTTACAATCCTGCGAAGGAGTCTTCCATCGGTGGTAGCTATACGGTTGTGATCATCAATGCTAAGTGTCGTAAGGGCACTTATGTAGATCTTGTACTTGGACTCAGCAGGAAGAGCATAGCTCATCTTTTCATTGAGGCCGTGTATACCCTCTATGACAAGCACATCATTCTTGCCAAGCTGAAGGTAATCGCCGTTCATCTCACGCTTGCCGGAGATAAAATTGAACTCCGGCATCTCTACCCTCTCTCCCTTGAGGAGCCTGGTCATGTCATTGTTGAACTGCTCAACATCAAGCGCTTCAAGGCACTCAAAGTTGTAGGATCCGTCCTCATTTAAGGGAGTCTTCTCCCTGTCCACAAAATAGTTGTCCAGGCTTATGGGATGAGGGATCATACCGATGGACCTTAGCTGTATTGAAAGCCTGTTGGCAAAGCTGGTCTTACCGGAGGAGCTCGGTCCTGCGATCATGATAAATTTAACATCAAGCCTTTTGAATATGTCCATGGCGATCTCACCGATCCTGCGCTCCTGCAGGGCTTCCTGCACAAGGATCATCTCATTGATTCTGCCTGCACAGACCATGTCGTTGAGGTCACCTACATTCTCTATTCCCATCATGCTGCCCCAGTCGCTGGAGAGTGCCATGGTGCTAAAGAGCTTCTCTCTTGGCTCTGAGACAATAAGTTTGCCGGGATTCTGCCTGGTAGGCAGAGTAAGCAGTATCCCGTCGTGATATTTCTGGATCTTGAACTTATCGATATAGGATGTATTGGGAAGCATATATCCATAGTAATAATCGTAGTAGCCGTCCAGTCTGTATATATTGATCTCGGAACTCCTCCTGTATTTAAGGAGGGATACCTTGTCATTCATTCCCTGTTTTTTGAAGATCTCAATGGCCTCATCCAGAGGATAGACCTTTTTGGTTATGGGTATGGCACTTTCAACTATCTCGCTGAACCTGTCAGATGTTCTCTTCACCAGATCCTTGGTGACGTTGATGCCCCGAAGTGTACAGTACAGGCCATTTCCTATGGTGAACTCCACCTTGGTGGACACGTCCTTCCTGCCCTCTGTCACATCCATGACAGCCTTTATCAGGATCATAACCGCGGTCCTGCGCATGGTCTTAAAGCCTATGTTGTCCCTGACCGTGACAAAGGACAGCACTCCGTCCTTCTTGGCAGTCTTGATAAGCTCCCGGATCTTGCCGTTAAAGATCACCGCGGCGATCCTGTCATCGTAGTATTTCTGATACTCTCTGGCAATAGCTTCGAAAGAGATTCCCTTTTCATATTCTTTCTCTGCTCCGTTAATGGTGATCTTTATCATATCTGCCTCCTTTACATGGCTTCTGGGATGAGATTGCACAAAACACGCACCGGCAGCGGATTTCCTACGGACGTGATCAAAGGTTCAGAATAAGTTCCATATCACTTAGTTCAAGCTCAACTTCAAGATATCTCTCAGGGTGCTGACTTCGGTCAAGGCCTGAGAGTATAGATCTGCCAACCTCAATCCCATGTCGCAGGTAGCTGACCAAAAGCTCAGAGCGCCGTAATATGTTAAAGACTCCGTACCTGTACGAAAGCCTGATGGCAGTATCACAGGGATCATCATCACTTTGGATCCTGCCTGATATCATATCTGACAGTTCTCTTACCCTTTCCGGGTAGTCCCCCGGGGAAAAGAAATCCACCAGCATAGGGAAATAGTACTTACCGTCTTCACAGATTATCCTCTCATCAAGGACTCCGTACCCCTTATATCTTAGAAAACGCCTGAAAAACGGAAGGTCTGACTGTGGCTGCAAAACTCCCCTTTTTATACCCAGCTTCCTGACATCACCTGCTGTTAAAATGTCAGTCATGAGCCTTCCACCCATACCTGCTATCACCAGGGCATCGGCTTCACCGGGGGACAGCGCTGCAAGGCCATCTGAAAGTCTTATTTCTATACTGTCCTCAAGGCCAAACTCCGAGACATTACTCTCTGCTGCCGAAAGAGGCCCTTTCCGTATATCCATGGCAATGGCGCTTAGGGCTATGCCCCGCATGACCAGATACATTGAGACATAGCCGTGGTCACAGCCCACATCTGCTACGCACCTGAAACCACCGCTATCTGCAGCATTATCTTTTAAGAGCTCTGCATCCAGGATGAGCCTTTGAGACATCCTCTGCACAAGTCGCTCAAGCTCCATATTCCTATCCATTTACAGTACCTGTCAGTCAAGGTAATCCTTGAGCTTGCGGCTGCGGCTGGGATGACGGAGCTTACGAAGTGCCTTGGCCTCGATCTGTCTGATACGCTCACGGGTAACGTTAAACTCCTTACCAACTTCCTCAAGAGTTCTTGCCCTTCCGTCATCAAGACCAAAGCGCAGGCGCAGAACCTTCTGCTCACGCTCTGTAAGAGTATCCAGAACCTCAACCAGCTGCTCCTTGAGAAGTGTGAATGCAGCTGCATCGGCAGGCACAGGAACATTGTCGTCCTGGATGAAATCACCAAGATGGCTGTCCTCCTCCTCACCGATAGGTGTTTCCAGAGAAACAGGCTCCTGGGAGATCTTGAGGATCTCTCTTACCCTCTCAACGGGGAGGTTCATCTCCTTGGCAACCTCCTCAGGCAGGGGCTCACGTCCCAGCTCCTGAAGAAGCTGACGGCTCACACGTATGAGCTTGTTGATGGTCTCAACCATGTGAACAGGGATACGAATAGTCCTTGCCTGGTCGGCAATGGCTCTTGTGATGGCCTGTCTGATCCACCATGTGGCATAGGTTGAGAACTTGAAGCCCTTTCTGAAATCAAACTTCTCAACAGCCTTGATAAGACCAAGGTTTCCTTCCTGTATAAGGTCAAGGAAGAGCATTCCTCTTCCGACATATCTCTTTGCAATACTTACCACCAGACGAAGGTTGGCCTCTGCCAGGCGCTTCTTGGCCTCATTGCCCTCATAGATAGCCTGCTCAAGCTCCTTCTTTTCTTCTGCAGAGAGCTTGCCTTCCTCATCCTCTGCCAGGGTCTTCTCGGCATCAAGTCCTGCTTCCATTGCCTTGGCAAGGTCTATCTCCTGCTCTGCTGTAAGAAGCGGAACCTTACCGATCTCCTTGAGGTACATTCTGACGGGATCCTCTATGCTGATGCCGTCAGGCACGGACAGGTCAATGTTCTCCATGTCCACTTCATCCTCATCGGAAAGAACCATATCCTCATCGTCGGGGATATCATCATCTGTATCGGAAACCCTGAGAATATCGATTCCTGAGTTCTCTAAAACCTCAAGGACATTGTCCAGCTGCTCCTCATTCAGGTTCAATTCTGCAAAAAAGTCACTGATCTCGGCATACTCAAGAACGTTCTTCTTTTTCTTGGCGAGACTTAAGATATCCTTGACCTTCTGGGCAATGACCTCCCTTGAGATCTCTTCTGCCTCACCTTCCGAAGAAGGTGCTTCGGAGGCTTCGGAAGACTTTGCAGCCTTGGTCCTGGTCTTCTTGGCAGTCTTCTCTGCAGGTGCCTCAGATACGTCTTTTTTCCTGGTTGTCTTCTTTTTGGTATCCTCAGCTGCAGGCTCCTCAGCCTTAGCTGCCTTAGACGCTTTGAGTGCTGTCTCCTTCTTGGCAGACGCCTTAGCAGTGGCCTTGGGTGCCTTCTCCTTGGTGTCCTTCTCTGCAGTCTTGGCTGCTGCCACCTTGGTCTTCTTCTCTGTCTCTTTTGTTGTTTCTTTCTTTGTTGCCATTTTTACTTTTCCTTTTCTTTTTTATAGATTTTGAATCTGAATCTGTCTTTAGTCATCGGGAGAGATGTCCGCATGAGACAGTCTCTCAAGTTCCTTCTTGGCCTGTATGGTCTTGGTCAGATACTCCGAATCATCCAGAGCCAGTTCCTTTTTCTGTCTCTCGTAACCGGAATGTCTGACGGCATAGATGATCTCCCTGAAGGCCTTCTTCCTCTCATCGGGAGTTACTATCTCCACCAGCTCAGTGTTGAGGATCTCAGCTATCTGCCTCTGTTCCTCATCATCTGCAGCAAGATCAAGGATCTTGGCCGGTACAAAATCACCTGCAGCTATTCTCTCAAATACCTCTGAAGCCACCCGCCTGTACAGGTCATCTGCAAAGTCCTGAGGTCCAACCCATGCACGGACCTTGGGAAATATCCCGGGCTCGCTGGCAAGCCAGGTAAGAAGCAGCCTCTGATTCTTTTTGACGCCGTCATCCGGTGCCTTTTTGGCAACAGCGGTTCTGGGCTTTTCCTGGAGCTTATCCCCCATGCCCCGGGCTGCCATCTGTGCTACAAGGCCCTTTAAATCCTCCTGGGGAATGTTGTACTTAGAGGCCACAGCCTCTATGTAATTCTGTCTCTCCAAGGGCTCACTAAACTCGCAGAGCATAGCTGCAAGCTTACGGTAGAACTCGGTCTTGGATACGGGGTCGGAAAAATCATAGCCGTTTTCCAATATCCTTACCCTGAAAAAGAATGTGTTCTGGGCCCCCTTGATCCTCTGCTCGAAGGCCTCCTTGCCCTCGTTCTTGATGAATTCATCCGGATCCTTGTGGGGACGAAGGTCAAGGACCTTGCCCTTTATACCTACCTCAGCAAGAATGTCTATGGCCCTTAAGGCTGCCTTGGTGCCCGGGCCGTCGCTGTCGTAGGAGAGTATCACCGTATCGGTGTATCTCTTTAATATCATGGCCTGACCGGAAGTGAAGGCAGTTCCGAGAGAAGCCACCGCCATGTTATAGCCCGCCTGATGCATGGCTATTACATCCATGTAGCCCTCGCAGAGTATCATGTATCCTGCTCTGGCGCTCTTGGCGTAATTGAGTCCGAAGAGGTTCCTGCTCTTATCAAAGACCGGAGTCTCCGGGGAGTTCATGTACTTGGGCTCACCCTGCCCCATTACTCTGCCGCCAAAGCCTATGACCTTGCCGGAGGCATCCATAATGGGAAACATGACCCTGTTCCAGAACTTGTCGTGACATCCTCTCTTCTCATCAAAGGATGCAAGCCCCGCCTCTATGATCTGCGCATCCTTGTAGCCCTTGCTGCGAAGGAATCTGACAAGATCGTCCGGGCTTATGTTGGAGTAGCCAAGTCCAAAATGTGTTATGGTCTCGTCGGAGAGCTTGCGCTCCCTGAAATAGGCAAGTCCCTTCTCTCCGCTGCGGCCCTTTAAGTTAGCGTAATAGTATCTGGCCGCCTCCTTGTTGATCTCCAGAAGGACCTGCTTTTTGTCCCTCTCTGCCCTGGCCCTGTCCGAGGTATCATCCTGGGGAAGCGTAACCCCTGCCCTCTCAGCCAGTATCTTGAGCGCCTCCGGGAAGGTCACACTCTCATATTCCTGTATGAATTTAAAAACATCGCCGCCCACTCCACAGCCGAAGCAGTGATACATCTGCCTCTGGGGCGACACCGAAAATGATCCGGTCTTCTCATTGTGAAAAGGACAAAGGCCCACATAATTGGCGCCCTTTTTGGTGAGATGAACGTACTGTCCCACAACATCAACGATGTCGCTTCTGGATCTCACCTCGTCCTTGATCTGATCGTCGTATAACAATTTATTGCCCCCGTATATTATTTACAGGACAGTCCAGGACTTGGGTATATAGACCTCCTCAAAGACTGCCACTGCATACCTGTCCGTCATTGAGCTCACATAGTCGCAGACAATGCGCTCTTTGGACGCCTCTCCTCTCTCCATCATATCCTTGAGATAATCAGGAAGGACCTCCACATGATCCACGTAGTAGTGATAGAGGATCTTGATCATCTCCTCAACCTTGCCCTCCTGTCCCTTGGCTATGGGGTTGGTGTAAACCCTCTCAAACATAAACCTGCGCAGCACATGGAAGGCCACATAAACCTCCTCAGACATCCTTATGTCATCCCTGCCCATACTGTTGGCTATGATGTCATGGATAAAGGTGTCAAGCCACTCCCCATTGGTATGTCCAATGACCCTGGAAAGGCTCTCAGGAACATCGCTCTCCCTGATAAGTCCTCCCCTTATGGCATCGTCCATGTCATGGTGCATATAGGCAATCTTGTCTGAGAGACGGACAACCTTGCCCTCAAGCGTTGCCGGCGTCAGCTCCATCTCATGGTTGACTATACCGTTCCTTACCTCCCAGGTCAGATTCATGCCCTTGCCATAGTTCTCAAGCTTCTCCACTATTCGAAGGCTCTGTTCGTTGTGCCTAAAGCCCTCGGGACACACTGCGTTAAGTGCCCTCTCCCCCGCATGTCCAAAGGGTGTATGACCAAGATCATGCCCCAGCGCAATGGCCTCTGCCAGATCCTCGTTTAAAAGAAGGGCCTTGGCGATGGTCCTGGCGTTCTGTGAAACCTCAAGGGTATGAGTCATTCGGGTCCTGTAATGATCACCGTCAGGCGACAGGAAAACCTGAGTCTTGTCCTTGAGTCTTCGAAACGACTTGGAATAGAGGATCCTGTCGCGGTCCCTCTGAAAACAAGGTCTTATGTCACATTCCTTTTCCTGTACCTCTCTGCCTCTGGAATTCATGCTGAGTGTAGCATGTTTGTTTAAGAACTGGGATTCTCTAGCCTCAAGCTGTTCTCGAATCTTCACTGTTGTCCTGTACCCCCGGTATATGGATGAGTAATTTAGATAGATTTCTCCTGGAAATCTTCGGCATTCTGCCCAAGCAAAATGCCCCATATCTTTATTATTCGACATGGGGCGTTAAAATCCTTTTATACTATTTAATTTTTTTAATAAAAAGAAATCTTATCTGTTCCACTCTTCAATTCGGCCGGTGTACTGGTCATTGATCCACTGTACTGCCTGCTCCAGCCCCTCCTGTGACACCTCAAAGTGCTCACTGGTCATAAGGGACTTGTCGGTCTTGCCGTAGGCATAGGGCTCGGGCCAGACAGTAGCCATCAGAGTTGCAGGAGCCCTGTCCTCCTTCTTAACGAAAAAGACATTCTCAAGGGGTTCTCTAGCCAGTCTGTAGCGCATGCCCTTGTGGCTGCCAAAGTAGGCCTCTCCGTACTCGTAGTGGGTCAGATTGAAAAAACTGGATAGTTCTATTTCCATTGAAGCTCTTCCTTTTATCTGAATCTGTTAAAGAACGATGCCATAGGGCCCACCGCATCCTGAAGGTCCTTGATGGCCTTGTTGAGCCCCTCAAAGTCTATACCTGCAAGATTGTTCACCGCCTCGGTCAGGGTCACGGCGTTATCTCCAACCAGGGTGTTGATGTTGGAGCTGGCCTCGGTCATCTCTGCCACCATAATGTTGATATCGTCCACGGAGCCGCTGATATTGCTTACCACTTCATCTATGTTATCAAGAGTGGTGGTGACCTTAGGTACAAGTATAAGAACTGCAATCAGCATCACCGCAAAGATGCCCAGCATCGCAACAGCGGTTCTTCTCTGCCACTTAAGCTGCTTTTTAGCAATATCCCTAAGCTCCTTCAGGTAGTCATTTTCAGGCTGAACAGCTACAGTCACCTCTCCCTCCGGCGCTTTTTGTGCCTCAGATGCAGGTACAGATTCAGATTCAGGTACAGGTTCTGCACCTTCCGTGCATCCCTCCCCAGGCACCTGCTCACCTGCATTCTCAGTAAGAGGCTCTGCTACGTTTTCTTCTGCAGGGGGTGTCATGCTCTGGTCCGCCTCACTGCCGGTATTGGTGGTAATAGCATCATTATCTGACATAGATTAACTCCTTTATTGATGATACTCCTGAAGGGACTTGATATGTCCTGCTCCCTTGGCCTTAACCTCTCTGATGCCCTCTGCTGCCGCCTTGGCTGCAGCCACTGTGGTGATATAAGGTATTCTGGCCTTGATGGCTGCCCTTCTTAAATATCCGTCGTCATGCTCAGCACCTCTTCCAATCGGAGTGTTGAT
>JAEEGF010870764.1_pt1 | contig 11224 bp, 10 predicted proteins | sample 9134171 | NCBI WGS metagenome assembly JAEEGF01 (sample SAMN16246542, study PRJNA631951) | gut metagenome | biome: gut microbiome; feature: rumen; material: AP-attached | host: Bos | place: Iran: Karaj | collected 2018-10
CTTCGGGCTCAAGCTCCATATGCTGCACGTGCTGCGCGGCACCCGCCTCGGCAGCATGTACGAAGACTCGCCCTTCCCCCTCCTGACAAAAAACGAGTACGTCGCGCTCGTATGCGACATACTCGAATCTTTGCCTTCTGATATTACCATCCACCGCCTCACCGGCGACGCCCCGCAGGACGAACTCATCGCCCCGGACTGGACACGCGACAAGCACGCGGTGCTCAACGCCATCCAGCAGGAATTCAGCGCCCGCGGAAGCTTCCAGGGCTCCGCCCTCATCCGCCCGTAGCGGCAGGCCTTCGCGCCCTATTCCGCGCCCCTTCCCGCAAGCACGACCCAGACGGTCTTGAGGATGATCTTGATATCCTCCTTGAGGCTCCAGTTCTGGATGTACTGAAGGTCGAGCGAAACGACCTCGTCGAAATCCGTGATATCGCTGCGCCCGCTCACCTGCCACAGGCCCGTAAGCCCCGGCTTTATCGCAAGCCTCGCGCGGTGGCGCAGATTGTACTGTTCCCACTCGCGCACCGTCGGCGGCCTGGTCCCGACAAGGCTCATATCGCCCTTCAGGATGTTGAAGAACTGCGGCAGCTCGTCTATCGAGGTCTTGCGTATGAACGCGCCTATCGGGGTGATGCGCGGGTCGTTGTCCATCTTGAACATCAGCCCCTGCATCTTGTTCTGGCTCATGAGGTCTTTGAGGCGCTCCTCGGCGTCCGCGTACATGCTGCGGAATTTGTAGATGCGGAACTTGCGGCCGTTGAGGCCCACGCGCTCCTGCGTGAAGAACACCGGGCCGGGGCTCTGGATCTTGATGATCGGCCCGACTATGAGCAGCGCGATTATGCAGATAATGCTGCCGACGAAGCCTCCCGCGATATCCATCAGCCTCTTCAGAAGGCGCCCCACAGGCGTCATCGTGTTGACGGAGGTCGTAAGTACCATCCTGCCCGCGAAACTCTCGATCTCGGGGTTATTAAGGCCCTCAAAGAGCCTGTTGAGGTTGACGTGCACGGTCATGCCGGTGAGCATCAGCTCGTCGAGCATGTCTTTTTCTTTGTCTATGTCGGCTATGCTGAGCATAACCTCGTCCACGACGTGGTGCTGTATGTAATCGAACATCTCGTCCTCGCCGTTAAGGACGGGTATGCCTTCGATCTCCTTCGGAAGTATCGTGTCGGGGTCCTCGCTGCTGACCACCGCGAACGCCTTGATGGTGTAGCGGTTCTTCGCCTGCTCGCTGAAATACTCGTAGGCGCCCGCGAGCCTCACGTCGCTCACGGCAAGCAGCAGCCTCGGCAGATTGGCGCGGTCTGAAAGACGCTTGTTAAGGATCGCCTTGTACGCAATGTGGACAGCGAACAGGAAAATGATCTCGAGTGCCCAGAACGTCAGGAAGACCTGGCGCGAGAACATCGAGCCGACTTTTACGAGGTACTGATAAAGCGCGAGCAGAACGACCAGGATAGTCGAGAACTGAAAGACCTTGTTGAGCTCGGCCAGATAGCCGCGCTTGAGGACGTTCTTGAGGAACTTAAATGAAAGATCGAGGATGACCGCGACCATCACGATGAAGTAGAGCGAGGCCCTGTAGACGCCGGTCCCCTGCCCGTGGAGGTTGCCCATCCTCAGATAGTATGCGAGAAGAAAGGCCCCGACGGTGACGATCACGTCCAAAGCCGCAAAATCAAGGTGTTTGAACCAGCGCATGCCGGATCTGCCGCCCATAGATCAAAAGTCCTTTCGATAAAACAAGCCGGTGCCTGAAGCGGCCGGCTTACAAAAACAATGGTCCCTATAACCGTCTCAGATCATTTATAAAGCAGTCAGGCAGGCTCCCCGCAGGGAGATCTGGCGGCCTTATAAACGGCCTGAGGACGGTAAGGCCCGGCCGGGGCCCCGAAGGGCTCCGGTCAGGTCGTATCGTTGATTACTGAACGATGGTGTTCACGTAACGCATGATTACAGCAGCGAGCTGTCCGCGGTTAGCGGTGCCGTTCGGGCTGAGCTTGTCAGCAGCGGTTCCGCCGATGATGCCGTTTTCAACGCACCAAGCGAATGCGGCTGCAGCTTCAGCGTCGAGGCCTTCAGCATCAGCAAACTTGCTGAGGTCAGCGTTCTTGACTTCCGGCTTGCCTGCATACTTGTACAGGAGCTTGACCATGTCGGTCCTGGTGAAGGTGCCGCTTACGGCATAGCCTTCGGATGCTGCCCAGGATTCACCTGCGGCTGCCCAGTTGGAACCAACAGTCTTTTCGGTGTCAACGCCGTCGAGACGAGCCAGGACGGTCATCATCATCTCAGCGGAGGCTTCCTTGGTCGGGTTGAAGGTATCAGTACCGGTACCAAGCATGAGCTCACGGCTGCTTACGAAGTCTGCGGCTTCCTTTTCCCAAGCGGAGGTAACGTCGGTGAACTCGATGTCGTTTTCAACAACGGCATAAGTAGCCTCACCGGATGCCTCGATCAGGACGCCCTGGTCGGTGGCAGCTGCCTTCTTGACAACGCTCCAGGTTCCGTCAGCGTTCTGCTTCATAACGGTGACCTTGGTGCTGTTGTTGGCAACATTGACCTCTACCATAGCGGTCTCGCCTTCGGGAACTTCGACAGTGACCTTCGGAGCGGTAGCAACATCTTCAGTTGCGGTGACTTCCGGAGTCAGGTAAGCTTCGTCAGCTGCAGCAGCAGCTTCGGAAAGCTCTACGTCGACGGCCTGTTCGCCATCAGCAGTAGTTACAACGGTTTCTTTTGTTCCGTCTGTCAGCGTGGTGGTCTTTGTGGTAGTTCCGTTGGAGTCGGTGACTTCGCTGGAGCTTTCTGTATTACCAGTTTCTACCCACTGTGATCCCTGATAGAAGCCCTCAGCGAAGGCAAATACAGGTAACATGAGCACCATAGCGACAGAAAGAACGAGTGCCAGAATTCTTCTCATATGAGCATTCTCCTTTCTTTCTTGCACTATAACTTACTATATCAGCGGAAGACGGTTACTCGAGAATCGCCGTTCCGTCAATACCTATTTCTTTTCGGCAGCCTTGACCTCAGCGTTTGAGGGCTTACTGTCGCGACCGTAAGAGCTGTAGTAATCGTTGTAAGAATACCTGCCCTTGCTGTACTTGTAGTAGTACGCGCTGTTGGCGACCTCCACGCGGTTGAGCACGGTGCCGAGCAGCTTGCAGTTCGCGGCCTCGAGCTGCTTGAAGCTCGAAGCGATGAGCTTGCGCGGAGTGACGCCGCCTCTGATGACGAAGATGGCGCCGTCGCTGTGGCTGGCGATCAGGTCGCCGTCGGCTACAGCGTTGAGCGGCGGGGTGTCGATCAGCACGTAGTCGAAGACTTCGGCAAGCGCGTCGAGCAGCTTCGGGAAACGCTCGCTCTGCAGCAGTATCGCGGGGTTCGAGACCGTGTAGCTGATCGGGATCATATACCCGTTCTCGATATTGGTCGCGTAGATTATGTCTTCCATCTCGGCCTGACCGGCGAGGTAGAACGCGAGGCCCTGATAGCCGTCCTTGCCTCCGCTTATCTTATAACGGTTGCGGAGTATGGACTTTCTTATGTCCGCATCGACCAGTATGACCTTTTTGCCGGCTTCGGCGAGCATGCGCCAGAGGTTGAAAGCCACGAAGCTCTTTCCCTCGTCCGGGGTGCTGCTGGTAATGATGATCTTCTTATATTCTGTCCCGATAAAGCCGAAGTTCACGCGGAGCCTGTTCAGCGCCTCTTCGACGCTGTAGGGAAGGCCTTCAAAGTTCTGCAATGTCAGCTGCTTCATTTCTTCTTCCCCTTCTTGCCGCCCTTGGCTGCTTTCTTTCTGTTGCGCGCTATGCGCCTGAAGAGACCCCTGCCGAGATCGGACTGCTCGTCCCTCGTGCTGCCGTCGTTAGCGGCGGCGTCCTCAGGAATGACTGTGAGCGGTACGAGACCGAAGTATTTCTCCATGTCGTCCGCGGAGGTGATGGAGTCGTCGAGCAGGTAGCGGATCACGTACACGCCGTAGCAGAGGACGAGCCCTGCGAGCATGCCGATAGCCATGTTCTTCTTGAGGCTCGGGCTGGACTTCTTGGTCGGGACCACCGCGTTCTGCACGATGTGCGGAGCGTTGGATTCCATGATCTCGGGGAGCCAGCTGATCGACAGCCTCGCGACCTCGTTGGCGATGTCTGCGGAGAGCTGCGGGTCTGCGGTGGTCGCCGTAACGTGCAGTATACGGGTCTGCGTCGGGTTCGTTATATCGAGCCGTTTGGCGAGATCTTCGGGTTCCGTCTCCTGGAGCCCCAGGTTCTTTATGGTGCTCTCCATCATCGGGCGGCTGAGTATGAGCTCTTTATAGTCCGCCGTCAGGTTGGTGGCGATGTTAAGGTCCGTAAGGTTTACGACCGAATCGCTTGAAGCAGATACGATGTAGATCTTGGCGGTCGCCTTATACTGAGGTGTTATGAAGAAATAGGTGAACGCGCCGACCAGCACCGCGCAGATGAGGCCGACGACAACGATCACCTTCCAGTATCTGCGGAACAGGAATACCAGCTCGAGAAGGTCGATCTCCACTTCTTCGTCGTTGTTTAAGTTTCTGTTGATGTCAGTATCCAAGCAGCGCTTCCTTTCAGTCAAGCGGTTCGTAGAAGAGCTCGAGTATCGTCTTGTCGAGCGAATCCTGGCTCACTGTAAGTTCGTTATGAGTATTGCCGGTGGCGTACGTTACGGGGCGTTCGCTGCCCGAGAGCGTGCGCGTCGCGGTCTTGCTGTAACCTGTGCCTCTGAGGACCAGATTGGTTATGGTGCCGGAGCTCATGTTGCTGACCATATAAGGTTCAGCGGCGTTGTACAGGTCGTTGATGATCGACGACCTTGACTTGACCTCGGCCTTCAGTTTGTTGGTGAAAGCGTCCAGATAGATCTGCTGGCGCTTCATGCGCGAGGTGTTCGTCTGCTCGCCTATGCCCTTGCGGTAACGCAGGTAGTACAGCGCCTGGTTCCCCTTGAGCGTAACGGTGGAACCCTGGACCATCTCCGGGTCGACCTCCGAGAAGTCGTCCTCTATCTTTACGCTGACTCCGCCGAGAGCGTCGTTCACAGGAACGATGCACCCGTACATGAGGGATACGTAGCCGTCTATCTCGATGCCGCCGAGCAGCCTGCTCACAGTATTTACAACGTTTTTAGCGTTTATGTTAGCGTCGCCGGTAAAGGTGTGCGCATAGGTCAGCTGCTGCTTCGTGGTAGTGACGGGCTTGCCGTAGGCGTTGAGAATGTCCATTTCTACCATTGTATCACGGCTGAGCTGCAGCACGGTATACTTTTTATTGCTGTCGTCGACCACGTAGAGCTGGATGGTGTCGCACAGCACGCCCCAGTGGTCTGTAGTGCCGTTCTTGTAGCCCTCGGTGCTGGGATCGTCGATGCCCAGCAGCAGGTAGCACTTGAGGCCCTTCTTCAGCCCGTAGCTCACTCCGTCGACTTCGACGGCGGCGTCGGGGTTCTTATTCTTATTGGCAAGCATTTCTTCGACGGTCATGCTGCCGGGATCCGTCGTCTGAGAAGGATCGTCCGCAGCGGCCTGAACGTCTCCGGGCTGGCCCGCCTGGGAGCCGGAGCCTGTTGCGCTGCCCTGCTGGCTGCCTGCGCCTGAAGAAGCCGCGCTTCCGGGATTCGACGTTCCGGCTGCCGTGCCTGCCGGCTGGCTCTGCGCAGTCCCTTCCGCGGAACTGCCGTTCGCCTTATTCCTGCCCGCGCAGCCCGTCAGCGATACCGCCGCGAGGACCAGCGCAAGCACGATGCATATCAGATTTTTAAAAGTTCGTGCGCGCATCTGTCTATCTCAGTCAGCGCGTCAGCGCCGAGCTTTTTCTTTATGATCTCGCGCCCGGCTCCGAGATTCGGGGCACGGTCGCTCAGATTATGGGCGTCGCTGCCGAGCAGCTTTGCCTGCCCTTCTTTGAACATCTTCAGCCACGGCCTGCGCCCGAACACCGGGATCAGCGATTCGCAGTTGATCTGCACGTAGACCGGGAGCCTCAGCAGCTGCTTTATCATGTCTTCGGAGGCTATGCCCGTGTACCGCTCGAGATGGGCGATGACTACGTTGAGCCCGTGGTCGAAGCACAGGGAGCCGACCTCGTTTATCTCAAAGTCCGTCCACGGCGAGAAAGGCATCTCCAGGAGCAGCGTATTGCTGTCGCCTATACAGAGCTTTTCGACCTCGTTTTCTCTCGTGAGCCCCGAGTAGAAAGCGACCTCGGCGCCGAGCAGTATCTTCAGATCTTTGCTCTGCACGCCGGCCTGGGCCTCTGCCTCGCGCTCCTTTTCCATGGCCTCGAACAGCCTTTCGGCCGCCCCCGCCCTGCGCGAGAGGAAATGATCGAGCGTTCTGCGGCTGCCGTAAAAGTGCGAAGTCGCGCAGACCGCGTCAGCGCCGTAGGCTTTCATCCTCCGCAGCATCTCCAGCGACATTTCTGTGTCTTTGCTGCCGTCGTCTATGCCCGGAAGTATGTGGCTGTGAAAATCAATTACCATTCATTTATTCCACCAAAGCCGTTTTGAGAATATGAAAACTATCCCTTCGGCTAGGGTTGCAAGCTATTATAACCGAGAAACACAAAAAAACAAAGCCTTTTTGGAGCAAAATGTTCAAATATATTATTACAAATTCATTACACTGAACGATCAGCGCGAAGACAATAAAAGATATTCGGAAAACAACAAACTAATACTCAAAAGTATTATACTATTCGCCCTTTTTGTTAAAAAATGGCGAACGATGACCCGCTTGTAAAAGTTCACACACTATGCGGCCTGCATAGCTCCGCGCCTGTCACGGTAAGGGTCCCGCCGCCGACCATGAAGCTGACGTTAACGCCCGCAAAACTGAGCCCGTACACGCGGTCCGGATCGGACTTGTAGCCGGGGGCCGGGCTCTGGGAAAGGATCTCTTTGAGCGCCCCGATCTTTTCTTCCGGCAGGAGGGCCTTCAGCTCGCGCTCCGCATTGTCAAAAAACACAACTTCCAGCCTTTTTTCCTTCACTTCTCCGGCAAAGCCGTCCGTCGCTTCCGCGATGCTGTCGGAGAACGGAAGATAGGGCTTTATATCGAATATGGGAGTACCGTCGAGCATGTCCGCCCCGTCCACGATCAGGACCGGAGCGTCCTCGCAGTCATAGTCTATGCCGAGCAGCTTTACTGCGGAGAGCCCTATGGGGTTAGGCCTGTTCGGGGAACGCGTCGCAAATACGCCTACGCGCTTATTGCCGCCCAGCCTCGGAGGCCTTACGGTCGGAGACCAGCTGCGGGGACCCTCCGCACATTCCGCGGGCTTGGCAGAAGCGCTGCCCTCGGAAAAATGCCAGATCAGCCAGACGTGCGAAAAGCCCTCGAGCCCGCGCACAGCCTCGGGCCTGCGGTATTCCTTTTCGAACACGACGCGCGCGGGGAGCCCCGTCACGAGCCCGCTCTGCCTGGGGATCCCGAACTTTTCAGGATAATCGGTATGGATGTGCGCTATGGCCTCGATCTGCATGTTCCCCTCCGCGCCTTGCGGCGCCAATGGTAAGAAAAAGCCTGAAACCGTTGAGATTTCAGGCTTATGGTCCGAGTGACTGGATTTGAACCAGCGGCCTCTTGACCCCCAGTCAAGCACGCTACCAAGCTGCGCCACACCCGGATATTGGAGCGGAAGACGAGATTCGAACTCGCGACCCTCGCCTTGGCAAGGCGATGCTCTACCCCTGAGCCACTTCCGCGTGCACATGACAGTATAGCAAAGGGCTTTTCGTTTTGCAAGTTCTTTTTACCTTCGGGGGCAAAAAATTCACGCGGCCGGAGATTTTTGTCCCCGGCTGTGTTATACTGTCATGTACGCGCCCGTAGCTCATCTGGATAGAGTGCAGGACTCCGACTCCTGAGGCAGCAGGTTCAAATCCTGTCGGGCGCACCATATGAGGCCGTCCCTTCGAGGGGCGGCATTTTTATTGCAAGGGGTCCGCGCCTCAGTAGCCCGCGGCAAAGCCGAACAGCAGGAGCCCGCAGGTCAGTATGAGGTTGAGGACCTGGAACTTCCCGCTCCATCGCGCCCAGCTGCCGTAACCGACGTCGGTGAAACCGAGCGTCAGCAGCAGCCCCGCGTTGGTCGGATAGAACACGTTGGAGAAACCGTCGCCGAAGGCGAAAGCCAGTATGCACAGCTGCGGCGAGATGCCGAAGAGCTGCGCGAGCGGGACGATTATCGGGATGAGCATGAAGGCCTTGGCCGAACCGGAGGAGATGAAGAAGTTCATCACCAGCACGATCAGATATATGAACAGTACGACGACCCAGCCCGGGAACCCGCCGGCGGCGTTGACCGCGCCGTAGAGTATCGTGTCGAGGACCTTCGCGGTCTCAAGGGTATATTTGATGGACGAAGCCATCATTATCATCAGCACCGCCGGGAGCATATTCTTCGCGCCCGTGAGCATGGTCTTCGCGAGCTCTTTGCCCTTCATGCCCGCGGTCAGGCTGGACACTATGCCCGCGACGAGGAAGGTCACCGCGACTATTATCATGGTATAGTCGCGCAGGAAGGCGATGAAGCCGGACGAGATCACTACCGCCACGCCCGCGCCGAAGATGATCGCGAAGAGCCTGAGAGCTTTGTCGAGCTTCGGTTCAGGGCTGAGCTCCGCGTCCGGTGCGCCGTCCGAAGGCTTTTCGATCTTTTTCGCGTAGCTTCTCAAAAAGAGCATCAGCAACGCGTAGATCAATGCGAAGCCGACCAGCCTGAGCCATACTCCGGAGAACATGGGAAGCCCTGCCAGCTGCTGGGCGATGCCTACCGTGAACGGATTGAGGACGCCTGAGGAAAAACCGCAGGCGACGGCCAGCAGGCTCATGCCAAGGCCGGTGAACTTGTCCCAGCCCAGCCTGAGAGAAAGCGCCACGACGATAGGCACCATGGGTATGCATTCCTCGAAGGAACCTATGAGCGCGCCCATCGCCATGAAGAACAGGCAGAGCATCGCCATGAGGCGGTATTTGCTGCCTGAGTACCTCGCCGAAAGCTTATCGAGCATGCGCGGCATGAGGCCGCAGCGCTGGAAGGCCGTGAACACCCCTCCTATAACGAGAAGGAACACTATGACCGCGATGAGCATGGAGCCTCCGCTCGCGCCGAGCACGAGGAAAGGCGAGAGCAGCCATTTCCAGAACGGGAGGCCGCCTTCGGTATAGCTGAAGCCCGCGGCGCTGTCTATCACGGTGTTTCCCGCTGCGTCGACGGTGCGTGCGTACTCGCCGGCCGGAAGGACTCTGGTAAGGATAAAGCTCACTACCATCAGGGCGAATATGACCGCTATCGAGGTCACAAAGGACTTTACGCTTATGCGCAGCTCGTCCTGCTTTGAAACGTTCATCCGCACACCTCCGTTCCGGCTCCGCCTGCGGGAGCCTCAGACTCGAAACGTGTATAAAGCGCAGGCTTGCGCGCGCTGAGCACGGGAAGCTGGGCGCGTATCCTGTCCGCATAGTCCATGTCTATATCCGCGAAGAGCACCTCGCGGCCCGTGCCCGCGCGGGCGACGACCTGTCCCCAGGGGGAGCAGACTATCGAATTCGCGTAGGCGACGTATATGCCCTTTTCATCCCTTGCGGCGCCGCAGCCCGCTGTAAAGCAGAGGGTGTCGAGAGCTCTTGCCTTGAACAGGGTCTCCCAGTGGTCGGATCCCGTGGTCACCGCGAAGGAAGCAGGGCTTATGATCAGTCTGGCTCCGCGTTCCGCAAGAGCCAGCGCGAGCTCCGGGAACCGTATATCAAAGCAGACCGTCACGCCCACCCTGCCCCAGGGAGTGTCGAAGAGGCAGAGGTCTTCGCCGGCGCTGAGCGTCAGCGATTCCCTGAACTTCTGGCCGCCTTCGATATTTATATCGAAGAGATGGACCTTGCGGTGCTTCGCGAGCATGCGGCCGTCAGGCCCGAACACGAAGCAGGTATTGTACAGCTTTTCCCCGTCTGCCTCGGGTATGGTCCCCGCGGCGATATAGAGCCCCAGGTCTTTTGCGGCCGCGGCAACTGCCTGCAGCGTCGGCCCGTCTTCAGGCTCCGAAAAAGCCCTGAAATAACGATTGCTGTAGGGGCACATGAACATCTCGGGCAGCACGGCCATATCGGCCCCGCCCGCCTTCGCCTCGGCAAGTATATCCAGGGCAGTCTTAACGTTCTCCGCCTTATCCATGCCCGTGGGCATCTGGCACAGCGCCAGCTTGAAAGTTCCGCTCATCTTAAATGCTTCTCCAGAAGATCGAGGAAGAGGTCCAGATTGTCGCGATTGGTGAAAATAGCGCGAGCGAGCTTCGGGTTCCCGCCGCCCTTGCCCTTGTACATCGGGGCGTAGTCGCGCACGAGCTGCCCGCACTGGGGCGTCCCTCCGGAAGTGAGTATCACTGTATTCTGCTTTTCGGCGACGAGGGCGAGCACTCCGCTGAAATGCCCCTCCATCGAGAGCGCCAGCTTCTGCAAATCGTCGGGACCGAGAAGCGGGTATGAAGACGCGTGGAGCCCGCTGCCGTATTCACGGGAGCACAGCTCCTCGAAATACTGTGCCAGAAGGCCGCGCTTGATCGCGGCGAGCTCCTGGCGGATGCTGAAATTTCGCTCCTCGGCGACAGCCAGGTTCGCCGGGAGCTTTTCGGGGTCGGTCGTATATGTGTTGCTCAGCGTCTGAAGCACGGAATGCCTCATCACGTAATCGCGGAACGCGGGCTCGCCTGCCTTGACGAACAGGCGGGTCATGTCCTTGTTCTTCTCAGCCTTTATGACCTTGATGAGCCCGACCTGGCCGGCGCTTGAGGGGTGGGTCCCGCAGCAGGCGCAGCAGTCGGCCGGTCTTTCGCGGTCCCCGACGTAGACGACCGATATGTCCTCGTCGGCCTTTATCGCCTTGCGCAGCGGCGCCCTGAGCGCCTCTTCCTTAGTGTCGAAATATTCGGTGTAGACGGGCAGGTCCTGCCAGATGACCCGGTTCGACTCGAGCTCCGCTTCGGCGATCTCCTCCGCGGTAAGCTCCCTGCCGCCTTCGGTCCACAGATCGATGGTTATGTGCTCCTCGTCCATGTGAAAGCCGCGGTTCTCGGAGCCGAAGAGCCTGAAGAACGCGCCGGAGATGATATGCTCCCCGCAGTGCATCTGCATGTGGCGGAAACGCCTCTCCCAGTCGAGCTCGCAGAAGACCTCGCATCCCGGGGCGAAAGC
>JAEEGF011507760.1_pt1 | contig 11224 bp, 9 predicted proteins | sample 9134171 | NCBI WGS metagenome assembly JAEEGF01 (sample SAMN16246542, study PRJNA631951) | gut metagenome | biome: gut microbiome; feature: rumen; material: AP-attached | host: Bos | place: Iran: Karaj | collected 2018-10
CCACCTGCATGGTGAGCTGATGAAGGTCTGCTCCAGCCGTGATGTCGACGACCCGCGTTATATCCAACAGTTGACTCCTGACAATTGTGAGATTGAGCCTGGCACGAAGGCTGGCGACGGTTCTTTGCTGCGCCCGTATATCGTGTTCTTCGGTGAGGCCGTGCCAAATATCACCATCGCCGCAGAGGAAGTGCAAGAGGCTGATATCCTGATTATCATCGGCACGTCATTAGTGGTGTATCCCGCTGCCGGATTGCTGCACTATGCACGCCCGGGCATCCCCGTCTATCTCATCGATCCCAATCCCATCAGTGCAGGCACCCGCGTGACGCAAATCCAGAAGGGCGCGTCAGAAGGCATGAAGGAACTGATGGAGATCCTTCAGAAATAGTCGGAATTTTATTGACGGTAATTACAATAGTTCTGCGGGCATGAGTTCCTGGGCACGTTGGAAGTCCTCAGGTGTGTCAAGCTCGTAGGAGAAATAGCTGGTAGTGTCAATCACGCGGAAGGTGTGCCCCTGCGGTATGAGACGCTCGAAGGCGCGCTCGTAGAAGATGTCGATGAGGCCTTCGTTGAGGATCATCTGGTCGAGCTCGCGGAAGAGGGCCTCGCTGTAGGCTACCGTCATCTTCTCGATACCCACCGATTCGCCCATGGCATCCTCAGGACGACAAGTCTTGCAGATCTCCGTGATACGGAGCGCATCATCAACCACCACCTTCATCTCTTCCTCGCCTAATTCATGACGATTCACAGCGAGGGCGGCCTCCTTCTCGTTAGCGATGCGTAATACGGCAGCAGGGTCGCAGAGGATGTCGCTATCCATCAGCAGGAACTCTTTTCCGCGCACAATCTGCCCCGCCATCCAGAGGGAGTAGATATTGTTGTTGTGCTCGTAATCGGCGTTGTGGAGGAAAGTGAATTTAGGCATTCCTAGAGATTCTAGATTGTCTAGATTATCTAGAGAGCCTAGGTTTTCTAGGAAATCCTTGATCATCTCGGCGCGATAGCCGGTTACCACGACGAACTCCCTGATGCCAGCAGCGGCCATCGCAGCGACAGTGCGCTCCAGAAGGGTGCGCTCGCCCACCTTCAGCAGACATTTGGGCTTGGTATCAGTGAGCGGGCGCAAGCGCTTAGCCATGCCCGCAGCTAATATTACTCCGATCATATCTCTTACCTCTTACCTCTCACCTCTCACCTTTTACCTCTCACCTCTTACCTCTGAATATACCTTCAGGATCGTGTCGACGACGGTCTGTGTCTGCTCCTTACGACCGAGGGTGATGCGGAGGCATGACTCCAGACCCTTATCACTCATGAACTTGATTTTGTAATCCTGAACCTTCAGGGCCTGCATCAGGGCGTCCTTGATCTCTATGGGATACTTGATGAGAATGAAGTTGGCCACCGACTTGTATACCTTGAAGCCGGGCAGATTGCCGAGCTCTTTCTTGTAAAGCTGGCGCCCCCATTCCATATCATCGGCCACGTGACGGTAGTGCTCGTCGCTTTCGAGGGCGGCTAAGGCAACGGCCTCTGAGAAGCGGTTGTAGCCTAAGTATTTGTTCACGTAGCTCAGGAACTGCTCGTGGCCCTTGCCGATGAAGCCGAAACCGCAGCGCAGACCAGGAAGACCATAGAATTTTGAGAGCGTACGCGAGATAATCAGGTTGCTGTATTTGTTGACTAAGGGTGCGATATAGTCGGTATCAGTGGAAATAAAACTGGCATAAGCCTCGTCGATAAGCACCATTGTGTCGGAGGGGATATGCTCCATGATGTTACCGATCTCCTCTGGGGTCAGACCGTTACCCGTGGGATTGTTGGGTGAGGCTAACAGCAGCATGCGGGGATGGACACGGTTGGTATACTCAATCACCTCGTCGACATCGTATGCGAAGGTGTCGTCCTGCTCATGCAGGGGGTACATCTCGAAGGTGCCGCCACACTCACTGGCCACACGGTTGTAATACCACCAGGAGAACTCTGGGATGAGGATGCGCTTATTCTCGTCGAGCATCAGAAAATAATGGATGGCGTTTTTCAGCATGTCCTCGCCGCCATAAGTGAGCAGCACCTGCTCCTCGGGAACGCCGTAGATTTCGCTCAGACGCACGGAGATGACACTCTTCTTGCCCTCATCATAAATACGGGTATAGAAACACAGGGTCTTCGGGTCGAAACTCTTGATAGCCTCTACCACTTTCTGGCTGGGCTCAAAGTTAAATTCATTTCTGTCGAGAAAATTCATATCATTTACAATTTGACAATTTACAATTTACAATTTATTGTTTCACTTTCATCAACGCTATGCCGATGATGATCCAGATGATCTCACGTACACGGCAGATAATACTCACAAAGATACCTAAGGCCGCAGAAAGGCCCAGAGCAGCGATGGAGAGTACGAAGCCACCCTCTTGAACACCTAACTGCATGGGAAGGAAACCAATGAGGTTGGCGAAGAGCGTGGTGAACGATACAATGAGGATACTGTGGAGGAAGGTAATGGTCAGACCGCTGAAGCCCCCTCCGCAATCAATGCCGAAGAGCAGCAGCATGAACATCACCTCGGAACTCTGCACCACGCGTGAGAAATATTCGAGTACCAGACTTTTATAAAATGCCTTCGTATCCTGGGCGTAGAGGGCTGCAATCTGCTGGTCTACATTCTGGATGGCCTCGGAATGACGCGCCCAGAACTTCAGCGTCCAGCGCTTCAGGCCGGGGATACGACTGACAACGCCTAACACATATTTCACCAGTCCGTTTTTATACCCCTTTGAGAAGAGGTAGAAGGCTATCAGACAGAACACCACGATAATGCCGAGGGTGATGCCAATGGCCGTGCTGATGGGCAGGTCACCTATCAGTACCAGACCCAAATAGATGAAGATGCTGAGGAACCAGAACCAGAAATGGGCGAAGAAGTGCATCATGGCATAGAGAATGACGCTCGATGTGGCATGCTGCTTGTCGATATCCTTCGAGAGTTCCATGATACGGTAGGGTTCGCCCCCTAATCCGCCCACAGGCGTGGCATAGTTCAGAGCATAGCCTGTGATAGTTAATCGGTAGATACGCCAGAAGCTGACGGGCGCTTTTCCACCGATGTTACCCTCGATGATGGCTTTCCAGGCCAGGGCGTTCATAGCGTAGATCACAATCCAGACGCCCACAATCGGTATCAGCCAGTAACCGGCATGACAAAGGTGCTGCCATAGCTCGACGAAGCTGACGTCAAACGTCAGCAACATCACTACGACGGCGGCGATGCCGAGTAGGAAGAACAGATTGTTGAGTCGCTGTTTGGTCCACTTCATCTTGACTATAGTTATTTTGACTTTAGACTATAGATTATAATCTTCAATTTTTCAATTTTTCTGCAATACGCTTGCAGAAAGCCTCATGACGGTGGTTGATATAATAGGCCAGCAGGCTCATGACGATGATCTCGAAGAGGAAGTTCAAGACGGGAACGTCGAGCAGACAGAAGAGGAAGAACCACGCGGAACGGAAGTTGAAGGTGAGCAAACCATTCCATTTCATCAGTGGCAATGAGTGACGGTGGAACTCCTCGCGTACCTCTGCTGGCATATTGCCGGCACTGCCGTATTTCTGGCGCAGCAGCGACATGAGACGCTGAAACTGCGGGGTGGATTTTTCCTGTTGACGGGTATAGTCGATATAAGACTTCTGGAAAACCCGCTCTATCCAACTGCTGTCGGCGGGCATCTGCTCGTAGATCTCCTTCTGTCGCTGGCTGTCGTCGAGTTCGCTGCCCTTCTCGCCTTTCAGGAAGAAGAGGTGTACCTGATAATAGTAGTCAGCAATACGTGTCTGTGCGCCCATACCCAAGAGACCAGAGATCCAACCTAAGACATAGACGATGATGGTGGCAATGATGGCATTCTGCTGGGTATCGGCAATGCCAAGCCATTCGAATTCGATGCTGTGATGCAGGTAGAAACGGTAGACGAGCACATGGTATATAGGCAGAAACCATGTGTAGCCGGCCACACCGTCGAGGATACGACCTAAGCGACTCTTCTGACCCGTGTAGCGGGCCAACTGACCATCGGTACAGTCGAGCAGATCGGCTACCATCAACAGGGCGATGGCGATGAGGTTGTAGATGAGTCCCTTTGTGCCTTCGTAATAATAGCATCCGCTGACGAAAAAGAAACTGCTGCCAGCACCGACGAACATCGAGAGGATGGTAACGGCATTAGGTGTGACGCCTAACCACGCGAAGAACCTGACGAAATAGAAACACAGGGGACGGATGATATGCAGGTCCAACCAGTCGTCGGTCTCCGAGGATTTGAGTGTCTGAGAAATATTCTCGTTCATGATGAAGATCAGTGTTTAGAATGTTAAACGTATGACATAGCGCATGCCCCAGCGGTGGGCCGTGGGCAGATCCATATAATTCAGACGGCGCACGTATTCCACGTGGACGATCTTGAAGATATTGTGGATGCCGGCCACAATCTCAAAGTATGGACGATGGGGGTCCATAAGATAGCAGCCTTCGGGGAAGTACATCAGTTTGTCGCTGCCGGCATTCTGCGGCAGGTTGGGGTTGTTCTTGTCGGTAAGATCACCCCAGAGGCAGTTCACGGCGACGTATTCACGCCACTTCAGCTTCTTGATGAGGGGGATACGGTTGAAGAACTTACCGTTGAAGTCCCAGGAGAGCATCATCGAGGCATAGCGGTCGTTAAGGAACTCCATGTTGTTGATCAGGCAGAACATCTCCTCCTGGCCGATATAGGAGAGGTTGGCTAACGGATGGATGAGCAGCATGTAGGGTACCTGGTTCCACTGGATACCGGCTTTGAGGAAGAGGTCGATCTTTCCCCAGCTGTTCATCCAGAAGCGTTTGTAGAGCTTGGCCTCGGTGAAGTTCGACTCATACTGCCCCCCTAAGAGATTCTTGAAGCCGAAGGTATGGGCGATGGAAACGGCCGGTGCATCCTTGTTGATGGTGACACGACGCTGCTTACTGTTGATATAGGTCTCGTCGGGGGCATAGCGCAGCTCTGCAAAGAGCTCGGTGGTGCGGAGGTATTCGCGGTGACGGTCGAGACCGGTGTATTGCATGTATGGCTGGTTCAGCTTACGGAACGACATGGCACCGACGGCCTCATGCTCCTCGGCCTTGAAACTCAGCGAGGTCTTCAGACCACCATACATCTCGTACTCAAAGGCAATCTGCTGACGGTTGACAAGGGTCATCTTGTTCACTTCTGCCCATTTGAAGGCCACGAACAGGTTGTCCTTATCCGTCGGGAGATAGCGGTCGCTGGGCGAGGCTAAGTCGTAGGTACTCTCAATCATCAACGTGCGCTTGGGGTATTCCCACGGCATGTAGATCTTGTCGATAAACGAGTAGGTGCCCTTCGTGCTGTAATAGTTACGATGACTGCCCCAGGCATGGGCATAATACCCCTGCCAGAACCAGCGTTTGCTGAGATTGGCGGTAGTCTGCATGCTCGCACGTGTACGCCACCCGTCGATAAAGTTGCGCGAGATGATGGTGTTCACGGGGGAGATATCGAACTTGTTGGGATCGCTGGTCTCAATGGAGTTCTCGATCAGGGCATTCAGGCCTATCATGATATACTTGAAACCCTTGATTTTCTGAATATTTTTCACGAAGTCGCCCATGGAGTCCTCGCTCTTGGAGAGATCCACCTGCCGGTACTGACTCCAGAAGTTCTTGCCTCGCATGCCGGCATCGGGCTCCTTGATCTCCGTTCGCTTGCCCTTGAACATCTTCTTCGGGATCTCGGCAAAGGAGTAATCTCCCAAACGGGTGGTGCGGATGACGATGGCTTCCTGTATGAACTTGGCAAATTCCAGCTCTGCGATCATATCGTCCTGCGTCAATACCCACTCACCATTGTCTAACTGCTCGAACTCCTGCTCGATACGCATGTTCTTCACGAAGTTTACGGAGGTCTGCTTAGGCAGGGTGAGCTCACAACGGCGGACATGGTAGGTGGAGTCTTTCAGGATATATATATCCCCACGGAAGCCGAAGTCCATCTGGTTGTTGGGCAGGAAATGGAGGTGGATACAGCTGTCGCGGTCGATCTTCAGGGTGTCCTGGATGTAGAAACGGTAGAAGTTGATGGCATCCTTACCAATCGGCGAGGTAAAGGGATACTGTACCAGACGGATCTGGTCGTCGTAGAGGTCGACATCGGTGAATACCTCCTTCAGAACGACATTAAGCATATCACCTGTCTGGAAAAGGTCGTTCAAGCCCGAAGACTGCTCGCCCTTGATATAGGTCTTCTTCGACTGCGGGTCCTTACGGTAGACAATCTGCGAGACGGTCTCATCGACGCTGATGGGGAGGATCAGTTTGTTGTTGTACTTACAGACCTCCACCTGGTCCATCAGCCATGGGGTACTGGAGAAGGGCTTCTGCTCTAAACGTTTGGGGGTGAGGTCGTTGGCGGCCAGCGTCAGCTTCTCGTATTTGTCGTACTGATAGTAATCGTGGTTCGACAGGTCGCTGAGCTTCTTGGCAGCAATGACCTTCTTCATCAGTTCCACAGCGGGGTTGTTTTTCCGGCTGTAGCGGCTGCGCTTGGTGGTGACGGTGACCTCCGTCAGCTGTAGCTTATCAGACTTCAGGGCGATGTCAAGATCGTTTTGTGTCTCACTGGTTATCGTGATGACCTGCGACTGATAACCCACGGCACTGAAGGTAATCTGCCACCCTAAGTGTCGTCTGATAGAGTATTTGCCATCGATATCGGAGATAACTGCTTGGTTGTGGCCTTTATAGACCACACTGGCAAAAGGGATGGCCTCGCCAGTCTCTGCGTCTTTGATTGTTCCTTTGATGAGCTGCTGTGCGGAAATCGTCACATTCATACCTACCACCAGCAGCAAAATCAGATATAATCGTTGAATCATTTATGTCAATGTTTCCTTTTCCCAAATGTAATTTGGGTGCAAAGGTACATCTTTCTCGGCAAATAACCGCAATTTGTTTTCCTTTATTAACGTTTCAGGCTCATTTCCTGTCACTTCGGATCAACTCGAGGAGCTTTTCCACGGCTTCTTCCTCGGGAATATTCTTCTCAACGCAGACTTTCTGTTTGTAAAGGGAAATTTTACCGCGCCCGGCACCGACATAGCCATAATCGGCATCGGCCATCTCGCCAGGACCGTTGACAATACAACCCATAATGCCGATTTTCAGACCCACGAGGTCCTTGGTGGCTGCCTTAATTCGGGCGATGGTCTCCTGGAGGTTATAGAGCGTGCGTCCGCAGCCCGGGCAGGAGATATATTCGGTCTTGGTGAATTTGATGCGTGCAGCCTGCAGGATTGCATCTGCCAGACTAATCAGGCAGGCCTGGTTAGAATCGCTAGAAAGGATCACCAGCTTCGTGGCTTTGCGGTCAATCAGCAGGCCCCCCACGGCCATGGCGGCTTTCAGTTGCAACGTCTCCATATCTGGCGCATCGAGGTTGAGGGTGATGGTGTCGTCTTGGATGCTGGCCTCTGCCTCTTCACGTAACCGGCAACACTCTGGAATCAGCTCTACTAACTTGCGGGCTACAGGAATCTCATATTCGGGTTCCTCACTCAGCGACACGCGGATGGTATCGCCAATGCCCTCTGTCAATAGGGCTCCGATACCTACGGCACTCTTGATACGACCGTCTTCACCCTCGCCGGCCTCCGTCACACCGAGGTGCAGGGGATAGTGCATATCCTCCTTGTCCATCGTGGCAACCAACAGACGGACAGTCTTCACCATGACCACCGTGTTCGAGGCCTTGATAGAAATGACCACATCGTTAAAGTCTTCACGTTTGAAGATACGCAGGAACTCCATACAACTCTCGACAATGCCTTCAGGCGTATCGCCGTAGCGCGACATAATACGGTCGCTGAGAGAGCCGTGATTCACACCGATACGTACGGCGGTGTGATGTGCTTTGCAGATATTGATGAAGGGAAGGAGCTTGTGCTCGATCTTCTGCAGTTCGTCGGCATATTCCTCGTCGGTATATTCTAAATGCTTGAAGGTGCGGCCGGGGTCTACATAGTTGCCAGGATTGATGCGTACTTTCTCGCAATAGAGGGCAGCGATATCGGCGGTATGGGCGGTGAAATGCACATCGGCCACCAATGGCTGGTTGTAGCCGTTGGCCTTCAACTGGGCGGAGATATGTTGCATGTTTTCTGCCTCACGTGTTCCCTGTGTCGTGAAACGTACCAGCTCGCCTCCTGCATCGATGATGCGCTTGGCCTGTGCCACACTGGCGACGGTGTCGTTGGTGTCAGTCGTGGCCATCGACTGAATACGGATGGGATTGTTGCCTCCAATGCCGATATTCCCTACACGGGTTTCGGTAGAGTGTCTTCTTTGATAACTCATGACAGATTTAGTTGGTCTTAAACTCGTATTTTATCTCGGCCAGATCCTTATTGGCCTTTTCGATCTTTGCCCGCAGACCACCTTTGTAGACTGCTAATCGCTGAGCGAGGACCGCATCGCTGAGCGCCATCATCTCCACGGCGAGGATGGCCGCATTCTGTGCACCGTTGATGCCGACCGTAGCCACAGGGATGCCGGGAGGCATCTGGATGATGCTGAGCATGGCGTCGAGACCGTCGAGCATACCCTTGATGGGGACACCAATCACGGGTAGGGTGGTGGAGGCGGCAATAACACCTGGCAGGGCGGCAGCCATACCGGCACCGGCGATGATGACCTTGATGCCGCGATCCTTGGCAGTACGTGCAAAATCCTCAACAGCATCTGGGGTACGATGGGCAGAAAGGGCGTTCACTTCAAAAGGTACCTGCATCTCGTTAAGCAGCTTGCAGGCTTTTTCCATAACGGGCATGTCACTGGTGCTGCCCATGATAATACTGACTAATGGTTTCATATTTTTTTACTTTTTCACTATTCACTATTCACTATTCACTATTCACTATTCACTAAAGAAATAGGATTCCGATGATGGCACAGATAAGCCCCACGAAGAAGCCGGCGACGACTTGTGCTAAACTGTGCTGGCGTAGAATCATACGACTCGTGCCGAGGATGCCTGCCAGGATGAATGTCAGGGAGAGCCACCACACGGGATTGAAGGCGAAGAACTCCGCAAAGACAAACAACGCCCCTGCCACACCGCCAATGGCGGCTGTGTGGGTGGAGATCTTCCACCACACATTGATCATGGCACAGGTAATCTGAATGAACAGGGCTGCTGTGACGATGGTCATCATAAAGTGGGGGATGTGCAGGAACTCCATCAGGTAGATACAGAGGAAATAACAGAGGATACTGATGACGTATGGCACTGCACGCCGTTCCTTCTGTCCCAGGTCGATGAGGCTCCAGCCCTGATGACGACGATAGAAATGAATCAGCACGGTAGGCATCACCACGGTCAGCAGATACACCATCGTGAGTAGCTGTAACTTATAGCTCCAGGGCATCTGACTCATGTAACTGAACATGAACAAGGCTACCAGACCTACCGTTGGCAGGTAGAATGGCGTGAAAGCCATACTGATGAGTCTTGCTGTAAGAATGATTACCTTTTCTTTTGTCATTTCGTTATTCCTTTCTGAGTCTTGCGATGGGGATGCCTAATGCCTCGCGGTATTTGGCGATGGTACGACGGGCTATGGGGAAGCCTTTCTCCGTTAGTTGTTCACGCAGGGCATCGTCGCTCAACGGATGATGTTTGTCCTCGGCCTCAATGAGGTCGCGGAGTACAGCCTTGATCTGTCGTGTCGACAGTTCCTCGCCACTCTCCGTAACATAGCTGTCGCTGAAGAAGTGACGCAGGGGGAAGGTGCCCCAGTGGGTCTGGGCATATTTCGAGTTGCAGACACGTGAGATTGTCGAGAGGTCCAGACCTGTCTTCTCTGCCACATCCTTGAGGATCATCGGACGTAGAGAGGTCTCGTCGCCATCGAGGAAGAACTGTCGCTGGAGGGTGATGATAGCCTGCATCGTCACAGTCAGCGTGTGCCGTCTGGTGCGGATGGCCTCGATGAAACTCTGCGCTGCATCCACTTTTTTCTTGATATAGAGGAGGGCTTCTTTCGTCTGACGGCTCAGGTGTTCCTTGTTCTGTTGATATTCGTTCATGGAGTCGATAAACGACTGCGAGAGGGTGAGCTCCGGTACCTCGCCATTGTTGAGGGTGAAGGTGATGGTACCGTCGTCCTGTGTCTCCACAATGAAATCGGGCGTAATCTGTTGCAGACTCCGTCCGACGGTCTCGCCCATCGAGGCCCCAGGACGCGGATTCAGCTTGCGCAGTTCGCCGAAGAGGGCCTTGCCCTGCTGGTCGTTCAGCGAGAGGGCTGTCTGTATACGTCCCCAGTGCTTATGGGTGAACTCATCGAAATAGTGGTCGATCACCTGTTGCATCAGCTGTTTCACGCGTGAGTCGTCGCGCCGTGCAATCTGCAGGAGCAGACATTCCTGCAGGTTACGGGCACCGATGCCGGCGGGGTCGAAGTCCTGCAGGATATGCAGCACCGACTCTATCTCCTTCTCATTGGCATCGATGTTATGGTAGATGGCTAATTCATCGCTGATGGTATAGAGATCCTTGCGGAGCAGACCGTCATCATCTAAGGAGCCGATGAGGTATTCTAAGATGTCGCGCTGGCGATCCGTCAGGTCGCTCTCCCGCAGCTGCTCCAACAATTGGTCGTAGAATGATTCTGCAGTGCCGAAGACCATCTCCTCGCGGTCTTCCGAGAGATTGCTACCACCCTGATAAACGGGCAGTTCATCATCGTCGCGGCCGATATTCTCCAAGGCGGCATCTAAGGCAGACTGGCGCTCCTCGCGCTCAGTTTGCGAGGCATCATCGGTTCTTTCCGGATAGTCCGGACTATCCAGATAATCCGGAGAATCCGTAAAATCACTGTTCTCTCCTGGCGACTCCACCTCTAAGGCCGGGTTGTCGTTCATCTCGGTGTTGATGCGGTCTGCCAATTGGGTAATGGGCAGCTCCACCAGCGCTGATACCAGCATCTGCTGCTGCGAGATCGCCTGCGCCAGCTTCTGCACTTGCGTCTGTTTCTGCTCTTGTATCTGCCAGGACTTTTCGCTCATTACTAATTACAATTGCGGTAGCAAATTATTCACTATTCACTATTCACTGTTCACTATTCACTTTTCAGTTTTCACTTCTAAAGTACTCCTTCA
>JAEEGF011991567.1_pt1 | contig 11223 bp, 6 predicted proteins | sample 9134171 | NCBI WGS metagenome assembly JAEEGF01 (sample SAMN16246542, study PRJNA631951) | gut metagenome | biome: gut microbiome; feature: rumen; material: AP-attached | host: Bos | place: Iran: Karaj | collected 2018-10
TCGGATTGGACCGATACAGCATCGGTGTTCCGTCATGTCCTAGCGAAAGCTATCGACATTCCACTTGGTTTCAAATACGAAGAATGCCCTTTTACGTACAAAGACCACTTTTCCAACTTAAGATAAAAGGTATTCATCCAGCCCTCCGGATAGCTCGTCTTGCTCGTCTCCTTCATGAAATTCCCTCTGACGACATCGATCAGCCGATATCTTTCCAAGATGAACATGCCGGACACCACACGTTTTATCGATTTCCAGACCAGCTCGATAGGGTTGAACTGGGGACAGTACAGCGGAAGATATACGAAATGGATATCCAATTCCTCCGCATGCTCCAGCACGGCTTTGAGATGGTGGACCGGACCGTTGTCCAACATCGGCACGATCTTTCTGGACCCGTTCGCTGCGCGAACGGCGTCCAGGAAGTCGCACATGTCAGCGGTCTTGGAATGATCCGGGAAAAAGGCCACCGAATTGCCCCTGACCGCATAGAATCCGAAGATATTCGCATTGATGCGGTCGGTATTCGTTCTCCTGACAGGCTTGCCTACGGACCAGAGCCTGGCCGTCCTGGACGATATCCTCTGCGCCGATTCGTCCTGGAATCCCCAGACCACATCGGGATCTGTCAGAGAATCCATGGCTGCTCCGAGTCTTTTTTAAAAGTCGCCTCGGCGTCAGCCGGGCGACGGTAGTCCATATCGTACGGTTTCGCATGCCGGAATCCCTTCTTCCTAAGCATCTCCCTGATATGCTTCGGAGTGAACTTTATGCCATAATTCTGCTCGATGTAATGACCCGCCTGGGTGGTCGTCATCTGGTCCCTCGCCACAGCGTTGAAGAACCTCTCCTTCTGCTCCTCGGTCATCGATGCCGGCCTTCCGCCGGCATAGCCAAGTTCGAGAGAATCGAACCCCGATTCGTTCCATTGGTCCTGCCAGTTGTACCCTGTCTGTACGGATACGTTCTCGATCCTGCAGGCCTCGGGAACGGTATATCCGAGATACCTCAGGCGCACGAACCTAAGCTTTTGGAGTTTTTTCCTCTGTCTTTTCGTCTCGGATTCGATCTCCTTCATCCTGTTATCGATGATTTCCAAGCTGACCGGTTTGGAGATCTCGATCCGTTCCACTGCTACCATGAATCAATGTATGATTTCATTATTCAAAAATATTAGGTTCGTGACTATAATCGGATTTGATGTTTTTCTATAGCTTCCCAATCTCAGACAAGTGTTGACGGCCCTGATTGGCGCAACGGACATGCAGATTTGGACAGGGGATCATGGGGGCCGAGGCACAGTTATAACGACCAGACAGAACTTCAGAGCTTTCAAGAAAGTCTGAAGTCACAATGAATAAGAAGCTGGGTTGAATGTCAAATAAAATAATCAGAAGATCGTTCCCTCCCATGGATTCACATACTCTGCTAAGAATTATTGGGATTAGTCTTTGTGCAGTTTTCACGATACTACTTCTGTCAATCACGGTAATAACAGCTGATTCCAATGATGAAGCAATAGAAAGTGGATCATGCGGGGATGATGCTACCTGGAAGTATAACGCGGGCATCCTCAACATCACAGGAACAGGGGCGATGTATGACTATTACGGTAATGTACCGCCCTGGGATGGATTCCGTACCAAAATCAAAACCGTGATCATTGGCGAGGGCATCATTTACATCGGAGGTAAATCATTCGAGGGCCTGACCAACATGACCTCATTCACTTTTTCAAGTACAGTTGAAACAACTGGGGCCTACATACTCAGATATTGCGATTCACTTACCTCATTGGATATACCTGGAAATGTGAAATCCTTAGGTCAAGATTCCATATATGACTGCAAGAATCTAAAGAAAATAACGTTGGAATCAGGTATGAAAAACCTTGGAGATACTATTTGGAAACTGCCTGCATTGGAAGAGATAACCATTCCTGAAGGGGTCGAAGACATGGGGTACAATGCATTCTGCTATTGTACCTCTTTGAAGTCTGTCAACTTTCCATCCAGTCTCCAGGTAGTCAGGGGATTCAATTATTGCGATTCATTGAAGAGTATAGTCATTCCGGATAATGTGACAACTCTTTTCACAAGCTTCTATATGTGTAATAATCTGGAACATATTGAATTGGGAAACAGCGTGAAAACGATCTACGCCAATACATTTGTAAGTTGTCCAATCAAGTACATATCCTTCCCTGCTTCACTGAGGGACATAAGTGAATTCTCGAGCAGGATTCATTTCTTCAATTCTGATGGAAGTCAAGAATATGAGCAGAACTGGACCAATCTGGCTGGAAGGACATTCGTTGGGACTGATGGAAGAAATCTTTACGAATGGGACGAAGGTCAGGGATGCGATCACAGCTTGACCGAGCATCCGTATACTCCTGCCACGGTTGATAAGGAAGGCAATACTCTCTACTATTCTTGTTCCAAATGCGGAAAGTATTTCTCCGATGCTCAGGCCAAGAACGAGATTCCAGAAGGGTCATGGATAATCCCTAAGGTGGATCCGAGTCAGGACATGACTGTTACCATAAATTTCGTGTGCGACGGCGAGACAATAGCCGAGCCTATCGTCAAGATCTTTGCCGAGACTGGATCCAGCTATGACACGGCCTTAGACGTTGACGGCTACATTCCTACGGGAGAGGTCACGATGGCCGGAAGTCCATCTGGATTGGTGATGACCTATTACTATGAGAAGATCAAGATTGCAGAGACCATAAGGGTCTACGCAGGACAGGACGGGGGCTTTGCAAGTATCGCAATTGTAGCCGACAACGGTGTCGTACCCGACGGAAAGCTGCAGTTGAAGCTCGCATACATGTACAGGGAACCTGCAATGGGCCTCCTGGTCTCCGATTATGATTATGTGGACGTAGCAGTGGAAGGCGGGGAAGGAACCGTCATCGTAACCGAGGATCTCTCTGCAATGGAGCATTATGGCGGTTTCTTCACAATCAAGGCCATATATACGTCCTCAGACGGCTCCATAGTCGAGGAGTCATCGAGGGCGGAGTTCACCCCAGAATGAAATAAATTTCTTCATTCCGGTCCGTCATTCTCCTAGTTGTACTGGGGGAATGACGGGCCATAAAATTTTTCATCCAATTCTTTGCCTTGACACATCAGATATAGGTCGGTATGGCTCTGCAGGTTCTGTCCATCGCTGAATGAATGTTTGTAACCCAAAGGTAGTTCAAGTCGAGTAAGGGCTCCCCCTCACGGGGGAGTCCTCCTCTTGGAACCGTACGTGAGAGTTTCCCCTCATACGTGAATTCGGCACATCTCAAGTGAATTAATTTCTCGTGCAAAACCATCGATTTTCTCAAGATCCGAGGCAGGAAACGATCTCGGATCCGGCATTTTTCCAGCATTTCCGGAACGGGGCGCAAAGCTAGCGCTATCGTAACCGAGCGTACCGGCAAGTAGATGGACCGCCGACCATTAATATTTTTAGCGATATATATCGGGTAAAGCCCGATTATAATCGCTAAATTTCATAAGCAGAGCGTACTGCGGCGTGGAATTCGGGTTTATCGGAAGAGAAAGGACCGTAGAACATGGCTCTGAGAAGGCAGGATAATGTGCAGACGACAAGGCTCCAGGCAGCCTCGGCCCTGGCCATGGCCATGTTCGAGCAGAAGGGATTGAGGGGACTGATCGATTCGAAGTTCCCCAAGGACCCGCGGATGAAGCTGACGCCGGGCATGCCGCCGAGATTCCGGATGGCGGGGCGGGGCGGCCAGCGGGGATTCGGAGTAGGATGCTGCGGTCACGCCTGCCGATGACGCCTGCAGGCATCACCGGCCGTCCGGTGAGGCATCGCCGATAGCCTATAGACATCACACGGATGTCGGAAAGAAGAATGGTGCGCGGGATCGGCCCTCTCCACCGGAGCGTCAGGCTGAAAACCGGCAGGGTCGCGGATATGATGTCCGGAGGGCCCGCCGAGGAGCACTTCGCATCGAGCGGATATGGATATCGCATCGATGCAAGACGCGCCCGCCGTACACAGTCCGGCAGATCAGGGAGTGGGGACCATACTTATCCAGCATCTCCGGCGGAGAGCCGTTTAAACTTCTGGGGCGAAATTTGCACAGTACCATATTATGGGGACCATTTTAGGCCCTGTAGTTGGATGATATAATTGCCTTGTCACCCCTCTAGCGTAAGCTCTCTCTTCCGATGTCGAATACCTCCCGTTTCCTTGATGATCTCTGATCAAAGAAGAACCTGAAAGGAGCGGAAAACTGGTCACAGTTTCCTATTCGACATTCACCGAAGTGGATCGGTAAATATGGCCCTTCCCCTTGTCATAAAGAGGCTCATTGAACATATGACAACCTCATTGGAATACCCTTGAAATAAAGAACAAAAGGAGATTGATAACAGAAATAGAGAAGAGCGTCGCCGTTCGATTCAACCGATATTCATAGGACAACACGGTGTACCTTGGGGGTTACCGCAACAGAACACATACCACGACCCCATGAGTGAAAGAAGCACCGCGATCCATCAATCCAACACCATTCTGCGAACGGCAAGACACAACATCCGAGGCCATGATTCCATGTCATGGAAGGCCGCAGTCTGCATTCCGAGTGTCGTCGCGACTATCGCGACCGTCACCATCGCTGTTGCTAACAGTCCTAGTCTCTTTGCCGTTTCCATCCGAAAACACCTCCTTACAGTAATTCGGACGGAAATGAAACAATTGCATTTGATATTTGAAAGGCCACTGTCGAAACGAACAATGGTTCGAAAGAGTTGACAACATATGCACAAACATGGTCTCACGGGACATGAACTGTGCGATTTCGCACAAAATGAGCGAGTTTGTACTATCCTTTACAGTGATAATAGAAGATAGAACGACAATGGTCACATCGCGATTAGATGTTCCCGATTTCGCACTGTCTCCAGGGATCAGTTGCTCTCGTCCTTGAGGAGCATCTTGTAGCCTACGGGCATGACCTTGATGAACCTGTCGCAGCTGTTCTCCCAGTCACTCAGAAGGGATTCGGCCTTCTTGCTTCCGGTATACTTCAGGTGATCAGTCAGTATCCTCTTCAGATCCTCGCGGTCCTTCGGATCGTCCATCAGGTCGATCTCCACCATGTCCATGTTGCAATGGCGGTCGAAGTCCCCCACGTCGTCCAAGACGTAAGCGACACCTGCGGACATTCCTGCAGCGAAGTTCCTTCCGCAGCTTCCTAGCACGACGACCTTTCCGCCGGTCATGTACTCGCAGCAATGGTCTCCCACGCCTTCCGCGACGGCTATGGCTCCGCTGTTACGCACACAGAACCTCTCTCCGACGGTACCGGCGACATAGAGCTCTCCTGCAGTCGCTCCATAGAGGATGGTGTTGCCCGCGATGACGTCCCCGGGCTTCGAACCCTTGCGGGATATCGATATCCTTCCGCCCGAGAGTCCCTTTCCGACGAAGTCGTTGGCCTGTCCCTCGAGATTGAAAGATACTCCTTTCGCTAGGAACGCTCCGAAGCTCTGTCCCGCCTCGCCTTCGAATGCGACACTGATGTCATCCGCCTTCAATCCCCTCAGGATCTCTCCCGAGAGCATTGCACCCACCGAACGATCGGTGTTCTTGATCTGATATTGACATGGACTACCGTTGCAGACATCCTCGACGATCCTCTTGTCAAGACAGTCGCCTATCATATCGGGCTGTCCCTCGTCGAATGTCCTGGTGCCTTCAGCCACCTGCAAAAGAGGCGATATGTCCAGCATCGATCCCCTTCCAGAGATATTCCTGACATCAATGAGATCGGCCCTTCCGATTATGTCATCCAGACTGCGGTATCCCATGGCTGCGAGACGTCTCCTGACATCCTCTGCTATGGCCGTGAGGTAGTTGATCACGTTCTCTGGAGTGCCCTTGAACTTGGCCCTCTTCTCCGGATCCTGGGTGGCTATTCCTACCGGGCATGTGTTGGTCTGACATTTGCGGCACATGACGCAACCCATAGAGATCAGGATCGATGCAGCGAAACCGTATTCCTCCGCTCCTAGGAGGGCTGCGATGATCACATCGCGCCCGGTCTTCATCTGACCGTCGACCTGCAGCCTCACGCGTCCTCTTAGACCGTTGGAGACCAAGGCCTGCTGTGCTTCGGCGATTCCGAGCTCCCATGGTAGTCCTGCGTATCTCATCGAGGACATGGGCGCTGCTCCCGTTCCTCCGTCAGCTCCCGATATAAGGATGATGTCTGCTCCTGCCTTAGCGACTCCTGATGCGACCGTTCCCACGCTCGCTTCGGATACCAGCTTGACGCTGATCTTCGCAGTGGGATTCACGCATCTCAGGTCGAATATCAGCTGCTTCAAGTCTTCGATGGAATAGATGTCGTGATGAGGAGGCGGTGAGATCAGTGTGACCCCGGGCAGGGTGTGGCGGGTGGCCGCGATGATCTGATCCACTTTGAAACCCATCAGCTGTCCGCCCTCTCCGGGCTTGGCCCCTTGTGCGCATTTGATCTGCAACTCGTCGGCGTTGACGAGATACTCCGCATCGACTCCGAACCTTCCTGATGCGACTTGCCTGACGGCTGAGCGTATGTCCCTTCCGTCAACAGGCTTGTTCCTTGCAGAATCCTCTCCGCCCTCTCCGCAGTTGCTCTTGGCCTTGATGCGGTTCGCTGCCTCGGCAGCGGTCTCGTGGGCCTCCTTGCTAATGGCTCCGAAGGACATGGCCTCTATCACGAACCTCTTGAGGATCTCGGATGCGGGCTCGACCTCTTCCAACGGGACAGAGGTTCCCTTCCTCTCCTCCATGAGGTCGCGGATGTAGAACAGACCGTCTCCTAGATCGACCTTGTCCGCGAATGCCTGATAGTTGGCCGGATCGGATGATGCTGAATGGAGCAGCTTGACGGCCTCGGGGCACCATGCGTGCCTCTCTCCTCCGTTACGGCATACGTACATGCCCGGATCGGGGAGCTCCGTGCTCTCTGATGAGTAAACTGATGAATGGCATGAGATGATGTCCTCAGCAATCTCCTTGAGTGTGATTCCGCCGATGTTGGAGGTGGTCCCTGACAGATACTTGCTGCACAGTCCCTTGTCCAATCCGATTGCCTCGAACAGACATGATCCACGGTACGACCTGATGGTCGATATGCCCATCTTGGACATGATCTTCATGAGTCCCTTCTCAAGAACGCGGATATACCTGTACTCCGCGGTATCGGGGTCGTACGGGACCTTTCCTGAACGTGATAGTTCCTCGACCTCGGCATAGGCCAGGTAAGGGTTGACCAGATTCGCTCCGTAGGCGAACAGCATAGCTATATGCTCCACCTCCCTGGGCTCTCCTGATTCCACGATGATTCCCGTGAGGAGACGCTTCTTGTTCTCGACCAGATGCTGATTAACGGCCGCGAGCGCCAGCAGGGAAGGTATCGGTGCATGCTTGGAATCTATGCTCCTGTCCGAGAGGATGATGTAAGAATCTCCCTTCTCGACTATCTCGTCCGCCTGTCTGCATATGGAATCCAATGCTTCCTCGAGTCCCTCAGGTCCCTTGGACACATCAAAGACGATAGGTATGACCTCGGTGGAGAATCCGCGGTACCTCAGGTTCTTCAAGAGGTCCAGCTCACGGTTCGTGATGATCGGGTGCCTGACCTTGACGATATGGCAGCTGTCCGATGCGGGAGAGAGCATGTCATTCTGAAGCGGTCCGATGTATCCTGTGATGGACATGACCAGCTCCTCCCTTATCGGATCGATGGCAGGGTTCGTGACCTGCGCGAAGGACTGCCTGAAGTAGTTGAAGAACAGCTGAGGCTGGTCTGACAGTATCGGTAGAGGCGTGTCACATCCTGTGGATGAGACCGGCTCCTTGAAATTGAGTATCGAGGACACGAACGTGTTGTCGATATCCTCCTTGGTGTAGCGGAACATGCCTTTGGCATGGACCATGTCCTGGACCGAGCGATCGACCGTACGACCGGAAGATACATCTGCCAGATCGATACGATTCTTCTCCAGCCAGTCCCTGAACGGATATGCGGAAGCAAGAGCTCCTTTGATCTCGCTGTCCCTGACGATCCTGTTCCCTTCGGTGTCGATGAGGATCATCTTTCCGGGCCTCAGCCCTCCGGACTCCTTGATAGAAGACCCTTCTATCGGCAGGACTCCGGTCTCTGATGCCATGATCATGAGCCCGTCGTTGGTGATTGTGTACCTGACCGGACGCAGTCCGTTCCTGTCCAGCATCCCTCCTGAGAGCTTTCCGTCGGTGAACAGCACCGCTGCAGGCCCGTCCCAGGGCTCCATGTAGATCGAATTGTACTCGTAATAGGCCTTCAGGGAATCAGGGATCGGGTTCTTGCTGTTCCATGACTCGGGGATGAGCATGGACATCGCGTTGGACATCGAAAGCCCGCTCAGGGTCATGAACTCGAACACGTTGTCCATCGATGCGCTGTCGCTCATGCCCGGCTGGACTATAGGCGAGATATCCTCGATGTCGGAGAAGGTCTTGTTCTTCAGTATGCTCTCCCTTGCGCGCATCCAAGAGCGGTTTGCGTTGATGGTGTTGATCTCACCGTTGTGGCAGAGCATCCTGAAGGGCTGTGCCAGCTTCCACATGGGAACGGTGTTCGTACTGAATCTGGAATGGACCATCGCGACCGATGATTTGAGGTCGGGATCGCTGAGGTCGAGATAGTAGCGGCGTATCTGCTCGGGGGTGAGCATGCCCTTGTAGACGATGGTCTTGGTGGAGAGGCTGCAGATGTAGAACTCTTCATCCTGCACCTTCCTCTCGGTGTGCTTCCTGAGCAAGTACAGCTTCTTCTCCAGGGTCTCCTGGCTGTCATAGCTGCTCAGGAACACCTGGACTATGCGTGGCTCCGTCTCCAAGGCCAGGGGTCCGGGGACGCTGTGGTCCACAGGCACATCGCGCTCTCCGATGATCTTCAGACCGACGGCCTTGGCCTCCTCCCTGAATATCGAAAGACAGTTCGCCGATCTGGAGGCGTCCTTGGGAAGGAACATCAGGCCTGTACCGTACCTTCCGGCCTCAGGCGCATCTATACCGCACTTCAGGACGAAGTCGTGAGGGATCTGTATCGTGATTCCGGAACCATCACCGGTGCAACCGTCGGCGTTCTCAGCCCCACGGTGCGCCAGATTCTCCAGGACCTTAAGACCGCTATCCACGATTCCATGGCTAGCGCTGCCGTCTATCCTTACGACCATGCCGACTCCGCAGGAATCCCGCTCGTCAGCGGGGTCGTAAAGACCGCATACTGGATTCATATGAACTCTCTTCAGTGGATGAACAGCAGCTCTCTGTACTTGGGCAGAGGCCACATCTGATCGTCAATCATCATCTCAAGCGAATCCACATGCTCCCTAATCTTCTCGAGCATGGGTGCGACATCGTCGTGGTACATGACCGCGGTCTTGCGGTCCTCGTCCATCTTGGACAGCTTCTCTTCCATCTTGTCCAGCTTGATGACGTATGCCTCCGCTGAGGAGATGTCGTCTGAGATGCGCTTGATCAGGTTCATCTGTGATGCTGCCATCTTCTTGAACTCGGCTGCAGGGTACAGTTCCTTCAGGCCCTTGACGTTCTGCAGGAGCATGCTCTGATATCTGATCGCCACTGGAATTACGTGGTTGGTGGTCAGGTCGCTGAGAACCCTTGCCTCGATTGCGAGCTTCTTGCAGTAGATCTCCCAGTAGACCTCCTTCCTGGACTCCAGCTCGACCTTGGTCATGACGCCGGTGTCCTTGAAGATCTTGATGGTCTCCTTCGTGGTGTACTGGTCGTAGATCACGGGCGCTGATGTCTCGCAGTCAAGGCCACGCTTCTTAGCCTCGGCCTTCCACTCGTCGGAGTATCCGTTTCCGTCGAAGCAGATGTTCTTACATGCCTTGAAGGTCTCGCGGGTCTCGTCGAGGACCGCCTGCATCACAGGGGTTCCGGCGGACACCCTCTTCTCCACCGCCTTCTTGAAGATGTTCAGCTGATAGGCCAGGATGGTGTTGAGCACCATGATGGGTCCGGAGCAGTTCGCGCTGGATCCGACGGCCCTGAACTCGAACCTGTTTCCGGTGAATGCGAAGGGAGAGGTCCTGTTCCTGTCGGTGTTGTCCACCAGCAGCTCGGGGATCTGGGGGATTCCCAGGCTGTAGCCCTTCTTTCCGCTGATCTTGACCATGTCCTTGCTTGCGAGGAGCTTCTCGAAAGCTTCGGTGACCTGCTTTCCGAGGAAAGAGGAGATGATTGCAGGGGGCGCCTCGTTGGCCCCTAGCCTGTGGGCGTTGGTCGCGTTGAGGACCGTTGCCTTGAGCAGCCCGTTGTTGTCGTAGACTGCCTTGAGTGTGTTAGCCATGAAGCACAGGAATCTGAGATTCTCCTCATCGGTCTTTCCGGGAGACATCAATCCGATTCCGCTCTCAGTCCCCAATGACCAGTTGCAGTGCTTTCCCGAACCGTTGATTCCTGCAAAGGGCTTCTCGTGGAGGAGCACCTCGAATCCATGCCTCTCGGCGACATTCTTCATCAGGGACATGAGGAGCAGGTTGTGGTCTATGGCGAGGTTCGCTGCTTCGTAGACAGGTGCGATCTCGAACTGGTTAGGCGCGACCTCGTTGTGCCTGGTCTTTACCGGGATTCCGAGTTTATACGCCTCGATCTCGAGGTCCCTCATGAAGTTCAGTACCCTGGGAGGGATATCTGCGAAATAGTGGTCGTCCAGCTGCTGGTTCCTGGCGCTGTCGTGCCCGAGGAGGGTACGGTCCGTCAGGACCAGATCGGGGCGGGTCATGTACAGGTCCTTGTCCACAAGGAAGTACTCCTGTTCCCAGCCAAGATACGAGTGTATGACTTCATTGCCCTCTCCGAAGAACTCCAGGATCCCCTTAGCAGCTTCTGTAACCGCTGCATCGGACTTCAAGAGCGGCGTCTTGTAATCCAGAGCCTCTCCAGTGTATGAAACGAATACGGTGGGGATACAAAGCGTATCTCCGATGATGAAAGCAGGCGACGAGGGATCCCATGCGGTGTAACCTCTTGCCTCGAATGTGTTCCTCAGACCTCCGCTGGGGAACGATGATGCATCAGGCTCCTGCTGGAAGAGAAGCTTACCGCTGAAGTTCTCCATGGCCTCACCGTGACGGCGGGGATCTGTGAACGAGTCGTGCTTCTCAGCGGTTCCTCCGGTGAGGGGTT
>JAEEGF012252750.1_pt1 | contig 11223 bp, 14 predicted proteins | sample 9134171 | NCBI WGS metagenome assembly JAEEGF01 (sample SAMN16246542, study PRJNA631951) | gut metagenome | biome: gut microbiome; feature: rumen; material: AP-attached | host: Bos | place: Iran: Karaj | collected 2018-10
GTATTAACTTTTTCATTTCTGCGTGCAAAATTATAAAAAAAATCCCGATTTATGATGAAATATGAGCGATTTTAGCTACTTTTGCACGAAAATATCATAAACTATATGAAGAAAGGAAAGAAAAAGAACTCAAACAACGAAAATAAAGAGCGCTTGAGCTTTATACTCGGTGCCATCATTTTTGGTATTTCTATCTACCTGTGTTTCGCATTCGTGTCATACTTTACAACGGGTGCGGCCGACCAAACCCTGATAGAGGAACCGCGTGCCGGTGAGGTGATGAACGAACATCATGAGTTTGCCAACACCTGTGGCTCGTTGGGTGCCTATGCATCGTGGTTCTTTATTAAGCACTGCTTTGGCTTGCCGGCATTCCTGATTCCGGTACTGCTGTTCGTGGTTGCTATACACCTGATGAAGGCCTATCGTGTAAACCTGCTTAAGTGGGCACTCGCTTCGATGCTGCTCATGATTTGGGCATCGGTTGCACTGGCCACATTCCTGGAGCCATTGTTTGCCAACGCTAGCTACAATCCTGGTGGCGATCACGGTTTGTATATCAGCAGCTTTATTGGCAACTTGGTGGGTGCACCTGGTCTCACAGCCTTGCTTATTCTGGTGGCTGTGGCTTTCCTCACCTACTTCAGTGCCGCTACAGTTATCTTTATCCGCAAATTGCTTAACCCCGCCATCTATTATAATAAGGTAAAGTTTACCGTTAACAAGGGCGGTGAGCAGACGGATACTAATGAGTATGAGGACGAGGAAGCCGAGACACTGGTGTTCGACGATCCTGCCAAGCAGGAGGTGATTTTCGACGATAATGGCGGTGCTGTGGTTATCGACGAGGGCTACCAGAACGAGGATATCAACATTAAGGAAGGTCCGATGCCTAAGCCTGTCAAGCCCGAGCCTAAGCAGCCCGAAGCTGCTGGCGAGATTGAGATGGTGGTTGAAGAGGCTAAGGGCGATACCGAGACTGCTAATGCCAAGACCGTGGCCGATGCTGTTGAGAGCAACGAACCTTACGATCCCAAGCGCGATCTGGAGCACTATAAGTACCCCACCCTCGACCTGCTGAAGAAATACGACAACGATGGCAAACCCTATATCGATATGGCCGAGCAGAATGCTAATAAGAACCGTATTGTGGATGTGCTGCGCACCTTTGGTGTTGAAATCAGCAGCATTAAGGCTACCGTTGGTCCTACCATCACACTTTACGAGATTACATTGGCACAAGGCGTACGTATCCAGAAGGTGAAGAACCTTGAGGATGATATCGCCCTGAGTCTGGCTGCACTCGGCATCCGTATCATTGCCCCAATGCCTGGTAAGGGTACGGTAGGTATCGAGGTACCAAATGCCAAGCCTTCAACTGTATCGATGGAGTCGATCCTGAACTCTAAGAAGTTCCAGGAGTCGAAGATGGAACTGCCTTGTGCTATCGGTAAAACGATTACCAACGAGGTATTTATGTTCGATTTGGCCAAGGCACCACACTTGCTGGTGGCTGGTGCTACCGGTCAGGGTAAGTCGGTTGGTTTGAACGCCATCATTACCTCTTTATTATATAAGAAGCACCCAGCCGAGCTGAAGATTGTGCTGGTTGACCCGAAGAAGGTGGAGTTCAGCTTCTACGAGCCTATCTGCAATCACTTCCTGGCACAGGTGCCCGACGAAGAGGCCGATCCTATTATTACCGACGTAACCAAGGTGGTACGTACCTTGAACTCGCTGTGTAAGGAGATGGATACACGTTACGACCTGCTGAAGGTGGCCCGTGCACATAACATCAAGGAGTACAACCAGAAGTTTACAGCCCGTCAGCTGAATCCTAACAACGGTCACCGTTTCCTGCCATACATTGTGGTGGTGATCGATGAGTTCGGTGATCTGATTATGACTGCCGGTAAGGAGGTTGAGTTGCCTATCGCACGTATCGCCCAGCTGGCACGTGCCGTGGGTATCCACATGATTATCGCTACCCAGCGTCCAACAACCAATATCATTACCGGTACCATCAAGGCCAACTTCCCAAGCCGTATCGCCTTTAAGGTTTCGGCAGGTATCGACTCAAAGACCATTCTCGACCGTACAGGTGCTCAGCAGCTGATTGGTCGTGGTGATATGCTGGCGCTGGTAGGCGGCTCAGAGCCCGAGCGTGTACAGTGTGCCTTTGTGGATACTCCCGAGGTTGAACGTATCAACGAGTACATCAGTGAGCAGCAGAGCTACGGTGCACCATTTGAGTTGCCCGAGCCTGATATGCCCGAGGCCGATATGGGTGATGCTGGTGATAGAGATGTGGATATGGCTCATCTCGATCCGCTGTTCGACGATGCAGCCCGATTGATTGTTATGAATCAGAGCGGTTCTACATCACTCATACAGCGTAAGTTCGCTATCGGTTACAACCGTGCAGGCCGACTGATGGACCAGCTCGAGAAAGCCGGTGTGGTTGGTGCCGCTATGGGTTCGAAACCTCGCGAGGTACTGATTCAGGATGAGAATAGTTTGAATAATCTTTTAAATAGTTTACGATAAAAATGAAACGATTAAGTATGATGCTGGTTGCTGCGCTGCTGGCCGTAGGAGGCTATGCGCAGACAGCAAAGAGCGTATTGGATAAGGCTGCTGCCACCATCACTGCCCCACAGGGCGTAAAAGCAAACTTTAAGATGAGCGCCACCAGTGGCAGCACCAGTGGTACCATCGCCATCAAAGGTAAGAAGTTTTATGCTACCACACCTCAGGCCACCGTATGGTTCGATGGTAAAACACAGTGGACCTACATGAAGAATAACGATGAGGTGAATGTGAGCAATCCTACCGAGGCGCAGTTGCAGGCCATCAATCCCTACAACTTTATCAATCTGTACAAGCGTGGTTATAACTACACTATCAACACGGCTGGTAAGGATTATGTGGTGCATCTGCTGGCCAACAGCGGTGAGCGCAAAATCAAGGAACTGTTTGTTACCGTTGATAAGAAGAACTATCAGCCCAAGCAGGTAAAGATGTTGCAGGGTAAGAAGTGGACCACCTTCGATATCAGCAACATTAAGAAGGAGAAGCTGGCCGACGGTCAGTTTCGCTTCAACTCAAAAGACTTCCCCAAAGCCGAAATCATCGATCTTAGATAAAAACAAAACTTAAACAATGAACAAATTTCAACTGTACCGACTGCTTCGTAAGAACACTAACCTGAGTTATAAACGTAGTCCTGCCTTCGAGCAGAATAAATGGGCCAAGCTACTTATTTATTTAGGTGCTGGCATGTTTGCCCTTTACCTTATTATGTATGGTTGCATAGTTGGTATGGCAGCCAAAGGCGAGGCTGGCATGATGCTGGCTTTTGCGCCTTTTTATATGGCCATCGATTTCCTGCTGCGTTTCATCGTGCAAACCACACCTGGCATGATGGTTAAACCCTACATTCTGCAGCCCATTTCGCGCTATACCGCCATCGAGTGTTTCTTGATTGGCGAGCACGTGAGTGGCTACAATCTGCTGTGGCTTTGCATGTTTGTGCCCTACTCTATCATCCAGCTGTTTGCTGGCGAGAGCTTCGCACTGGTACTGCTCGAGCTGGTAACCTGCGAGCTGCTCATGATTTTGAACAGTCAGATTTATCTGTTCTTCCGTACACTGATTAATCGCAGCGTGCTGTGGCTTATTCCTGGTTTGGTGTTCTACGCTCTGCCATTTACACCGCTGATGCTGTCGCCAAAGGCCGACACCTTCGATAAAATGGTAGATATGATTATTGCTCAAGGTTTGTCGTGGTACGCACTGCCTATCGTGCTGCTGGTTATCTGCGGTTTGTTCTTTGTAAACCGCCACATGCAGTTTATCTTTGTGTACGAGGAAATCTCGAAGAAAACCGAGCGTGCACTCAAGCATGTATCAGAGTTCGCATTCTTTAATCGCTTCGGATTGATTGGCGAATATCTTAAAATCGAACTTAAGTCGAACATTCGCAATAAAACCATGCGTACGCGCTGTATCTATAGTCTGTGTGCCGTGATTGCTTTCTCGCTGCTGGTGGCTTATACCACTATTTACGACAGCGAGCTGATGCAGAACTTCTGGTGCCTGTACTGTTTTGCCCTTTATGGCGTAACTGCCCTGATTAAGATTATGGGGCAGGAAGGCAACTATATCGAACTGCTGATGATGCACCGCGAAAACATCATTGCCCTGCTGCGTGCCAAGTTCATTTTCTATAGTGCTGTGCTCATTATTCCATTTGTTATCATGTTGCCTGCCGTTTTCACTGGCAAGTACACCATACTGATGCTGTTTGCTTACATGTTGCTAACGGCCGGATTCCTGCATTTCGTCATCTTCCAGCTGGCGGTTTACAATAAGCAGACTCTGCCTTTGCAACTCAAGGTAACAGCTAAGGGTAACTTCGAAAATGGAATGCAGTTGGTCATCGAGTTGTTTGCACTTTTTGGTCCTGTGCTCATTACTGGTCTCGGATATTTGTTAGTGGGTCTTACATATACCTATATTTTTATGTGTATTGTGGGTTTGGCATTCATCATTGCACACCCCATTTGGATTCGCAACATTTACACTAGAATGATGAAAAGAAGGTATGAAAACCTCGAAGGATTCATGAATACACGCGATTTCTAGGCTTTTTTTGAGTTTTTTGAAAGAAAATCGCGAAAAAGTTTGGTGGTTTCAAAAAATAGTCGTACCTTTGCACCCGCAATTCAGCAAGAGAGCTGATACAAAGCAAAAAATGATGCACCCGTAGCTCAGTTGGTAGAGCACCTGACTCTTAATCAGGGTGTCCAGAGTTCGAGCCTCTGCGGGTGTACTTTTTGCAAGAAAACTGGCTTCAAAAAGCCACCAAAATGATGCACCCGTAGCTCAGTTGGTAGAGCACCTGACTCTTAATCAGGGTGTCCAGAGTTCGAGCCTCTGCGGGTGTACAAAGAAATAGAAAGCAGACCTTTAAGGCCTGCTTTTTTCGTTTATTCATTTGCTTTTATATGGGTGATACAATGATTAGAAATATTGCATTTGATCTTGGCGGCGTGGTGATAGCTTTGAGCTATGAACAGGCTGTTAAGCGTTTCGAGAAGATTGGTCTTCGCGATGCCAGGAAGCATCTTGATGCGTTTTGTCAGAAAGGTATCTTTGGTGATTTGGAGAAAGGCATGATATCGCCTGAAGAATTCCGAGCAGAGTTAAGCCAGCTTGTAGGTCGTGAACTGTCTCACGACGAGTGTATGTATGCCTGGCATGGCTATGTAGAATCTGTGCCACAAAAGAATCTGCAGATGCTGTTGAGATTACGCAAACTTGGATATAAGGTTTGTCTGCTCTCAAACACTAATCCCTATATGATGCAGTGGGCCATGAGTAACGAGTTTGATGGCAATGGCCACTCTATCGAACACTATTTCGACCATCTCTACCTAAGCTATGAGTGCAAACAGATGAAACCTTCTGCTGAAATTTTCAGGATGATGCTCGAAGGTCAGCAATCTTCTGCCGAAGAAACACTCTTTATTGATGATGGACTAAAGAATATCGAAGCAGCCAAAGCGCTTGGTATTCATACGCTCTTCCCAGAGAATAACGAAGACTGGACAGAGCCACTCGAAAGATTGTTAGGTATAGATAAATAATACTATAATAAGAATATTAAAGATGGAATACTTACCAAAAGACCCCGCTATATTGGTTTCGAGCGTGAACATGCTCTTGAGAGATGAGGAGTTTGATACGTTGGAATCACTTTGCTATAATTTTGGAACACAACCGACAGATATCAAGGATTACCTGTTCGGGTACGGATATGTGTATAGCGAAGAGCAACGTCAGTTCCGCCCTATTGGATATAACTCAGAGCAAGATGATAACAAAAGATAGTATCGAGACCGCCTATAGTTTCCTGCATCAAAAGCAGCGCATCTATGTTCACTCCACGCTCGACTGGCAGAAGGATGACATAGAAATGGCTATTGCCGCCTATGCCGACGACATGAGTCAGGAGCTGTTTGATGCCATCAGTGGTGGCAGGACTGATTTCTTACGCGACCACAAGCAGTTTCAAGATGATATTACTAAAGCGGTAGAGATACTCGAAAACATGCTATAATTATAATAAAATCGAGAATATGAGTTTTTTAGATTTAGTAAAGCAGAGATATAGCTGCAGAAGCTATCAGGTGAAGAGTGTTGAACAGGAGAAGCTCGACTACGTGATGGAGTGCGTACGTTTTGCTCCTTCGGCAGTGAACAAGCAGCCTTGGATGTTCCGAGTGGTTAAGAACGAGGCTGAAAAAGAAAAACTGCGTGAGTGCTACAGTCGCGATTGGTTTAATACTGCTCCCATGTACATTATCTGCAGTATCCTGCACGACGAAGAGTGGGTACGAAAGGATGGTAAGCATCATGGCGACATCGACATAGCCATCGCTGTTGAGCATCTGTGTCTGGCTGCAACAGAGCAAGGTCTGGCTACCTGCTGGGTATGCAACTTCGATGCAGAGAAGTGTAAGCAGCATTTTACTTTTGCTGAGAATGAGGAGCCTGCTGTGTTGATTCCTATCGGTTATGCAGCCGATGAGCTGAAGGAAAAGAAACGCAAAGACATGGATCAAATATGCAAGTAATTAGATAGCCGCCAATGATGGCGGCTATTTTTGTAATACTAGAAAAGGCTCGCTTCACAGCGAACCTTTTCCATACAATTACTTAAAAAACTAAATTAATCAACCATAAACCTTAACCATATTATCTATGCTGCAAAAGTACACATAAAACAGGAAATCAATGTTTGTTTATCGTCTATTTATGTTCAATCTACATTATTTAGCGCAGATTAAACAAAATTACACCGATTTTAAACATCGCCAGTCTATGCTACTGCGTGCTTGATGTGACGTGCTGTAGTTTTATTGGCATCGTAGAGAACAGTTATCTCACGAGTGTGTGGATTGTACTTAGTATCTTTCACACCATGGATACGCTCTGCTCTCGCCATCATCTTGGTAGGAGAATCGTGACGACCCAGTTTGAAGGTACAGATTCTCATCTCAGGATGATATGCATGTCTCTTGTCGAAGTGAGCAGTATGCTTATTATCTACCCTGTCGAAGTGCGTCTTTTTCTTGTCAACTACTGCAACCACTTTCTTATCGCGGTTGTTATGATGCTTATTACCTGCCATTGCTGGCATTGCTGCTGTCATTGCCATCATCATCATGGCTGCTATCAGCCGATTAGTGCAAACTATCGTCATCTTCATAATCGTAATCTTTAAATGGTTCAACATCAAGTTATGTGATGGACTCCTATGTTCCTTTTCACACTGCAAAGATATGACGATTATGTGGGATGTGAAAATGAAATTTCCTATACTTAATGAGGGAATACCCTATACTTGCGTAGGATATTCCCTCATACATATCATTAGTTGATGTTGAAAAATCAATAGAACTGCACGCAGACGGGATGGCTGAGAGGTATGTCTTGATGGGTATCGGTTAGCAAGCCAGTCTGACTATCGCGACGGAATACCTGAATCTTGTTGCTGTCGCGACAGCAGCATAGCAGGAAGCGACCGTTTGGTGTGATATTGAACCGACGGGGATGTGCGCCCGTTGGCTGATACCCGATGCGGGTGAGTTTACCTGTATAGCTATCTACTGAGAATATGGCGATACCTTCAGCTTTCAAACGATTGCTGGAATAGAGAAACTTGCCATCGGGACTCAGATGAATGTCGGCACCGCCGCGGGCACCTACGCTGTCGGAAGTGATTTCCTGAAGAGTTTCCAAACGTCCTTGCTTGTAACTAAACACCGTTACCCTACCCGACAGTTCACTCATCAGATAGGCAAAACGTCCGTTGTTGCTGAACGTCAGATGACGTGGACCTGAATCTGCAGTGATATGAGCAGCCACACCGTTACCTATTACTCTCTGTCTCTGGATTCTATATGAGAGAATGCGGTCGGCACTGAAATCGGTTGCTAACACATATTTCCCGTCGGGTGTGAAACAGGCACAATGCACATGGGCATCATCTTGACGACTGCGGTCTGGGCCGCCCGTTGTACCAAGAAACAAGGTTGAGAGCTCTGCTTTACCCAGGTTGAAAACGCTCATAGAGCCGCCCGAATAATTCGCTGTAAGGGCGATGTTACCGTTTTGTGCCACATAACAGGGATCGGCACCTTTGGTCAGTATCGTTTTTTGAAGGTGCATGCTGCCACTACGATTCAGACTGATGATGTTCAGCGATGCTTGACAGGCATCTGTCTCGCTTACAGCGTAGATATATCGTTTGTCGTTCGAAACAGTGAGATACGATGGATTTTTCATCGCCAGCGAGTCCATAACTTCTGCCTTGCCGGTTTCCTGATCGAAACGATAGGTGTAGATACCCTTACTGTCACCATCGGTATAAGTGCCAACAGCCATGGATATGCGCTCTTTTACTTGAGCTGACACATTCAATGAAAATGTCAGAGTTAATATAAGAATCAATGTTTTCATAAGCTTTTTAATAAGTGGTACATACCATGTTTTGGTTTCCTGGGCGGTGGGCGTGTGGGCGCCTGGGAAATGGAACGAGTGCTGATAGTGCTCTAAGAAGAGCGGTTCGAAGTGCGCCAAAGTGTCTTGTTCGCCAAACAGCCCCCAGATACGTTCTGGATTACGGCATGAATCGTTAGAGAACTGTCGGGCTTCCAGCTCGGCGAATTCGTTAATGAGTGCTTGGTCGATAACAAAATCCTGATTGCCATTAGCACGTGGCGATTTGTATTGCTGGGCACCGATTCGGGGTTTCAGAAACTCGGTCATCTTAAAATGTGGATTACCAAGCAGAGCAGGAATGCCGATAACTGGAGCAATCATCTGGGCATAGAAGGAACCACAGCTGTTACCTACTAATACGTCGGGCTTTTCGCAATCGCATAATTCGCGGATAAACGCTAAAGCCCCTTTGGGGTGCAAGGGCAGATCGGGAGTAAGAACAATGGCTTCGCCATCGAACGCCTCCTTTAATGCCTTTGCAGGTACACATTGGCCACTGGCGTAGAATCCGTGCAGGAATAGTATCTTAGGAGTATCCATTGGGCGTTTGGAAGGTGTTATGAGATGCCTAAGAGCTCTATTTCGAATATGAGTGTTGAACCGCCAGGGATACCAGGCTGCGAGAACTTTCCGTAACCCATCTCGGCAGGGATGTAGAGCTCCCACTTGTCGCCTACATGCATCTGCTGGATAGCTATAATCCAACCCTCGATCAGGTCGCACAACCTGCAAGCCAGAGGTACACCACCACGACTGCTATCAAACTTCTTGCCGTTAATCGTTCGGCCTGTATAATGTGCTGTAATGATGCTGCGAACCGTTGGCTGGGCACTCGCCTGATCGCCTTCGCTTAATACCTTATAATATATACCCTTGGGCAATGCTTTTACGCCCTCCTCTTTTGCTTTAGCCTCCAGCCAATCCTTGTTGGCCTGGATGTATTCACGTTTTCCCATATTTTATATCTTAATTTTTCTTGCAAAGATAGTAGATTTTGCTGAATATTCGAGTTTTATGTGTAATTTTGTGCCCAAAATTAACAAATTATGGGATACATGGATAAGTTCACGAAGTCGGAAGACTTTCGCAGAGAAGAGTTGATACGTATAATCGAGCACTCTGTAGAGCATTTGACTCTACAGGAGCTCGAGGCATTATATTATGATATGACCACCAAGAATTTTATTAATGATTGAGGCGTAAACTCAATTGCTGGTGGCTATTCTCTTCTTGAATTATAAGGATACGACAGTTTCCAAGGAGAATCTTCGAGTTTGAACTTCTTGGCGCCTTCCTGTGTGGCAGGAGTGCGTACAAGGGGAATGTCGGAGAGGTCCATCAGGTAATAATAATAGGCGAACAGCTGGGTTAAGCCGCCTTTTACCGAATAGCGTGCCGAGATATATTCGGGGGTGATGGCATCGTTGCCGCGGATGGTTTCTACCTCTTTGTTGTAGGCTATCAGTTTGGCTATGGCATTTTTATAGGAAGCTAAGGTTGCTGTTGGCGATTTCTGAATCCAACGTTGTACAAGCTTGCGATTATATTTGGCTACAATCTCGCCCTCGCGTTTACGTCCTTCAACAAACCAATCGGGTGTTTTCTTGGGGTTCTCGACTGCTACACGAGCACGCAGCTGGTCCTCGATCTCCTGCACCTGCTTGCACTCAGCCGACCCGAACCACTCTTTAATTATCTGCTTTACCAGTGGTGAATAAATATTGTAATAGAATCGTGGTACACCGCCCTGTTTCTCGAGCAGCCACGACCCTCTGTCGAAATCTGCAGCCTCGGAATAAAGCACAATGTCGGTATTCATTTTGTAAAGCGATGTAATAACAGCTTTCATCTTGTCGAGCACCTTATTATATTGAGGCCATTTCTTGTCAACGTAAATGGTATCGAATGGCTGACCTTTGCGCGCCTTCTTGGCAATCTCCATTCGTAGCTTATTAAATCTGTCGCTTTCGGCTTTCAGCTCGGGTTCCGGCTCGTAATTATTCACGCCCTCGTTCAGTGGTCCAACTACACATACTGTATAGCGGGTCATTTTCTCACGCGTGTCAACTTCTGATGGATTAGGTAGTACGGGCAGATTCTTGTAAGCTTCTTCGTATGTGCTATACGAGTATTTCTCTACCAGTGCCTTATGCTCTTCTTTACTGATTTTATAGTCGGTTTGCAAGCCATTTCCTTCTTTGGCGGTATAGTCCCAGAACATGTGTCCACCCAGGTTCTGGGCGTAGTTACGATCCTCAGGTTCTACATAAAGAATGTTAGTTTTTGTTGTTGTACCTTTGCCTTTACTTTTGGCCTGGGTTTTCTTCTGTGCCTGCATGGGAGCAGCGCCCGCTAACAGTAAAGCAGCAACACAGATGTAGAGATGATGTTTCATAAAACTGATTAATTGATTTTTGTTCCTTAATATTTTTTATCGACAGCAAAGATACTAAAAAAAGTGTAATTAAAATATCCTATGCCACCTGACGAACATAAAATATGAAACAAAGAACATTGATTTCTCGTTTTTTATGTCTACTTTTGCACCCGACAACGTGAAATATCGAATATTATATGGATATCAAGGACTTAAAACCAAGAACTGGAGCAGGCAGCTTACGAATAGCCGACAGCGACGAACTGGTGGTTATG
>JAEEGF011799990.1_pt1 | contig 11222 bp, 9 predicted proteins | sample 9134171 | NCBI WGS metagenome assembly JAEEGF01 (sample SAMN16246542, study PRJNA631951) | gut metagenome | biome: gut microbiome; feature: rumen; material: AP-attached | host: Bos | place: Iran: Karaj | collected 2018-10
GCCACGGGCCTCTGCCTCTCCAAGACCTACGCCGACAATTCCACAGTCTCCTACACCTACACCCCAGACGGCCTCCCCGCCCGCACCACATGGCCGGGCGGACGCTGGCAGGAGGACGGCTACAATGCGAAGCGGGAGATCGTCTCGACGGAACGCTCGGACGGCGAGGAGACGACGTTTGCATACGACGTCTATTCGCGCGAGATCGCCGCGACAAACGATTCCGCTTCGATTGAATATAGCGTGACGACAGAGGCTCCTTCGCGAAGAATTGAGCGAGCACGTTGGCCGCTCAAGGGAGGAGGCGAGTGCAAATGCAAGTGAAATGTTTCTCGGCAGTATTCAGAAACCGTTCTGCCATTAAAGTGCTTTTAGCGGTTCTCATAATCATAAGCGTGATATTGCTGCTTATTTTCTTGAGTCTGGTTTCAAGCCTTGATATTCAGTCTATTGCATATGACATCTCGGTTGTGTTGGGTACAGACGCCTCAGACTTGAAATTCATCGGCGGGGGAAGGAGATGCGATGGGATGGTCGCGTTTGAGTACCTTGGAGACGACAAGCCTTTTATAAAGTACAAGCTGGAGTTGAAGCGTTCAGACTCTGATCCAGATGTGTCTGAGTATCTGGATATGCGTAATTCGCTGAATCTTGAATCACTAAAGTGGGTACGCTCGTTTGTCGCACGGCATGACATTCCGATTTCACTAGAAGAAGCAGAACTGTTCCGCTGTTCTTCTTTGGAGTTTCCCAGAACCAGTGAGGTTTTTATTGTCTTTTCTGGACGGCGTATTTTTCTGTTCCATCCGACTTAGAATATGCAGATTAATGTGCGCCGAGAGGGCTTTTATAGGGTTGAAGAGGACTTTATGCCCGCTGCGCAAAACCGCGCCGCAGCCGAGGTTCCTTCAAAGACGAAAGGAAGGCATAAGAGGATATGATCTGCAGAAGCGCAACAGAGAAGCGCGCGCGTTGCTCGAAGTCTGAAGTCCGAAGTCGGAAGTCCTCATCTCGTCATTGCGCAGGGAATGTTCCCGCCAGGCACTATTTTCGCACAACTTTGACGTTGCGGAACATATGTTTGTTGGGGCTGAGAGTTAGCGGCTTGCCGCTTGCGGTTTTCACATTACGCAGGACGACCTCCTCCGTGACGTGGTAGGGGAACTGCTCGACGTAGTCGGGAGAGGTGTTCTTCTTGCTGAACTGGGCGAAGATGCGGGGGCCGTTGTATTTCTCGGGATGGTGCGAGTCGTCGATCTTCAGTCCGTCGAAGACGATCCGGCGCGGCATGTGGCATGGATAGCCGAAGTCGTGCCAGTCCGTGCTCGAGCCGTTGACGAGCGTGCCCACAACGGGTTGTCCGTTGCCAGGAACGAACGTGCAGTTGCGCACGATGAAGTCTCCGTTCCATGTGCTGCCGTAGTCGCTGCGCAGATTGAAGAAGCTGTTGCAGTAAACGGTGGTGTTCTCCACGAGGAAGGTCCCGAAGCCAATTGCGTTGATGCCCATGTATCCGAGCTTTGAGTTGCGCACCGTGGCGTTCGCCACGCCCATGTGGGCGTCGAAGCGCGAGAAGACGCACTTGTCGTAGAGGAGGTTCTTGCAGTAGTTGGAGCCGAAGAGGCCCCAGTAGCGCCTGTCGTTTATGTCGGTTGTCTGGCGGCAGTCGATGTATGAGACGTTGACCGAGTTGTTGGCGCAGATATCATACGAGCCCATGCTCACGGGCTTGCCGGCGGCGCCGATGGTGCGGTACGTCTTGTGGGCGGTGAAAGTGCAGCCAGTCACCGTCACGTTGGCGCTGTAAGATACGGCGACGAAGCCGCCGTAGGGGGCGCCGTGTTCGCCTTCGCCGGTGATGTCGTGGCGTATGCCCTCGATGCGCACGTTGGAGCGGTTGACGGATATGCCGCGGGCGTGATAGCGGTAGTTTGAGCTTGCCTGGTTGGCGATCGTGGTGAAGTGTCCGCCCTTGACCACAAGCGTCTTCGCATCGACGGGATGCGCGGTGATGCGCGTGATGGCGGGATAGTCCCATATTATCGGAGTCTTGGGATCGATTGCGCCAGATGCGTCGGCGAGGAACACCTCCTTTTGCGCCGTACCTTTGTTCTGGTTGAGTCCGTAGCGGATGTACTGCTTCACGTTGCTGTTCTGCACCTCGACGAGGCACGTTGATGGAAGGGCGGCGCCGAGGCGGACTGCGCCCTTGGCGAGCTTCGCGACGCCCTTGACGGGGAATGGGCGCCGCGAGGGGTCGATGCGGAAGATCGGGGCGCGCAGGTTGTCGAGCACGCGGTCGTCGATCACGAAGTTCGCGGTGCCGAAATCGACGTCCGTTTTGATCACGGCGACTGCCGCGCCCTTGCCGATGTAGTACGTCTTGCCGGCGCCCGCTTTCACGGGCAGGCCTTTTTCGTTGGCCGCCTCATGCGCGGCGACTATCGCATTTTGGTCGTCCGTCTTGCCGTCACCAACAGCGCCGAACTCCTCGTACGTGATGAAGCTCTTTGCCTGCGCGGCGGATGCTGTGAGAGCGAATGCAAGAAAAGCATGGATGAATTTCATTGGAGGTCCTCTTTCAGTTGCTGGATTTATTTTACCACACATCCGCATGATGCCACAATGACATAATCCCGCAAATGCACGCCGCCGCATTTTAACCGCGCAATGCGTGCGGCCACCCGATTCTTCGTCCGCGATATGGCATTCTATCTGTGTTTTTGGTATAATGATAGTGCTTCGGCCATGCAGGCACGGGGCGCACACGGAGAAAGATAGTGGCGATTAAGTACAAGGTTGCCGACATAAAGCTGGCCGAGCTGGGCCGCAAGCTTATAGAGACCGAAGAGCCGGAGATGCCAGGGCTCATGCAGACGCGTGCGAAGTACGGCCCGAAGAAGCCGCTCGCGGGTGCGCGGATCATGGGTTCTCTGCACATGACGGTGGAGACGGCGATTCTCATCGAGACCTTGAAGGAGCTCGGCGCGGACGTGCGCTGGGCGAGCTGCAACATCTTCTCCACGAACGACGCCGCGGCGGCCGCGATCGCGAAGACCGGCACGCCTGTCTTCGCCTGGAAGGGCGAGACGCTGGCCGAGTACTGGTGGTGCACGAAGGAGGCGATGACGTGGCCGGACGGAAAGGGGCCCGACCTAATCGTCGACGACGGCGGCGACGCGACGCTGCTTCTGCACCTCGGCGTGCGTGCCGAGACGGATCCCTCTGCGATCTCCAATCCCTCAAGCGAGGAGGAGAAGGCGCTCTTCGCCACGATTGCGACGACGCTCAAGAAATCCCCGCACTGGTTCTCGCGTGCCGCCGCCAACGTGCGCGGCGTCTCTGAGGAGACCACCACCGGCGTCCACCGCCTATACCAGCTCGAGGCCAAGGGCGAGCTGCTGTTCCCGGCGGTGAACGTGAACGACTCGGTTACGAAGTCGAAGTTCGACAACATCTACGGATGCCGCGAGTCGCTCGTGGACGGCATAAAGCGCGCGACCGACGTCATGCTCGCGGGCAAGAACGCGTTCGTATGCGGCTATGGCGACGTGGGCAAGGGATGCGCCGAGAGCCTGCGCGAGAACCACTGCCGCGTCAAGGTGTCGGAAGTCGATCCGATCTGCGCCCTCCAGGCGTGCATGGCCGGCTTCGACGTGTGCACGGTGCAGGACGCTCTCAAGTGGGCGAACATCTTCGTCACGACGACGGGCAACGTGGACATCATCACCGCAGAGGACATGGCGAAGATGCGCGACCAGACGATAGTCTGCAACATCGGCCACTTCGACGACGAGATTCAGGTGGCGCGTCTCATGGCCTGGCCCGGCGTGAAGCGCGTCAACATCAAGCCGCAGGTGGACAGGTTCACGTTCCCCGATGGCCACTCGATCTACCTTCTCGCCGAGGGCCGCCTCGTCAACCTTGGCTGCGCCACCGGCCACCCCGGCTTCGTGATGTCCAACAGCTTCACCAACCAGTGCCTCGCGCAGATGATGCTCTGGAAGGGCGGAGTGAAGGGCGTCATCCGCCTGCCGAAGACGCTCGACGAGGAAGTGGCCCGTCTCCACCTCGCGGCGCGCGGCGCCAAGCTCACGAAGCTCACGAAGCGCCAGGCCGACTACATCGGCGTGCCGGTGAACGGACCTTTCAAGCCGGACTACTACCGCTACTGATCCAACAGGGCCGACATCCATGGAACTGATACTGAAGAACCTAAGCGTGCTGCTCGTGTTCGCCACGATGGCGGCATTCACGTGGATACACGGCGGCGCGCGAGCCGACTCGCTGCTGCCCACGATCCCATGGCTATGGGCGTTCCTCTTCGAGGCGCTGCTACTGTTCCCGCAGAGGCATCCGCATGAGGATCCCCTCGTCGCCCGCCGGCGCGTGTGGCACGCGCTGCGCACCGACCCTCTCTTCTACGCCACGCTCGTCTTCCTCGTGGTGATGGTGGTGCCTTTCACCAACCGCGGCCTCTGCCAGGTGTGCGACTACCCGAAGATCATGGCAGGCGCCAGCGCCGATCCGCCAGTGCCGTTCGCGCCGTTCTGCGTGGACGCCGGCGAGCACCTCGGCGTGTTCCTCTGGTTCCTCCCGTCGCTCACGGCGATGCTCGCCGCGAAACACGCGCTCACGCGCGCCGGCAAGCGCGCCCTCGTGGAGATGATCGTGTGGAACGCGGCGGCGCTCGCCGTGCTCGGATTCCTGCAGCGCGCGACCGGCGCGACGGCCGCATTCTGGGGCGATACGCCTGCGGCCAAGGACTTCTTCTCCGTCTTCGGCTATCCGAACATGGGCGGATCCTTCTTCACGATGGCGTTCGCGCTGTCGGTGGGCGTGTGGCAGCACCGCGTGGTCGAGACGGCCGAGATGCCGAGCGTGGACCATCATCACCGGCAAAAGGGGTCCGACATCTCGGACCGCATGAACCGCTTCTCTCGCTCGCACTACGTGCTCGTGGCGGCCGTGCTGAACTTCTTCGGCGCGATATGCACGCTCTCGAGGGCGGCCATCATACTCTCGTTCTCGCTCGCGGGAATAGCGTTCGTCTATTACGAATGCTCGCTGCTCTTGGCGCGCCACCACCGCGCGCGGCGCATCAAGAGCGCGGCTTTCGCGCTAGGCGGCGCCCTCGTGTTCGTGATGGCGGTGTTCGTGTTCTCGCCCAAGGACCTCTCGAAGGAGCTTGGCTCGCTTGACGCCGTCGAGATGGCCGACCGCGTCTCGGGCAAGGCGCAGTACCACACGCGCGTGGCCATGGCCATATTCAAGGACTATCCCTTCTTCGGCGTTGGCGGCTGGGGCTACCGCCACTTCTGCCGCGGCTACCTCAAGGACGACGAGATCAGCCAGATGCAGGCCCGTGGCGGCGCCAACGTGCACAACGACTACATGCAGTTCCTCTGCGAGCACGGCACCGTGGGCGCAGGCGCGCTCGTGGCCGTGTTCCTGCTTCTACTCTCGCCGATATTCTCCGACTGGTACCGCCTCCTAATGGGCTCGCGCTTCCTGAAGCCGGAGAAGGCCCCGCCGATGCCGCGCGCCATCTACTGCCTTCCCGCCGGCACGTTCTGGATACTCCTCGCCAACGCGGCTCTGCTCATCCATGCCTTCGGCGACTGCCCTATGAGATGCGGCGCATGCCTTTCCACGTTCTTCGTGACGCTCGCCTGCGCCACCGGATACATTCCACGCGAAATCGAGGATGGCAAGTGACATGAACCGCCGATCCTTCTTCGCCGCTCTTGCCGCGCCAGGCGGCAATCCGCCGGGCGTCATGACATACCGCACCGGCGGCAAGGGCCCACGCACCAGCCTGCTCGGCTACGGCTGCATGCGTCTGCCCACAGTCGAGGGCACGAGCTCCAGGGAGGCGGGCAGCGCGAAGATCGACCAGGAAGAGGTTGACCGCCACGTTGACTTCGCCATTGCCCACGGCATCAACTACTTCGACACCGCCCCCGTCTACTGCCAGGGGCATTCCGAGGCCTCGATCGGCGAGGCGCTCGCCCGCCACCCGCGCGAGAAGTGGCTCATCGCCACCAAGCTATCGAACATGAGTCCGTCGCTTCGCTCCTTCGAGGCGTCGAAGAAGATGTACGAGCAGTCGTTCAAGCACCTTCGCACCGACTACATCGACTACTACCTTCTCCACACCGTCGGCCAGGGCGGCCCCGCCGGCTTCGACGAGCGCTTCGTAAAGAACGGCATCCTCGACTTCCTCGTCAAGGAGCGCGAGGCTGGCCGCATCCGCAACCTCGGTTTCTCATACCACGGCGACGAGGCGGGATTCCGCCACGCGCTCTCCTATCATGAACGATACCATTGGGACTTCGCCCAGATCCAGCTGAGCTACGTGGACTGGCGCCACGGCACCGAGACGGCGAAGTACAACCACGTCAACGCCGAGATACTCTACAATCTTCTCGATGGGTTGAACATCCCGATCTCCGTCATGGCGCCCACTCTGGGCGGACGCCTCGCCAAGTTCAACTACGCCATTTCGCGCTGCCTTTCTCCGCTCGACCCCGAAGCCACCCCCGCGAGCTGGGCGTTCCGTTTCGCGGGCTCGATGCCCCGCGTGTTCACCGTCCTGAGCGGCATGACGGACATCAAGTTCATCAAGGAGAACGTGAAGACGTTCTCGCCGCTCAGACCACTTGGCGCAAAGGAGTTCGCAGCCCTCGAACGCGCCGCCAAGGCGTACCTCGGCGAGGAGACGATTCCCTGCAACAGCTGCGACTACTGCATGCCGTGCCCATACGGGCTCGACATCCCGGGAGTGCTGGGATGCTGGAACGAGGCAGTGGCCGATGGACGCCTCCCCGACAATCCAAGCGACCCCGACTACGCGGCGCAGCGCAGGCGCTTTCTCGTGGAGTACGAGCGCGCCATGCCTCCGCTGAGGCGCGCCGACCACTGCATAGGGTGTGGACGCTGTTCGCCGCACTGCCCGCAGTCCATCGACATCCCCGCCGCCATCCGCCGCGTGGACACCCTTGTGGAGAAGCTCAGGAGGAACGGCCGTGCGTAGTCCCCGCCAGTCCCAAATGCGCCGCCTTCGCGTGATGCGCATCTTGGTGGCCGCCTTCGTTCTCTGCGGCCTAACGCTTTCGTTCGCCGACTTCACCGGCGCAATTGCCTCGAATCTGAAATGGCTCGCGCGCATACAGTTCATGCCTGCGGTGCTGGCGCTCTCTCTTTGGACTATTGCGGCAATCCTCGCTTTGACCTTCCTTTTCGGGCGCGTGTACTGCTCGGTGGTGTGTCCGCTCGGGATCTTGCAGGACTTGTTCTTCTTCTTTGGCCGGCTCTTCGGCGTGCGTCAGAGCGCAGCCGCGCCTGGTCCGCGCGCGGTGTTCAACGTGGTTCGCGGCGCGTTGCTGCTAGTCTTCCTCGCAGGCGGATTTCTCGGACTCCATTTCCAGTGGCTTGAGCCGTACGCGATCTACTCGCGGTTTGCGTCCGCTGTGGTTTCGCCTCTTGCGCGCATGGGCAACAACGCGCTTGCGGAATGGGCCGCACGCAATTCGAGCTACGCCTTCCATGCCGTGGAGTGCGTGGCGCCGGCGATGGCCGTGGTGGTGGCGAGCGCGGGACTGGCGGCGGTCGCCGCGGCGCTTGCCGTGTGGAGAGGGCGCGTGTGGTGCAACACCGTGTGCCCTGTGGGAACAATGCTTGCGGGGGCTGCGCGCGTGGCGCTCGTGAAGCCGAAGATCGACGGCGAGGCGTGCGTTAAGTGCGGAATGTGCGCGCGCGCGTGTAAGGGACGCTGCATTGACGTTGAAAAAGGACGGATCGACCTCACGAGGTGCGTGGCGTGCTTCGACTGCGGGGCGGTCTGTGGAAAGGGGGCCATATCATGGTCGAAGTGAACCGCAGGGGATTTCTGATTGGCGCGGGCCTCACGGCCGCGGCCGCGGTGGCGGGTGACGAGAAGGTGATGGACGGCGGCCTTGCCGAGACGTCAAGGCCGGGCGTGCCGGCTCGTGAAGTGCCGCTGGTGCCGCCGGGATCGGGTTCGCTGGCGGCGTTCTCGAAGCGCTGCGTGGGATGCCAGCTCTGCGTGCAGCAGTGCCCGAACCTCGTGCTGCGGCCATCGACGTCGCTGCGAAGGTTCATGCAGCCCGAGATGGGATTCGACCGTGGCTACTGCAGGCCGGAGTGCACGCGATGCGGCGAGGTGTGTCCGGCCGGGGCGATACGGCGCATGAAGGCGGAGAAGAAGCGCCTTGTGCACGTGGGACGTGCGGTGTGGCATCGCGACCGCTGCCTTGCGGCGCAGGAGGGAGTGAACTGCAACGCGTGCCTGTGGCATTGTCCGGCGGAGGCGATAAAGCTTGTGCCGATGGACGAGGCGAATCCCAAGTCCGCGAAGGTGCCGGTGGTGGACGCCGAGAAGTGCCTTGGATGCGGCGCGTGCGAGCACCTGTGCCCTGCGCGCCCGATGCCCGCGATGACAGTCGAGGGCCTGGAAACGCATCGCGTTGACGCATAATGGTCTTAATAACTCCAAGACTCCGAAACTCCAAGCAGCGAAAACAATGAGCGTGCGCCAAAGGCAAATTGTTTTTATCAGTTGTTCTGGTTGTTTTCAATCTCAAGATGCATGAGTGAAGAACGTAGATGCGTCCACCAAATGCCAACTTTCACACCTTCGCACTTTTGTGGTATAATCATCGGCGATGGAACTAAGTGACTATGAGATTGGTCCGGAGATCGGACGAGGTGGCCAGGGCGTGGTGCATCGCGGAATGCGCCGCGTGGATTCTACGCCCGTCGCCTTGAAGTTCTTTGCTGTATCGTCCGGCGCGCATGCTGCGGCTCTTGCTCGGAAGTTCGCGGACGAGGCGCGTCTTCTTTCGGCGCTTGAACATCCAAATCTCGTGAAGGTGCTCGATTTCGGCTCCTCGCCCGATGGACGCCTTTGGCTTGCGATGGAATACGTCTCGGGTCCAGGAGGCTCACCTGCCGCTATTTCAAACCGCCTCGCCATCGCGCCGCCAGGCTTTGAAGAGGTGCGCCGCATCTACTCGCAGCTGCGTGCGGCCCTTGCGTACTGCCATTCGAAGGGAGTGGTGCATGGCGACGTGAAGGCCGAGAACGTGCTCGTGGCGGAAGATGGCACGGTGAAGCTTGCTGACTTCGGCATTGCGCGCGTTCTCGACGCCGGCACGCGCCGTGAGGCGGGCCTTGCATCATCCGCCACGCTCACCGGCGCTTTCTGTACTCCGTACGCCATAGCGCCAGAATGCCGAGAAGGGGACAGGCCCACATTCGCCTCCGACGTGTATTCGTTCGGAGTTCTCCTCTACAAGCTCGTCACCGGTATCTGGTATGAAGGATCCGCGCGCCTTCTTGAGCAGGCGCATGTCTTCGCACCGCTTTGGGCGCCGCTTCTTGAGCGAATGCTTGCGCACGATCCCGTGCGGCGCATCGCCTCTGCCGAGGAGCTGCCGAAGGATCCCGTGGCGGACGAGATGAGCCGCAGGCGCGTAAGGCGCGTGTGTGCGGGCATGGCGTTTGCGGGTGCAGTGGTCTTGGCGATCGCGGTGATCGGCATGGTCGCCTACGAGAGAGGCGGGATTGCGGCAAGGGAGAAGGTCCGCGAAGAGATGCTTGCGAAGGAGATGGCGCGTCTGCCCGCGTCGCGGAATCCCGCATATCGCGACCATCCCGTCGTGACGCGCGCGAGGAAGGTGTTCGGCACGAACGACTTCGACTATGTGGAGGAGGCGGTTCTCGTGGGCACGAACAAGCTGGTGCTTACGCGGCCCATCGCGTACGGAACGCTGCATCTGCCGGATACGAACGGCACGGTGAAAGTATTCGCGCCGCGTGATTATCTTGGTCCGCTGATATACATTGATAATCCGGACGGCGACATCTGGTGGAGGCTTCATCTTGTGAGAGACAGGCCGAACATCACGGCAAGGATAGGGAAGAACCTGATCACCGTCGTCGAGCGGAAGCCTGTGCCTGCGCCGATGCAGGATCAGCGCAGTGATGCGAAGTGAGGGCTTGCGCGATGCCGGTTTTCCCAGACACGCCAAAGACGCTTCTCGGCGAGCTTGCCCTCAAGGGCGCGCTCGACGAGGAGAAATGGCGCCGGTTCGACGAGCTGTATCGTCCGGTGGTGCGTGAGTTCCTTGTGCAGCGCTTTCCGTCGCTTGCGCGCGATGCGGACGATCTTGTGCAGGAGACGATGGTGCGCCTTGTGAGGACGCTTAGGGAAGGGCGCTACGATGTGGAACGTGCGCGCTTCCGCACGTTTCTTGCGGTGGTGGCGTTCAACCTTGCGGTGAACGCGCTGCGGCGCGATGCGCGGTATGCGGCGCTGCCGCTTGAGACGGTTGATTGGGCGGCGGAACGTCCTGTGCCAAGCGCCGCGTGCGAGGTGATCGACAGGCAGTGGCGCGAGGCGTGCTACCGGGCGGCGAGGCGTCATGTGCTGCATCATATGCCGCTGCCGCCTCGCTATGCGGATGTGTGGAGGGCGCTTGAGAAGGGCGAAGGCGCAGAGTCGATTGCTGCGCGACTTGGGGTGAGCGCCGCCTTTGTGCGCCAAGTCAAGCACCGCGTCACGAAGCTCATCGCCGCAGTCGTTGAGACCTACGGCGAGTGAAAATGGTTTGGTGGTGCGGTGTTTTATGGTTTCGAGGTTTATGGGTTTCGAGGTTTTCTACTTCCTAGCCCCGGCCTAGGATTCCTATTAGAGCTTCGCTGGTAGGGGCGCGCGTCCCGCGCGCCCGCAATGCCGGGAGACCGTAGTTGCTCAACTTGAAGCCCCGAAATTACCGAGTGCCGAAACTTTATTTTTTCTCCTTGTGCCTCTGCATGGATTGTGATATCATTTCAACCGTTTCGTAAACAGCTGTTCCGTAAACAGCGGTTTATGAGACTTTACAGAGGATGCGGCCATGAAGTTTTTTGACCGAAAAGACGAGCTTGCGCTTTTGCGCAGAATACGCGAAGAGTCCAGAGACTCGGCGCGTATGACAATTCTCAAGGGACGCCGGAGAATTGGCAAGACTTCACTTCTGCAGAAGGCGTATGGCGATGAAGATTTTCTCTACTTCTTTGTCGCCCGCAAGAACGAGGCGGACTTGTGCGGTGACTTTGCCGCAGAGATATCGCGCTATCTTGGATTGACCCTTCCCGACGGCGCGGCAGCCTTTGAGTCGCTAGTCCTCGTTCTTCGTGGAGTCGCCCATTCTCCT
>JAEEGF010896653.1_pt1 | contig 11221 bp, 8 predicted proteins | sample 9134171 | NCBI WGS metagenome assembly JAEEGF01 (sample SAMN16246542, study PRJNA631951) | gut metagenome | biome: gut microbiome; feature: rumen; material: AP-attached | host: Bos | place: Iran: Karaj | collected 2018-10
AAACCTAAATACTTTTTACTTAATGATCAACATATAATATACTAATCCATTTTACCACAATTTATGCTATGTTACAAGAATTATTTTAAATATTTACAAATAAAATTAGAAAAAACGTACATTTTTTATTAGTTCTGACTAAAACCTTTTCGGATTATTATTCTGTTTATCAAATGAAAAGATCGTCGTGAAAACCACTATCCTTCTTAAAATTCATCAAAAAGGCTATTATCTGAACATTCTTTTTGCTCCTAGTAGAAGCATAATCAATGATTTCATCAATGTTATTTTCCGTTATGGTGCCGTATTTAGAAATAAGAACAAGAGCACTCAAATCCCCGGTATCAATAAACTCGTATAAAAGCTCATCACCTACGCTTTTAATGTAATTTAAATACATCTCCTTTGAACTATCAGATAAAAGTATAGGATATTCAAGGCGCATGAGCGAATTTTTAATCATATTGGTCCTGCCCTCATACTGCTTATAAAATACGTCTAAAAGGCCAAAATTAAAACCTTCCTTCCAAAGGATCTTTTGATAAATAAAATTATCATTCCAGCCATTAACATAAACGTCTGTCATCCAAAGCCTAAAGAGTACTTTATCATCACTAGAAGCCTTTACAGTAATGTAATGCCCCTTTTTCCAGGAAACAGCTTCAGGAATATTCATTGAATACCCTGAATTTAGCAAAGTATCATAAATAACCAGCTCATCTATATCTTTAATCAGACTTGTTCCTATTTTAGAAACGAACCTTGGAATTGTAAGTGTTTTTAAAGTATTTTCCTCAAAAACATTGCTGCCTATTTCGATAAGAGCATCAGGCAAAGTAAAAAGCTTTAGCGACTTGCAGAAAGAAAAGGCACCATCACCTATTTTCTCAAGATATTTAGGAAAAATGATACTCTCAAGCTTTTCGCAAGAAGTGAAGGCATTATCATCAATATCCTTTATAAAATCAGGAAGTTTTAGGCTTTTTATAGATAAAAGCCTGCCGAAGGCGGATTTACCAATATGAGATAAAAGCTTTGGAAATTCAATGATGGAAAGCCTCTCACAGCCAAAGAAAACCCTATCCTCTATTCTTTCTATAAAGCTTGGAAGCTTAATTTCAGTAAGCTTTGAGCAATACGCAAAGGCCGCCTCACCTATTTTTTCAACAAGCTTTGGTAGCTCTATCATTTCAAGGCTTTTGCACTGATAGAAGGTGCTGGCCTTTATTTCTTTAATATTCTTTGGAATATTTATCCTTTTTAGACTGCTACAGCCATAAAAGGCGCCCTCTTCAATACTTTCAATCGATTCAGGTAAAATAATTTCCTCAATCGATTCACAGCCGTAAAAGGCTCTTTTTCCAATTGAAGTAACTGAAGATGGAATTCCTACTTTTTTAAGGCGTATGCAGTTCCAGAAAACACCCTCCCCAAGTCTTTTAGTGCCATCTGGAAAACTGAAATTTTCAACATACTCATTTTCCCTAAAGGCATAATCATTAAACTTATCAATATTCTCTAAATCGAGATTCTCCATATAAAAACCTCGCTTTTATAAATCTATGAAACGTTTATCGAAAGAATCAGTAACAAAATGAAAAATTATAGCTTTTCTACATCACCCGGCTTTAAAACCAGCTTTATCGCCCAGGTCGGTACATCATATTTATTGTAGCCATCATCCACAAACACGACCGCAGTCTCGTAAGATGGCTGCTTGTAAGGAAATATCCCGTATCCATCAGTAAAATAGATCATTCCCTTTAAATTATAGAATTCTTTTTTCTCTATAAGGATATCAACAAATTCAAAAACAGGCCTAAAATCAGTTCCTCCAAGACCTATTATCTTAAAGGTCTTAAGATACTTATCAAAGTCCTCCTGACAGGTGATCTTTACATGTTCCTTGATTTCAGAATCGCACTGAATTATATGGAGATTGATTTTAGTAAAAAAACTCTCCTCCTGCTTTAAAATATTGTAGGTCTTCTCTAGGAAATGCTGAACAAGATCTCCGCTTGTAGAGCCGGAAGTATCAATGGCAATAACAAACTCCTTGATTCTCTTTACCTCTTTATATTCAAGAGGCTCTATTAAAGGCATGTTTTCGTAGATATCAAGGCCGTAGGTGTAGAAAATATAATCAAATTCATCATCATTGATCTTCATGACCTCGCCTAAAACAGCAAATTTCCTCAAAAATTCAGCATAATCATAATGTTCTCTATTTACCTCACGCAGATTCTGAGATAGGTTTCCTGTTTTATCGCCCATATCCTTTGTAAAAGCATCAAGCTCCATCTGCATGCGCTCAGAAACGCTCTTCCAGTCCTCTAGAAGGTCATTGTAATCTGTATTATCACCTTTTAAAGCATCACTATCAGCATCTTTTTCTTTGATATATATTTTTTTACCTTCAGCAGCTACGGCGTCTAATTTATTATCTGAATTCTCTGCGGAATTCTCGCCATCTTCACTGCTTTCGCCTGATGCCCCCTCCTCAGAAAGAAGCTTTCCTCCGCTATACCATATTTCGTGATCATCAACTGAAAAAAGGTTCTTTAGCGCAAGAATATCAGCTAAATCCATATCACCGCTCTGAAGATAAGCATAAATATGCTCGGCGGTCATATACTTTATTTTATAGCTCATCTTATAGATTTCATCCTTCATAAGAGGTTCTTCAGGAATAAAGAGTGAAGAAAGTTTTAAATCACAGATAATATTTTCGACCGTAATATCACAGGCAAGATCCCAAAGCTCTCTATCTACAAGCATATTAACGAAGAAATGCCTAAAAATGCAGTGAAGAATCATATGAAGATAGGCTCTTACCGGATAGCTCCTGCCTTTTTTGTAAAGCTTTAAAAGCTTAATAGGATCATAGCAGATATTAACGCCGTCTGTAGAAAATGAATCAGAGCCGTAAAGTGCCAAAGGAGATAGCCTGCTAATGGCCTGATCTAGAAATCTTAAATTAATAACCAGCGAAATCTTAGAAATCCTAAAGATCTCATCTGCAAGAGCATCAATCTTAAACTTTAAGTCCTCATCCATCAGCAAATACCTCCAGATTAAATATCAAGCTTGCCTAAAATGGAATCGATTTCCTGCGCTCTCTTAAAGAACAAAAGGTCTTTATTGTGCGCAAAATACTTCTCACACCCGTAAATATTGATGAACTTAGCAGAATAGTAATTGGCAGTTAACTCAGTAACAAGAACAAGGATTTCCTGACCTTCGCCAAACACCTCTTCGAAAAAGGTAAAGACATTATTAAGCCTATCGCTAGTTACATTGCATTCTTTATTGAACTGAGCAATTCTTTTATTGTAATCATTGCGGATATCAGCAAAAACAGCACTAGCATCCGTAGGAGCCTTTGCATAGACAGATAGCTCACTTAATATAAGGGCCATCTTTTTATACTTCCTCATATCGCTCTTGGTTAAGGAACCAGATTTTTCGCCCTTAAAGAGCTTATCGTAAATATCATTAATAAGTGAATTCATGGTTTCAAGAGGAGATTTTCCCTGTAAAATAGCGTTATTATAGCCCTTTAGCTCAGCAGAAAGAGACTTATAAATATCACCATTTTCAATAATCTCACGCATGTTAAGAGAAATCTCATCTAAAATAAGACCGATAAGTGATAAACGCTCATCAAACTGAGCAAGCGAAGCCCTCTTTTTAATCTTATCAGAGACATTTCCATCTAAAATCTTATCAACCTGATAATCACTCTTGTACTTCATGAAAAGATCATAATATACAGCAAAATCCTTTGCAATCTTAGGATTTTGAATATACTGAGATATAAGCTTTTCATCAACTTTGATTGAATTTTTCTCGTAGAGCTTTAGCATCTGGCTTAAATCATCCCAGCCTCTTGCAGTAACAAAGCTTTTGCCATTTACTGTAGATTCAATCTTGTAGAAATTTGCCTTCTTAAGCTCTAAATAGCTAAGTACAGCTTGATGAACTCCAGCCTTATAAGCATATTCCTTAAATACGTCAAAGTCTGGCTCACAGTCGATTCTTTTTAATCTGTCCCAGGTAACAATATCAAACTCCCTGACAGATTTATTATATTCAGGCGGATTACCTGCAGTTACAACAATCCAGCCCTCCGGAACTCTATGCTTACCGAAAATCTTATACTGAAGAAACTGAAGCATTACAGGTGCAAGAGTCTCAGAAACGCAGTTTATTTCATCAAGAAAAAGAATTCCCTCCTTAACTCCAGTATTTTCCATCAGCTCGTAGACAGAAGCGATAATTTCACTCATTGTATATTCAGAAATTGTAAATTCCTCGCCGCCGTAGACCTTGTGCTCGATAAAAGGAAGGCCAAGTGCGCTTTGCCTGGTATGATGAGTCATCGAATAGGATAAAAGTCCGACACCCATTTCTGCCGCAATCTGCTCCATTATTGCTGTTTTACCAATACCTGGAGGCCCCATAAGAAAAACCGGTCTTTGCTTTTCAATGGATATTTCATAGCTTCCGAATTCATCCTTAGTAAAATACGCAACCATGGCATTTTTAATCTGCTGTTTTGCCTCTTTAATATTCATCTATCACTCCTCAAAACGTATATAAATCCCAATTAAAATTAATTATTTATCATATTTCCTCTATCTTTTTCCCACTGCAGCCACTCATTTGTCCAGCTTTTAAAGAAATAGAGGGAAAGGTACTTATCAAGGCCATCACAAATTGAATAAACCATACCGATAAAGGCTGAAATAAAGGCAACTAAAGCAATAATCAGATAAAAAATAAGCGGTATTCCAAAATATACAGTAGTAAAAATCATCTGAATGTTATCCTGACTTTCATAGTCCCTGCCAAAGGTGGTAGAAACATCAACAAGCATTTTAAAATCCTCAATATGACGATATTTTAAATCAAAGGCTATTGTACCTAGTGCCGATATAAAGCCCATAATAAGGCCGTTCTTTATTAGCGGATGAGAGTTTCTCATGAATTTATCACGGTTTCTCATCCTCTTATCCTTTAGATAGTTAAGAATAGCAAGTACAAATACTAAGGTAATGAAAATAAAAAGACCAAATACCAGATATCCGTCATTTCCATCCACCACCATAGTTGTAAGATTAAATAGCTTAAGTATTGAATTTACCAAAATGCATATCAATATGGCAAGTATACACGAAACATTCATAAGCACTGCAAATATACTTGCAGCAAAAGTACCTAAAATTTCTTCTAAACGAAAATATATACTAAATTCATGAGGAATGAAGCTTCCTGGCATCACAAACATATTTTCAAGAACACCTGTAAGCGCTAAAAAGCAGGTACAGCCTACAATAGCTACCAATATCATAATAAAAAAGTTCATCCAAAAGCTTACAAATGCGGCTTTTATGTCCTTTTTTACAGACCAGATGTAAATATTTCTATACTCTAAAAGGTTATAGCTGTTCGCAGTTTTCTGATCTCCTATATTTTCTCCGTGAACACGCTTAAAAATATCGCCCTCAAAAGTGAAGCCTGAAACATAAGAAGAAAACCAGGAGCTAGGAATACCATTTCTTTTAAAACGCTTATTCATTCCTTCTGCGACCCTAAGAGCCACCTTCTCTTTCGCTGTTTTAGCGTTTTTCCTTGGATTATAATAAAACATTGGTTTAAATTTTGATCCATATACCTCATCTATTCTTGTTGCAGCTGGATAAACACTATTTTCAACCATGCTTTCATAGTATCTTCTCTCTGAAACAGATTCATTTATCATTACCTTACCTCACCTCACATTTATACATATATTAGGTCATGTATCATCCCAGCTATCTGAAGTTTTTTCTACTGCAATATCAGTATCTTCAGCCTTATAGCCATTTTTGGCATTAATTCTATCAATCTCCTCTTGAATAATATCTCCGATGAGCTTCTTATCAAGCTCATAGCTCTCTGCAGCAGCAGCTGAAAGGTCTGCAAATGCGTCAAACTCCTTCTGCTTTTCCTCTAATCTTTCAAGAAGCCTTTCATCTACGGTATCATCAGCAAGAAGCCTGTAAACAAGCACGTTTCGAGACTGTCCCATTCTGTAAGCACGAGAAATTGCCTGATTTTCAATGGATGGCTTAAGCTGAGGCTCACAAATGACTACAACACTGGCACTCTGGATATTAAGACCTGTTCCACCAGACTGAATCTGAGCAGGTAAAATAGTGCCAGCAGGAGCCTTTTCAAAATCATCAATAATGCTCTGTCTTTTTTCAGGACTAAGCGATCCATTTATATATGGCATACACTTATCGCCAAAGAGTGAAGAAACCTTTTCAATAGTATCTAAAAAGAAAGAAAAGACAAGTATTTTGCGGCCATCAGCCTCTGCCTCCTCAGCAATTTCCCTAAGTCTATTTGCTTTAGCCGAAAGAGTTAAATCATCAATATTCCAGGAAACACGTCTCATATCCATGAATTTCTTATTTCTAGTAAAATCCTCATAGATTTTTTCTTCCTCAGGCCCTAAGGTGCACCATTCGCTCTTTTCAATCTTTTCAGGAAGCTCCTTTAAAACGTCCTCACGCTTTCTTCTGTAATAGACAGGTGCAATCTTATCTCTAAACTGCGTGGCAGCAGACATAAAGGATAGTTTCTTTACACTGCTTGAAATATCTGGTTTTAAATAGCTCATCAGGGTAATCATCTCATCTACCTTATTTTCCATGGCAGTACCTGTCATAAAAAGCATTCTATCAGCATGCTTTGAGATATTTAAGGTATTCTTAGTTCTTTGAGCCTCTTTATTTTTAATATAATGAGCCTCATCAACTATCAAAAGATTAAATTTATATTCCTCATCAAAGGTAAAATAGCCAGTGGTTTCATAAGTTGTAACACCTGCGCCGCCTTCATCCTTCCATTTTTCAATGGCCGCCTCTCTATCACTGCCACGAATTTTAATAACCGGAATGCTGCAGAATTTAGCAATTTCTCTGCACCAGTTGGTAATAAGGCTTGCCGGGCAGACTACAAGAAAATGTGTAGCACCGGTATTCTTTAGTGAAGCCATAACAGCAATGGCCTGAACCGTTTTACCAAGGCCCATTTCATCACCAAGAAGCACTCTTTCCTGGCGAAGAGCATATTTAACTCCCCATTCCTGATAGCGCCTTAATGTGCAGTTAAGTCCTTCAAGCGAAACACTCTGCTCACTTACATCCTTAGCAAGCTCTTCTGGAAGTCCATACTTAGTATCATCATTACCTAGAACACCAGGAGCAATTTTTTCAATGCTGGTATAGTAAGAAATAGGATCAGCAGAAAATAAAGACCATGCCTCATCATCTGAAACCTCAATGCCTGAGATATATTCAGTAACTGCAACTATCAAATTACTAGCCGCCTCACTCTTATTATCAGCTGAAAGCCTTATTTTCACCTGCTTTTTAGCATCGATCATATAGTCATTGGCTATTTTCTTTACCTTTCTTGCCGCTTCTTCACCAAGGCCATCTACTCTGCGAAGCCTTGTAATATCAGAATTAATGATAGAAGCTACGGTATTTAGACCTGCATCCATAAGAGGCTTTGTCTTAATGCCCTTTTCAGAGCGGCCAAGCTCCTCTACAGAAGCATTATCAAGAATCTCCATGACCCCACTCGAAACCATCTCATCGATTCTCTTTTTGACCTTAAATTTAGCCCCCATAGAACCAGCAGTAGATTTACTTTGAGTAGCATTATCTGCATCTTTATGCGAATTATCTTCAATATTTGAAGCTTTTGCAATACTTTGATTCAATTTAGTATTAGAATTTTGAGCATTGCCAGCATCATATCCAAAAACCGAAATCTTCCTCTCATCTGAAGGCTTTTCCTTAGTCTTCTTTAACTTACCAATTACCGAATTAAGAAAATTAAACCCCATAATACACCATCTAATATATATTATTTTACCTTACATAAAAAACATATTTACTCAATATATCAGTTATGCTAATTCTCCTGAAGATTACCCTTTTTGATATTTTCTTTGAGAATCTCATCAGCAAGCTCGTAGAGCTTTTCAGATCCAAGCTTAGTTTTAATGTGTCTTCCGTAAACTGTTTTAGCATCAACTCCATGAGCCTTCCAGTCATCTCCGTTATTGCTGTTATTAAGCATAAGAGGCTGAATATTATCCATAGAATGAGCAAATTTTGATTCAGAAGTCTCACACGCTTCAAACTCATCAAAAATAGCTATTAATTCCTCCTTTTGATCAGCTGGAAGGAGAGAAAAAATCCTCTCTTTTGCCGCATCCTCTCTTGCTTTTTGAGTCTTTAAGCCCTCTTCATCATAGGCGTAGGTATCTCCTGCATCAATTTCTACAATGTCATGAATCAGACACATTATCATTACCCTTGCAATATCGACCTCTTCATTGGCATATTCCTTCAGAAGATAAGCCATTATGGACATATGCCAGGCATGCTCAGCATCATTTTCATTTCTGCCATGCCCGGATAAATGAGTCTGCCTGAATATATTCTTCTCTTTATCAATCTCAAGTGCAAAATCCATCTGCTTTTTTAAACGCTCGTCCATTATGACCCTCCTACAGTAAAAGAATTAATATAAATATCCTTGCACCCCAAAAATGTAACACAGATAAATCCTATAATTTACTTCCTATCTACTTCCTTTTGAATTACAAGCCCGCTGGAAATATCCCTGATATGCCTTGCATCATTGAATAGCTCAAGTCTTGGATGCACATAAGCTCCCTTTTGTACAGGGAAATTTACTATGATAATAGAAGTAAAATCATAAGGAAGAACTGTGCAAAAATAAGGGAAAGGAAGTGATAAAATATTAGAAAGCGCAGAGGCTCCCGAGCCGCCATGGCTAAATAATGCTATAGTCTTTCCCTCATCTGTATCACAAAGGTATCTTCTTCCTTCATGCTTATATCCATATTTTAACAATAACTCATCAATATTCTTTGAAATCATATTATAATAATCCAGCGCTACATTTTTCTCAAAGAAAGGATGCTTCTTCCAGTCATCCTTATAAAAATCAAAATTTTCCTCATCAATGAGCTTTTCAGCAAGAGTCCAAGGGTGTCCGCCATCGCTTACATTTTCGCCTCCCCAGGAAATTTCATGCATGTAATCTAAAGTAGTAATCGGAAGATTCAAAAGCTTTGCTGTATAGGCAGCAGTTTCCCTTGCTCTACCGTTTGGAGAAGAATAGATTTCTGAAATCCCTTCATCTTTAACTCTTATTGATGCAGCCTCTGCTTGTTTATTTCCAATTTTAGTAAGACAGTCAGCAACGTAATCCGGCTCGCCATGTCTTACAAAGACTATTCTAAAGCACTTATTATCATCTCTTTTAATGCGTACAAAGAATTTATCTTCAGAAGAAGAAATTATATGACCTCCGTTTTTCTCCATTACTCTTAAAGATGCTGGATTTGTCTTATCGACCCTTAAGTAAATCTCATCCTCAGGAACAATTTTTCTAGCATCCTCTAGTAAATGCTTAAGGCCTATGGTTGCATACCCCTTACCTCTGAATTCCTTTTTTATAAAATATCCAATATGACCAGCACCGCTAATAAGAGCATCATTTAAATAATGTCTGAGTCTGAACTGACCAACTATAGTGTCATTATCCCATAAGAAATAAAAGGTTTGTGGAACCTTCCAATCTGGAAGCTCAATCCCTTTTTGATCCTTGATCATGCGTGGCAGAGCCTTCTTTTCAAAGTCCTCTCTTGAAATACCATGCCACTCATTTGTCAGACCATTTTCATCCATAGGCATATCTTTAACAAATTCCCACTCCTTATCAATGTCCTCAAAATTAGCTTCTTTTAAGACTATCATATGTCCACCTCTATTTTCCGTAAATTTTAAATTCAGAGCATAGCCTGATTTAAATATAATACCATAAAAGACGCATTTCTACAACTTAAAATCAAGGTTTTTTTCCCTAAAAAAGACCATACCCGCACACACAGGTATGGTCTTTGGCTCAATTTGAGATCTTGATTCCCTCTTCGTTTTTGAAGGCATCTATTTAATTATTCATCAACCTCTGTAGCAGTTGCACTAGCCTTTACATCATCAGGAACTGTAACAGTAATGCTCTCATCAAAGCTTGTATAAATAACATTTATAGAAAAATTAGCAATATTTACATCAGCACCGGTAGTTGGATCATTATATGAAATATTTGATGGCATATTAACATCGATATTCTTAATTACACCATCACTGCCAATTGTATATACAGCCTTAAGATCACTAGCCTTATCACCTACTAAAGAAGTAAACTGTGAAATACTAGAATCCTGGCTATTCATGTTAAGATTTGCTGTAACAACAGAATCACCGTCAGCATTTGTCTCTATTGTTGCTGTAGAAAGGTCAAGATTTTCTGAAATCTGCTGTCCATAATCAACATTCTGTTTTGGTTCAGCATCTGAAACAGACCATGATCCATCACCATCATACTCAGTATAACTATATAACTTATTCTCTACATAATCATTATAGGTTTCAGTAACAGTATTCTGTTCCATTCCTAGCATGTTCATGTACATAGTTCCCTTAGTATGATTTGCATCAGGACATGAAGTAACATCCATATCAGCCTTAACTGCCATATCTACTGTATATGGAGAGCTAGTTGCACCGTCTTCACTAGGCATATCCATTGTCATCTGCATATTGATATCCATTACCATTTTGCCTTCGAAATACTCATCGCTTTTCATGCAATTCTTGATAAGCTCTTCAGCCTTTTTTGCTGTATCCCCGTCAGCAGGTACTTCAGCCTCCGCCTCAGTTGTTGCTTCTGTAGTTGCTTCAGTAGTTGCTTCTGTTGTGGCCTCAGTTGTTGCCTCAGTTGTTGCTTCTGTAGTAGCCTCTGCATCAGCATCATTTGAAGCTTCTGTAGTAGCTTCTGTTGCAACTGTTGTAGCAGCTGCAGCTGCTGTAGTAGCTTCTTCCTTCTTTTCGCCGCAGCCTGTAGCAAGTGCAGCTACTGTAACTGCACATAACATAACGCTTAAAAACTTCTTTTTCATAATAATATACCTTTCTTTTGTTGCATAGATTGTTAAACATTTAAGATATTATCATATTTTTGATACATTTTCAATAGTTTTTATTACTTTTGTCATATTTCCACAAAAAGTATTAATAATCGCCTTATTTTTTGCAATTTTTATATCAAAAAGAATTCTTAT
>JAEEGF011683041.1_pt1 | contig 11221 bp, 8 predicted proteins | sample 9134171 | NCBI WGS metagenome assembly JAEEGF01 (sample SAMN16246542, study PRJNA631951) | gut metagenome | biome: gut microbiome; feature: rumen; material: AP-attached | host: Bos | place: Iran: Karaj | collected 2018-10
CTCCCGTAGGAGTCTGGGCCGTATCTCAGTCCCAATGTGGCCGGCCAACCTCTCAGTCCGGCTACTGATCGTCGCCTTGGTGGGCCGTTACCTCACCAACAAGCTAATCAGACGCGAGGCCATCTTTCAGCGATAAATCTTTGACGTAAAGACCATGCGATCTCTACGTGTCATGCGGTATTAGCAGTCGTTTCCAACTGTTGTCCCCCTCTGAAAGGCAGGTTCCTCACGCGTTACTCACCCGTCCGCCACTGTCCTCACCTTCCGTTGTCCGAAAACTCCTTCCAGTGATTCTCGTTCGACTTGCATGTGTTAAGCACGCCGCCAGCGTTCGTCCTGAGCCAGGATCAAACTCTCAATAAAATCGTATCAACTCAGCGTTTCCGCTGCGCTAATCTCGTTTCATCGAGCTATTTCCATAGCTTCTAAAACTCTTTTGCCCTTGCCCCGGGTAATTGACTAAACCCCGGTGCTCAGGCGTCCTTTGCACTTTCGTGCTTCTGGTGCTTTCTTTGTCCATTGTTTAATTTACAAGGTACACTCCCGCCCGCTTCTCAGCGGCGGAACATTGCTATTATACCGTCCGGATCCTGCTTTGTCAAGAACTATTTTTCTCTTTTTTGAGATTTTTTCTCCTGCATGCCGGTTTCCGGCGGACAGCTTTGTTAGAATACCAGAGCCTCCGCCAAATGTCAACACTTTTTTCCGGAAACAGAAAACTTTTTTTCTCGCCCGCGGAGAGATGACTTTTCCGTCTCTGCGTGGTATAATGCGATATCATCTATATTATGATAGGTATATGTCCCGGAGGTCCTTTTTATGCAAATCCGATATCTGAACGCCACGTTCGGCCGGCTGGAGCAGGCGGAGCTGCGCCTGCAGCCGGGTCTGAACGTGATCTACGCGCCCAACGAGGCCGGGAAGTCCACATGGAGCCGATTCATTCGCAGTATGCTCTACGGCGTCAGCACCCGGGACCGGAGCCCGTTGGCCGATAAAAACCGCTACGCTCCCTGGAGCGGCGCCGTCATGCGGGGCCGCATGGACGTGGATGTGGGCGATGACAGCTACACCCTGCTGCGGGAGACGCGCCGCGCCGCCGCGCCCATGGGGGAGTTCACCTGTACCTATGCCGGTACCGCCACGGCGGTGCCGGGCATCACGGGGCAGAACGCCGGCGAGCAGCTGCTGGGCATCGGTCCGGAGGTCTTTGAGCGCAGCGCCTTTATCAGCCAGGCCGGCCTGTCCGTGGATCAGGACGCCGAGCTGGAACGCCGCATCGCCGCCCTCATCACCACGGGAGAGGAGGAGACCTCCTTCTCCGAGACCCAGGAGCGCCTGAAAAAGCAGTTGAATCGCCGCCGCCACAACAAAACCGGTCAGATCCCCGCCCTGGAGCGGGAGATCGCCCAGCTGGACCAGTCTCTGGACAACCTTCACGCCCTGCAGGAGCAGCACCGGCAGACCGCCCGCCAGCTGGAACGCTGCCGGGCCCAGCAGAAGGAGCTGCTGGCGCAGCAGGAACAGTGGCGGCAGCTGGAGCAGCGGCAGCAGTGGGAGCAGTACCGGGAGGCGGAGGCGCAGGAGGCCAAGGCCCAGGCACACCTGGACGCGCTGACGGAACTGGCCGGCCCGCTGCCGGATGAGGCGGCCCTGGCCCAGATGGAAAACCGCTGCGTCGGGCTGTCCAGCAGCATGCAGGACCTGCAGCGGGCCCGGCAGACTGCCGAGATCGCCGCCAGCTCCGCCCGCCTTGCCCAGGACACCTACAACAACCATCCCCTCTATCCCGCCGACGCAGAGGGTCTGCAGAGCCGCGTGGACCAGATCGCCCTGCCGGACGTTCCCGGTCTCTGGCCCTTCTGGCTGCAGCTGGCCTGCGCCGTCTGCGCCCTGGGCGTAACCATTTTCGCCGCTGTGCTGCACCGCCCGCCGGTGGAATGGATCATCCCCGCCGTGCTGTGCGCCGTCATCGCCGCCGCAGCCGTTTTGTGGCACCGGAACCGCGGCAGGATCCTGGAGCAGCGGGCCCAGCGCGAGGCGGGCCGCTCGCTGCTGACGGAGCAGATCAAGGAATACATCCCCCTGCGGGAGAAGTATCAGAAGGCCGCCGGCCAGGCGGCCGAGGCCGAGCACTTCTATCAGGCGCTTCGCCGGCAGCAGGAGGAGGGAGAGTCCTCTCTCCTGGATTCACTGACGCCTTATCGCGCCGCCGCTGATCTGGACGAGGCCGTTGCCGTCATCGGCGAGCTGCGCCGCCAGTGCAGCGCCGTGGCAGCAGGACAGCAGACGCTGCGGGAGGCACAGCTGCGGTGCAGCTTGATGCGGGAGCGCCTGCCGGAGGGCACGCCCCCCGATCCAGACGTCCCCCTGCCCCGCCCCGCCATGGACCCGGCACAGCTGCGGGCCGCGCTTCCCCAGGCGGCCGCCAGCCTGCAGGCCCTGCAGTCCCGGCTGGACACGCTGACGGGCCAGATCCGCTCCATGGGGGACCCCGACGATCTGGTCGGCCGCCGACAGCAGTGGCAGGAGCAGGTCCGGCGGCTCCAGGCGGAATATGACGCCATCGCCCTGGCCCTGTCCGCCCTGGAGAACGCCAACCTGACGCTGCAGAACCGCTTTTCCCCCGCCCTGGGCGCCCGGGCTGCGGAGATCTTCTCCGGCATCACCGGGGGCAAGTACCGGCAGGTGCTGTTGGGCCGGGATTTCTCCCTGGCCGCCGGCTCCGAAGCGGACGGCGCACAGCGCAGCGTCCAGCTGCTGAGCCAGGGGACCACCGACCAGCTGTACCTCTCGGTCCGGCTGGCCATCTGCGACATGGTGCTGCCCCAGGACCGCCCGGTGCCCCTGATCATGGACGACGCCCTGCTCAGCTTTGACGATCAGCGCCTCCACGCCGCCCTGGACTACCTGCTGGAGGAGAGCCGCCAGCGGCAGATCCTCCTGTTCACCTGCCAGAAGCGGGAGCAGGCGTATCTGGCCGGAAAGGAAAATGTGACGGCCGTCAGCCTTTGACGCTGGACAAGCGGCCCGTTTCGTGTTATATCTAAGCATGTTGACAACACAAAGGAAAGAAGGACATCAAAATGAGCGATTGTAATCACGACTGCAGCAGCTGCGGCAAGGAGTGCGGCGAGCGCACCGGCGGCTCCCCCTTCCAGATCAAGCCCCTGCGCCCAGGATGCCGCGTAGGCAAGGTCTACGCCGTGGTATCCGGCAAGGGCGGCGTGGGCAAATCCATGGTGACCAGCCAGCTGGCCGTGGCCGTGCGCCGGGAGGGCTACCGCGTGGCCATTCTGGACGCCGACGTGACCGGCCCCTCCATCCCCAAGGCCTTCGGCGTGCACACCCAGGCCCTCTCCACCGAGGACGCCCTGCTGCCGGTGGAGAGTGCCACCGGCATCCAGCTGATGAGCGTGAACCTGCTGCTGCCCAACGAGACCGACCCCGTCATCTGGCGCGGCCCCGTCATCGGCGGCGTGGTGCAGCAGTTCTGGGGCGACGTGCTGTGGGAAGACGTGGACTATATGTTCGTGGATATGCCTCCCGGCACCGGAGACGTGGCGCTGAACGTGTTCCAGACCCTGCCGGTGGACGGCGTCATCATCGTGGCCAGCCCCCAGGAGCTGGTGGGCATGGTGGTGGAGAAAGCCGTGAAGATGGCTCAGATGATGCATATCCCCGTGGTGGGCCTGGTGGAGAACATGAGCTATCTCACCTGCCCCGACTGCGGCAGGAAGATCTATCTCTTCGGCGAGGGCAAGACCGAGGAGGCGGCCGCCCGGTACGGCCTGCCCCTGCTGGCCAAAATGCCCATCGATCCCCAGCTGGCCCGTCTGATGGACGAAGGCGCCATCGAGACCTTCCAGGGCGACTGGCTCAACGGGGCGGTGGAGGCCATTCTCCGGGGATAATCCCCATTTGAAAGGCGAGGAGTGAGAGACATGGCAAAAACCTTCCGGCGTGTGTGGCTGACGCTGACGGCGGCGGCCATGGCGCTGACGCTGGCCGGCTGCGGCGGCAGCTCCGCGTCTGACGCGGATATCGCCCTGCTGGTGCAGGGAAACCTGGACCAGCTCTACCGGGGCGAGGTCAGCGCGGATTACGAAGAGCTGACCGGCGTCACCTCCCGGCAGGCGGCGGAGATCTGCGAGGCCTCCATGGCGGCGGAGACGGCTTTTTTCTGCGACTATTTCCGGATCAACTCCCCTTCGCAGCAGACAACGGATCAGATCACGGCTCTTTTGAAGCAGATCTGCAGCGGGACCACCTACCAGATCGGCCCGGTTTCCCGGGAGGGCGAGGACTCCTGCGCCGTTCAGGTGGAGCTCCACCCCTCCGCCGTTTTGACGCGGGCCGTGGAGGCTCTGCCGGATCGACTGGCGGACTTTTACGCCAAGTATCCCCCCGACGCCGACGGCGACCAGGCCCACTATGAGGCCGACTGGGCGGAGGCGGTGATCGGCGCGGTCCGCTCCCAGCTGAGCGGCGCCCCCTCCGGAGAGCCGGTGACGGCGACCGTTCACGTGGACCGGAACGGCGACGGCGCGTGGGCCGTGCGCGGCGAGGATCTGCAGGCCGTGAACAGCGCCATGCTCCTCTACCCCTGATCCCCATGACAGCAGAAAAGAGTGCGGTGCGCACTGATGTGCGCGCCGCACTCTTTTTCGTTTTCCTATTCCTTGTCTGCAAAGACCTTTTGGAATTCCTCCGCCGTCATAGTCTCGTGCTGCAGCAGGTATTCAGCCACCTCCACCAGCTGGGGGCGGTACTGCTCCAGAATGGTCCGGCAGCGGTCGTAGGCCTCGTCGATGATCCGGCGGATCTCCTCGTCGATCTCCGCCGCCGTCTTCTCCGAATAAGGCCGGGTCTGGGCCATGGATTTGCCGATGAACACCTCGTCGTGTCCGGCGTCAAAGGCCACGGTGCCCAGCCGCTCCGACATGCCGTACGTCGCCACCATTTTCCGGGCCAGGGTGGTGGCCCGCTGGATGTCGTTGGCGGCGCCGGTGGAGATATCCCCCAGCACCAGCTGCTCGGCGGCCCGGCCGCCCAGCAGCGACACGATCTGCTGGAGCATGTACTCCCGGCTCAGATAGGAGCGGTCCTCGTCCGGCAGGGAGATGGTCATGCCGCCGGCCTGGCCCCGGGGCACGATGGTGATCTGGTGCACGGGGTCGTGCTCCGGCAGGGCCTGCATCACCACGGCGTGGCCCGCCTCGTGATAGGCGGTCAGCCGCCGCTCCCGCTCCGGGATCACGCGGCTGCGCTTCTCCGGCCCGGCGATCACCTTGATGACCGACTCGTCCAGCAACTCGTTGGTAATGGCGGGCTGGCTCCGCCGTCCGGCCAGCAGCGCCGCCTCGTTGAGCAGGTTCTCCAGGTCGGCGCCGGTAAAGCCCGGCGTCCCCTTGGCCACGCGGCTCAGGTCCACGTCCTCGGCCAGGGGCTTTTTGCGGGCGTGGATCTTCAGGATCTCCTCCCGGCCCTTGATGTCCGGCAGCCCCACGTAGATCTGCCGGTCAAAGCGGCCCGGCCGCAGCAGGGCCGGATCCAGGATGTCCACCCGGTTGGTGGCGGCCAGCACCACCACGCCCTCGTTGTCGGCAAAGCCGTCCATCTCCACCAGGAGCTGGTTCAGCGTCTGCTCGCGCTCGTCGTGGCCGCCGCCCAGGCCGCTGCCGCGCTGGCGGCCCACGGCGTCGATCTCGTCGATGAACACGATGGCCGGCGCCTGCTTCTTGGCCTGCTCAAACAGGTGGCGCACACGGCTGGCGCCCACGCCCACGTACATCTCCACAAAGTCCGAGCCGGAGATGGACAGGAACGCCACCTCCGCCTCCCCGGCCACAGCCTTGGCCAGGAGGGTCTTGCCGGTGCCCGGAGGGCCCACCAGCAGCACGCCCTTGGGGATGTGGGCGCCCAGGTCCCAGAATTTCTCGGGGTCCCGGAGGAAGGCCACGATCTCCTCCAGCTCCTCCTTCTCCTCATCGGCGCCGGCCACGTCCTTGAAGGTGACTTTCTTGTCCCCGGCGGGGATCTTCTGGATCCGGGCTTCACCGAAGTGGGCCATCTTGTCGTTGCCCGCGCCGGGATTCATCCGGGCCATGAAGTTGAGAAGCAGGATGAAGCCCAGGATCCCCAGCGCGTAGGGCAGCAGCAGGCGCAGCCAGTTGGTGGAGTGGTCCGCGTGATAATCGTAATCCGTGATGATGCCGGCGGCCTTCTGCTGCACCACCAGGTCGTTGAGGTCCTCGTAAAACAGGTCGAAATCGTATAGATCGCAGGTGGCCGTTTTATCCCCCACCAGCTTGGCCGTCAGGCGGGTGTCGGAGATGGCGAACTCCTTCACCTGCTCCTGTTCAAAGAGCTGGCGCATTTTGGCATAGGATATGTCGTCGGTCTTCTGCATCCCGGTCAGCACCAGGTAGAGCAGGACGCTCAGCAGCAGAAGCAGCACCACGCTGCCGCCGTTGAATCTTCTCTTTTCCGTCAATCCGCCGCCTCCTTCTCAAGTCACCGTGTGGATCTCATTCACGATGGGCAGGGGCAAACCCTTCCATTTGGGGAGGATCTTGACCGGCTGATACTTCACGGGGATGCACAGCAGCGCCTGAGCCCGCACGTTGGCCAGGGGTACGTAGGGATCCTTCCAATAGCGGCTGTCCTGGGATCCGCTCCGGTTATCGCCCATCACAAACAGGCAGCCCTCCGGCACCCGGAAGGACGGGCTCTGGGCGCTGGTGGTGGCGCCCTGCTGATCCAGATAGGGCTCCGGGATCCTCTCTCCGTTGATGCACACAAAGCCGTCCACGAAGGTGATCTCCTCCCCGGGCAGGCCGATGACCCGCTTGACCAGCAGCTTGCCCAGCTCCTCGCTCCAGAAGGTGACGATGCTGCCGCGGGCCGGCTCCGGGTCGGACACCAGGTAGGGCAGCTGCCAGGAGACCAGCAGGGAGTTGGTGGGAACGGTGCTCTCCATGGAGGCTGTGGGCACAAAGGCCAGCTGCAGCAGCACCCGGAACACCAGGATCACCACGGCCGCCGTGATGACCAGATAGCCGTAGTCCGCCCAGAATCCCTTCTTCTTTTTCCCGGCCTCGCCGCTCTGCTCCGCCTGCTCCGCCGCCGGAACGGGCTGTTCCGCCGCCGTTTCCTCTGCCGTGGCAGGGGGTTCCGGTACATTCTCCGCTGCCGGAGTGGGGGGCTCCGGCGTGTGCCCGGCTTCCGCCGCGGCGGTCTCCACCGCGTTCTCCACCACCGAGGCAACCGCTTCCGTCACGCTCTCCGCCACCGGCACGGCGCGCTCCGGTGCGTTCTCCGCCGCCGGGGCGGCGCTCTCCGGTCCTGCCGGCGGCGCCACACGCTCCCGAATCACTTCCTCCGCCGGAGGCGTCGGGGCCTGTCTGTGGGTCACCTCTGCCGGCGGCGCGCTGCGCTCCCGGCGGCTCTCCAGTCTGGCGCCCTTGACCCCCTCCAGACGTTTTCCCTGATAATGTCTGTCAGCCATGGTTTTCCTCACTTCCCAAATGCTCGCGTCTTTGTTACTTGCTGTATACCTCCGGCTTCAGTACGCCGATGTAGGGCAGGTTGCGGTATACCTGGGCGTAGTCCAGGCCGTAGCCCACCACGAATTCATCCGGCACCACAAAGCCCACGTGATCGGCCGTGATGGCCTTCTGCCGGCGGGAGGGCTTATCCAGCAGCGTGGCAATGGTGATGGAGCGGGCGCCCTTGCTCATCAGATACTTGCTCAGGAAGGCCAGGGTGTTGCCCGAATCCAGAATGTCCTCCACGATGATCAGGTCCCGGCCCGTGATATCCCGCTGCATATCGCGGGTGATCTGCACCACGCCGCTGGACTTGGTGGCGTCCCGATAGGAGGACAGGCCGATGAATTCCAGCTCGCTCTTCAATCCGGAGGCGCGCACCAGGTCGGCCATGAACATGAAGCAGCCGTTGAGCACGCCCACGAACAGCGGATTCCTGTCGTGGAACTCTTCAAACAGCTCCGCGCCCAGCTCCGCCACCCGGCGGCGGATCTCCTCCTCGGTGATGAGTACCTTCAGGATGTCCTGATCCATATTATTGTGCGCCATTTCCTTTTTCCTCCCGTTTTCGTAATGTAATGGTCACGGCGGGCGCGCCGCCGTTTTCTTCTTCCGTGCAGGACCGGTCCGTACCGATCCCCCAGACTGCCGCGGCCCGGCCGTCTGCGCAGAACACCGGGACGCCGTCCCGCCGCTCCGGGGCGATCCCCCTGTCGGCAAAGAGGCGCTTGAGACTTCTGGCTCCCCGGCTGCCGGGCAGGGTCAAGCGGTCGCCGCTGTGCCAGGAGCGGACCGTCAGCCGGCCCCGGCAATGCAGGCGAATCTCGCAGGCCGGGTCCCATTGCCCCGCCCCCCGCCGCAGGCAGATCTCCCAGTCGCCCCAGCGGGTGGGACCATCCTCCTCCAGCGCCGTCTCGCCGGGAGCGGGCAGCGGCGCCATCTCCAGGGTCAGCACCCCGTCCCGGCAGATCGCCCGGGCCCCTCCGGGCAGGGACAGCAGGCCCCCCGTCTGCGCCAGCTGCTCCAGCGCCTCCAGATGGGACTGCCCGAAGTCCTTCTTGCCGCAGCCCAGGCGGTCCACCAGCAGGCGCAGCATCCGGGGCCGCAGGGCCTCCGGCGCGGCCAGCAGCTCGCGGCAGCCGATCCACGCCCCGCTGCGGGGCAGCTGCAACGCCGCCAGTCCGTCCAGATACTCGCTCTCTTTCCGCACGATGGCGGCGGCGCGGGTCACGTTCTCCGCCGCGGAGCCGTTGATCTTTTTCAGCTCCGGCCAGACCACCAGCCGCAGCCGGTTGCGGGCATAGCTCAGGTCGGTATTGGTCTCATCCTCCGCGTAGGCAATGCCGTTTTCGGCCACGTAGGCCTCGATCTCCGCCCGGGAAGTGTTCAGCAGGGGCCGGATCAGCCGCCCCCGCACCGGGGGAATGCCCCCCAGCCCCTCGGTCCCGGTGCCTCGCAGGAGGTTGAGGAGCACGGTCTCCGCCTGATCCCCCATGTGGTGGGCGGTGGCGATGCGCCCGGCGCTGATCTGATCCGCCGTCCGGCCGAGGAACTCGTACCGCAGACGGCGGCCCGTCTCCTCCACGCCCAGGTCCCAGTCCCTGGCGCGGTCGTATACTCTTTCATACCCCACGTAAAGGGGAATGCCGCGTTCTTCGCAAAACTGCCGCACCAGATCCTCGTCCCGCTGTGCCGTGGGCCGCATGCCATGGTTCAGATGGCCCGCCGCCACGTGGAAATCCATCCGCTGTGACAGCGTGTGGAGATAGTGCAGCAGGCACATGGAATCCCGCCCGCCGGACACGGCGCAAAGCACGACGCCTCCCGGCTCCGGCAGCATGTCCCACTGCTCCATCCAGGGGATCAGATCCATGGGAGCACCTTCCTTATCCCTCATCGCCGTACCGGTTCTCCAGCGTACCGAAGGAGGTGAATTCCGGCATCCAGCGCAGCTTCACCGTGTCCGTCTCACCGTGACGGTTCTTGGCGATGATGCACTCGGCGATGTCCCGCTCCTCGGTCTCCTTGTCATAGTAGTCCTCGCGGTAGAGGAACATGACGATATCCGCGTCCTGCTCGATGGCGCCGGACTCGCGCAGATCCGAGAGCATGGGGCGCTTGTTGTCGGCCCGTTTCTCGTTGGCGCGGCTCAGCTGGCTCAGACACAGCACCGGCACGCCCAGATTCTTGGCCATGATCTTCAACATACGGGACATCTCAGACACCACATTCTGCCGGCTGTCGCCCTTGTGGCTCTGGTTGTCCGCGCCGCTCATCAGCTGCAGATAGTCGATGATCACCAGGCCCAGGTTGTCCAGCCGCAGGCACTTGGCGTTCATATCCGCCACGGTCAGCATGGAGTTGTCCTCGATGCGGATATCGGTGCGGCTCAGGGTGGACGCCGCCTCGGCGATCTTGACCCAGTCGCTCTCCCGCAGATTGCCGGTGGCCAGGCGCTTGCTCTCCACCAGTCCCTCGCCGGAGATCAGACGCTTCACCAGCTCCGTCCGGGACATCTCCAGGGAGAAGATGGCCACCGTCTTGCCGGTGCTCTTGGCGGCGTTCAGGGCGATGTTCAGGGCCATGCTGGTCTTGCCCATGCCCGGCCGGGCCGCCAGGATCACCAGGTTGCCCTTGCCGAAGCCGTTGGTCTTGGCGTCCAGGGTGGAGAAGCCGCTGGGCAGGCCCGGCAGCGTCTGGCCGCCGTTGGCCATCAGCTCTGCCAGCTCGGCCATCACGTCCTGCAGCACCACGCCGATGGGCGTCATGCCCTGGGCGCTGCGGCCCCGGCGGATATCGTAGATCCGCTGCTCCGCCAGCTCCAGCATCCCCTGGGCGGAGCCCACGCCCCGCTGCACCTCGGCGGTGATCTCCGCCGCGGCGGAGGCCACGGAGCGCATCAGCGACTTGTCGCGGACCATGCGGACATATTCCATCACGTTGGCGGAGGTGGGGGTCACCTCCATCAGCTGCAGCAGATAGCTGCGGGTGTTCTCGTTGGCCGTTCCGGCGCGCTCCATCTCTCCCGCCACGGTGACGCCGTCGATGGGCTTGGAGAAAATGAACATGGAGTAGATGGCCTCGAAGATATCCCTGTTCTGCTGCAGATAGAAGTCCTCCGGCTGCAGCTTGTCCATCACGTCCTTGATGCAGTCCGCGTCGATAAGCATGGAGCCCAGCACCGCCTGCTCCGCCTCCGGCGAATGGGGCAGGCTGAGGCCCAGCAGTTGTTCATCCATCGGCATGGAAATGCCTCCTTCCCAGCTTTTCGGCCCTTACTTGGCCTCCGTCACCAGCACGTAGACCGTGCCGCTGATCTCATAGCCCAGCCGGGCCTTGACCTGGTAGGCGCCGAAGGACTTGATGGGCTCCTCCAGCACCAGCTTCTTGCTGTCGATCTCCAGATCGTGCTGCTCCTTCAGGGCGGCGGCGATCTCCTTGGTGGTCACGGCGCCGAACAGGCGGCCGCCCTCCCCGCCCCGGGCGGGGATCTTGACCTGGCAGCTCTTCAGCTTTTCGGACAGCGCCGCAGCGGCGGCCTTGGCCTCCGCCTCGGCCCGGGCCTTGGCCTTCTCCTGCAGACGCATGGTGTTCACCGCGTCGGTGGTGGCCAGAGCCGCCAGCCCCCGGGGCAGCAGGAAATTGCGGGCGTAGCCCTCCGCCGCCTCGAT